>Ga0315284_10001453_pt1 | contig 33811 bp, 30 predicted proteins | sample YL17G09_16_MG_FD_203696 | JGI IMG/M metagenome (GOLD analysis project Ga0315284, IMG submission 203696) | Sediment microbial communities from Yellowstone Lake, YNP, Wyoming, USA - YL17G09_16 | ecosystem: Environmental > Aquatic > Freshwater > Lake > Sediment | place: USA: Wyoming | collected... | reverse complement strand
GCTAAGAAAGACAAGGAATAGTACGTATGTCACTTTTTAAGGTAGTTTTTGTAGCTTTTGCTTTCCTGGCGGCTGGATGTGCGCATGCACCTAAGGCAGCCAAGCCCGCGCCTCTCCCCGCGCTTTTGCAGCCAAAGCCCATGGCGGCGAAGCCCGCAGCGCCCGCAGCGCCCGCAGCCAAGCTTGCCCCAAAGCCTGCTGCTAAGCTTGCGCCTAAGGCTAAACCGGCCAAAAATCCTTCTGCCAAAAAGAAGTCTCATCATAAGAAAAAGCACGCACTGAAAAAATGAAGCTCGCCACTTTGGTTATCAAGAATATTGCCGAGCGTAGACTCTTTTTCGCCCCATTGAACAAAAAAGTTCATCCAGGCGAAACGGTTGATATTTTGGCTATGTGCGGCGGAAATTCTGATCAGGCAGCCCGTGTTGTGGATATGCTCCGTAAAGATTTGGATTGGCAAGTCTTTGAAGTACTTGCTGGGCCTCTTCCTTCGCCCGAAGGAGAGCTTGGGATTGTCGCCGCACCCGGGGTAGCACCCTATGTGTCCGAAATGCCGCCCCAGTCAAAGGGAACGCCGGGGAAGTCCAAAAAGTCGAAGGGTGGACAGTTTGATAAGACTGCCGGGGCCTAACGAACGCGCTTTTGTCCGGAACAACTTTCCTGAGGGGTCAGTCACTTTCGGTCCCAAGTCCCCTCTCGTAGTGAAACGAGGATGTGGGGTTTGGGTTGACGAGCACTGGGCATCTTTCGACGATTTTCGGTTTGACGACTCGGTTATGAAACTTTGGACGCGAGCGCGTATTGCCGTGGAGTATCGACCCAAATGATAAATAGACTATGGGCTCGCGTTTTACAGGCTGATTACATAATCTTAGGTCTCTTGATAGGCACGGCGCTCATGGCGTTGTACCTTCTTTTGGAACTGGTCTATTTATGAAAAAGAATGGGCGTTTGATACCCGCAAAGGAAACCCCCCATTCTTCTGTGTCGTTCGAACGACAGGCTCGCGCTTTAAAGAAACTTGGCGTGTCTATCGAATCGAAAGCGCTCCGACTTCTGAAAGTGAAGAAATGAAGATGGCTAGAGCCCTCACTACCGCGCTTTTTACTATCCTTGCGCTTAGCTGGCTATTGATCACCCTTGGGGCTTGTCAGTGATTGTGCATGTCGGCAAAGCTATTATTGATGCCTTTGAAGCGCATTCTCCGGAAGAGCAGACCATAGGGCTTTCCCAGACCGAATCGCTCGCCGATGGACAAGGTATGTTGTTTGTCTACCCTAAAGAGCAACTCCATTCGTTCTGGATGCCAGAGTCGATGAAATTTCCACTCGATATTATCTTTGTTACCAACGATAGCCGCGTTGAACGCGTGGCTTCTTTGCCACTAGGCGGCAAGATTACTGGTCGTGGTCAATGGGTCCTCGAAGTACCAGCGGGCTTTTGCGCAAGAGCGGGCGTCAAACAGGGTGATAAGCTTACTCTTGAAGAAGAGCACCCCGATGAGCTTGAGGCATCCACTTCATCCGACGTTCTTAGGACGTTAAGTACGGCTTCTAGATCCGGACAGTCTACCGAAACTGCCCCTTATCAGCGTCCGCCATCAACCCCTTCTTCTACCCCACCTCAAGAGCGTTTCAAGAATAATGACATGCTCGATATGCGAAATTTGGATGGCGGTGGTAACGTTACCCAAGGCCCAGTTCACGATGAAAGTTGGAATTCACCAACCCGGGCAAAACTTGGGGGTACACGTGGTCGCAATAATTCTGATGGAAGCACTTAGGGTAATGAGCATCGCTGCAGGGGTCCTACTTGGTTCAATGGCCCATGACTACGCTTGGGTTCTGTTGAAGAAAAAGAAAAAATAAGTCCGTCGACCAAAGGACATTATGTACCACCATCACCGCCATAAGCCGATGTCCGATCATTCGGCAGGGCTTTGGGTTGTCGCTGTTGTAAACAACCCAGTTCGGTACCGGTCGCGCTATAATCTTTTCAAGAATTTCCGTCAGCAAATGGAAAAAGCCGGTGTAAATCTGCTTGTGGTGGAGACTGCACTTGGTCACCGTCCATTTGAATGTACAAGTTCCGACAATCCGAGGGATGTTCAGCTTCGAGCAAAGAGTGAAATTTGGCATAAAGAGAATATGATCAATATTGGGATTTCGCGACTACCCTCCGATTGGAAATACCTAGCCTGGATCGACGCCGACGTGGAATTTGTTCGACCTGACTGGGCGGAAGAAACTGTTCACCAGCTGCAGCACCATAAAATTATCCAAATGTGGCAAAGCGCTATTGATTTGGGTCCAACCGGCGAAGCGTTACAGACTCACCAAGGGTTTGTTTATAGCTGGCGCGACGGAGCCCCTAAAGATGGGGCTTATTATAGCTGGCACCCTGGTTTTGCATGGGCCGCTCGTCGCTCTATTGTCGAAGACTTGGGTGGGCTTATTGACTGGGCTATTCTCGGTGCAGGTGACCACCATATGGCTCGTGCTATGATTCACGAGGTTAAAGGCAACGTACCGGTTAGCATGCACGCTAATTATCACCGTTTAGTGGGTGAATGGCAGGAACGCTGTAAACGTTATCTTAAGCAAGACATAGGTTTCATGCCAGGTACTCTTTTCCACCATTTCCATGGCAAAAAAAAGGATCGGAAGTACTGGGACCGTTGGAAAATTTTGACGAACAACCACTACGACCCTTTGACTGACATCAAAAAGAATGCTCAAGGCGTATACGAACTTGAGGTTCATGACGAACGGCAGATTCTTTTGAGAGACCAAATTAGGGCCTATTTCCGCCAGCGGAACGAGGATAGTATCGATCCCTGACTTTATGGGTCGATTTTCTTTTCCAGTAAAATCCCCCTCATGGAAAATAAAACTGAGAAAAAAGTTAGCGGTATCCAAAAGAAAATTGCGCTCTCCAAGGAACTCGCTTCCTTCATGGGTGCACCGGAAGCTACGAGTCCGGAAGTTGTGAAGGCCCTCTGGCTTCACATAAAAAAACATAATCTTCAAACACCAACCGATAAGCGCATGATTAAACCTGACTCTGTGCTTGCACCGCTTCTTGGTTCCGACGCACTGCATATGACCGCACTCATGAAGCCGCTTAACAAGCATTTTTTGCGCCCACCAAAGGCAGCTAAAAATTAGCCGTTTACCGGCTATAGCCAACGCGAGCCCGACGTGGCATACAAATATCGGGAGCCATTTTTGAGCGGGAGTTGTGAGCGTTAGTCCGGAAAACTCCAATATGGGGGCCTCAGCAAGAAAGTCGTGCACAGCCTTTCGTAATAGCTGATGATCGGGTCAGAAACAGTAAGGCAACTTAAGTGGTTAGAACAGCCCGCACCTTTTATGCTCCAGTCATCCTTTCGCGCTAAAATAGTAGCAAGAGGGCGAATCGATGTCAGCTACGTTTACCAACCATTTCAACCTTGCCAAGCCCGCCACCGCCGATCTCGATTGGGGACCTGAGGTTGATGGGAATTTCGATATTATCGACGCCACCATGCACGCCAACCGCGAGGACAGTTTCGTCCGCGTTTTCGGCGGCGGCGTCATTACTTACACCGCTTCAACCGGCGAAATCGCCTTTACCGATACTATTACTTTTGCTCGTGGTACTAGCCCATACCTTTCGACTATCGCGGTTACCGAAAGCCCTCTTGTCTGTTCTGTTGCTACACGCGTTACTTATGTTCTTTTAGGTGTCAACCTTATAGCCAACGAAGTAATCTCGGTCGCCAATTCCAATCTCTTCAAAAACCAAACCTTGGTACCTACCAGTGCGGGGGCTTTCCTTTTCGCTATTCGCGACAATGTAGCCCCTACTAATCGTATTGTTCTTTTCAACGGGCAAATTCTTGAGGATGGCGTTGCCGGTACATTAAACACTGGTTCCAATGTGGCAGGCGGTGGCGGGTCAAATCCGATGACCGCCCTTGGCGATACTATTTATGGTGGGGTGGCAGGCGTACAAACACGTCTCCCAGCTGGTACAACCGGACAAATTCTCACCTTAGCAGGCGGAATCCCTTCTTGGGAAACACTAAACATCCCACCTGGGCCAGTTAACCCCAGTGGGATTTCGGTTCCGATTGGCGACCTTGTTCCAGCCGATGTCGGGAAAGTAGCTATGGTGGACGTAGGCGGAATAACCAAAGTCTACGGGCTTAGCGGGTCAGTTCCGCAAATAGAAACCATCACGGTGGACATTCTTAGTGTTCTGGAAATTCCGAGTGTTCCAGCGGTACCTACCGTGTTCGGGCATAACGACGTCTATTTTAACGATCACGCTTCCAATGATGGCTCGCCGGGAAGTTGGCCCATCATGATCGATGGGGATACCATCGCTATAACAATGACTGACGACGTGCCAATTGTTCCTAAAGCACAAGTCGTCACGGTAACCCCTGACGTTTCTCTTGTTGCAGTTCAAAACTTTATTCAAACTGTTAATGGTACGCCCTATAACTTCCTTTCTGATGCCACCCCCACTGCGGCGGAAGTAGTTACTGGACTCAAACTTTTAATTAACGCTGACTTTGGCGCTGTTGTGACGGCCACTGGTACCACAACCCTCATTCTTACAGCGGATGTACCAGGTACACCGTTTACTCATGCAGAGAGTGCCAATCTAAACGCTGTTCTTTCCGTTTTGAACTTAAGCACCCCGTGGATAGGCGGAACGACTGTAACGTTTACTTTTAAAGATTTCACCCTTCTTTCATTTGTTGAGGATAGTGCTAATCCAATTCTTCTTGACACAGGCCGTTATCATGTGGACTTCTCGGGCCGGGTGCACGTATCCGCACAGGAAATCAGAAACGCTGCTGTTATCAAGATGAACGCGTACACATCTTTCCCTCCTGGCCCCACTCAGATGTTTGAGGAGGCCATCAACTATCCACTTGATTATGACGGTGGGTTTGTTTACCCCACACAATTCCCTGGTGCCTTCGGCGTACTCGTCTCCGGGAAGAACATGCCTGCTTTCGGGAACGGCATAACTACTACGTATGCTTTCTCCGGCGTGCCTGGTGTGGACAATATTATCCAAGATATTGTGTTCCGCGCCCGCATGCATGGATGTCGAATAATTTATGTGGCTGACGGCGGTGGTCTAACTGGTATAGCGGTCACTTCTGATTTTGCTTGGGTGATTACCGTTCATGGAAGAACCAGCCAGCCTTTTGACCTTACCGCTGACGAAATCATTGCCCTTTTACTCCCTCTTGTTGATGACCTTGGTACCCAAGTCTTTACTAAAGTGGAATTGGTCTCCCAAATCACGAGTGTAATACCGAGCCCGCCAAGTCCACTAGAACTCTTTACTCAAACCATCGGCGGGGTGAATTATGACTACACCACGGGTATTACCCCAACCGTTGAAGAAGTAGTCGCGGGACTTGCAGCGCTGATTAACGCCGACTCTTTGGCTCCGGCAACCGCATCCGGAACTACCGCGCTAATTTTGAAATCCAAAATTCCGGGCATACCTTTCACCCATGCCGAAAGTCTTAATCTAGCTGCGACCGACGACGTACTTATTGTTCCTAAGTCGCAAGTAGTAACTGTAACCCCTGATGTGACCTTGCAAGCGGTGCAGAATTTCATTCAAACCATTGATGGTACGCCTTACACCTACCTTTCTGACGTGGACCCAACTGACTTGGAAGTGGTCGCTGGACTTACCGTGTTAATCAACGCGGATTTAGGATGTCCGGCTACTGCTTCCGGTACGACTACCCTTATCCTCACCGCCAAAGTAAGGGCCGTAGCGTTTACCTATGCGGAAAGCCCGAATCTTACAGCACAAGAATTCCCGGGAACCACGGGGAACGAAACTCAGACTGTGCAAGATTACACCTTCGTAGCAAGTAGACCAATCTTCATGTTGACGGCAACCCAGGGCGTCGCTGGTTCGCCTGGTTCGCCAGGGGTCCTTCCTTCTACTTACTATCTCAATGAGCCGGGTTTCTCCTTTGACCCACCGTACATCATAGCGGGTGGGATAACTGGGGGCGACATCTATGGTTATACGCCGGGGGCGACTCTTGCCCTTGATGCTCAGGCTATTATGACGGCAATGATAGCTGCTCGACCAACTGAGACTTTTAGCCGTCTTGCGAACGTGATCACCAGAACTCGCGAGCCTGGCTTTAAATTTGGTCCAACGAATTTCAACAATTCTCCTGTAAGTGGCTCTACGATACTTGTTACACAACCCGGGGCAAACGCCATTTCTGCTGTCCCTATTTTAGGAAAGGTGCTCGGAATGTCCGGTGCTTTTGCCTCGATCGACAGCAGCATACTCACCTATGTCACTGCTTCCGGGACCATCAATTTGAATCAGGAAGTAACGGGGGCAAATGGTGGGAAAGTGAAAGCTACCGATTTCACCCCGGGTAGTATAATCTCTGGCATTGCGCTTTCTGACGCGGTTGACGGTGACTTGGTTCTAATTTCTCGGTATACAAGGGTAGTACCTTAAAAAAGGGGTGTTATGTCCACACTGAATGACAAAACTCGGGTTCCGCTAGCTTGGTTTTTCGGGTTCGTGCTCATTTGCGTTCCGGTCACCGGGTGGTTTCTCCATCTGGAATGGCGACTTGACGCCTATGCCCAAGATAAAGACAAGTTGACCGAGTTTGTTAAGAGTGTAGACCGCCGCTTGAAAAGAATACAAATCAAGATGGGTATTCAGGATCCTCCTGGAGAGAGAGCAGCGGAGTAGGTTTTATTCCGTTGTTTTAACCCTATGGTACCATAGTTTCATGGGTTTATCTCGCACCGCCCTAATTCCTCTCTGCACCTCTCGCGTTTCTCAAGCGATGGCCAAAATTGGGGCAAAAGCACCTCGTACGCGCTATATTGGTAGACAAGTGAATTTAGACGAAGATGGCCGTATCGTTTCGGGTGTGGTCCGTACTCTTTGCTCTTTTCTTACGGCTTCTGGTTTTGAGCGCGAGCTTGAAGTCCCGGTTATGATCTACATGGGTGAAGTAGTTGACCCCGCTTTGGCTGTCATTAACGGAAATCCAGCCCTTCTTTCGACTGCCCTTATCGAAGGTATTTCTGACGCGGGAACCATTACCGAGACACTCGTACCAGGCGGAATGTACTGTACTGCCTATTCTGACCCAAACCTTTATCGCGAGCTTTGCGACTCTTTGAAGCCCATCCCAAGGCTCTACAGACCGCTTTACTGAGGAAACATGGCAACACCTCCGGAATTAGCAGATAAACGCAAGATTGCCCGGGTCATCGCACTAGCTCCGCGTGTTTCGTTCTCATTTCCTTATAGACTGGACCAGATTGGAACGCCCGCCAACGTTTATCTTAAACGCGGCGAACATGTTGATTTTGACGAGGACGACATCACAGAGATTGATGGCACGATCAACAATCTGGTTGAGAGCAAAGCTATCTTGGTTATCCGCATTGGCTATGACCACGATGCAGAAGAAGTGGGCTATACTCCCGCCAATCCCGGTGCTTGGGCTCCCATTCCGCCTGTTAATGTCCAACAAGCGCTGGACTCTTTGGTCGGATGTTGTGGCAACTGGGCAATAAAGACTGTTTCCGGTCATTACACACTCACACTGGCTGACACCTTCCTTAAAGTAAACTCTGTTGCCCCCGCTATCATTACTCTTCCACCTTTAACCAAGGGTAAACTATTCGTGGTAAAGAGAATGGGCACGGGGTTAGTTACTGTGGTCGGCTTAATTGATGGCGCACCTCAGATCACGATCGACTACCCGTATCAATCTCTATCTTTTATTGGTGATACGACTGAGTGGAGTCTCTGGTGATGAAATTTTGGCTGCTCCTGCTATTGCTTTTCCCCCAGTCAGCATACACGGCCTATACGCCACCTATTTGTGTTAATGGGTTACCTTGTACCGTAGGCGGCGCATATGACCCCTCAGTAGTAGGCTATGCCGCCCCTACCGGGTCCATTTTCATGAACTCAGCTTCGGCTAAATGGTTTATCAAATTTGATGGCCCAAGTCCGACCGGCTGGAAAGAATTCGTCGGAGGATCGGGTTCTGGCCAAACAGGGTCCACTGGCGCAAGCGGTGCTACTGGCCAAACAGGGTCCACTGGCGCAAGCGGTGCAACCGGCGAATCTGGCTCCACTGGCGCAAGCGGTGCTACTGGCCAAACAGGGTCCACTGGCGCAAGCGGTGCAACCGGCGAATCTGGCTCCACTGGCGCAAGCGGTGCTACTGGCCAAACAGGGTCCACTGGCGCAAGCGGGGCAGGTCCAACCGGCAGCACGGGAGAGTCTGGAACCACGGGTCAGACCGGAGCCTCAGGTGCCAGCGGCGCGACCGGGGCCTCAGGAGCCGATGGGTCAGCTTCAGCATTCGGGGCGACTGGTGCGACTGGTGCCACAGGAGCTACTGGTCCAGCCGGAACCGCCGCAAATTTCGGCGCTACTGGCGCAAGCGGTGCAACCGGCGAATCTGGTTCCACCGGCGCAAGCGGTGCCACAGGCCAAACCGGCCAATTGGGTAACACCGGTTCCACTGGCGCGAGCGGAGAATCTGGCTCCACCGGTTCCACTGGCGCGAGCGGAGAATCTGGCTCCACCGGTTCCACTGGCGCGAGCGGAGAATCTGGCTCCACCGGCGCGAGCGGTGCCACTGGCCAAACAGGGTCCACTGGCGCAAGCGGTGCATCGGGCAGCACTGGTGCCACAGGCCAAACCGGCCAATTGGGTAACACCGGTTCCACTGGCGCGAGCGGAGAATCTGGCTCCACCGGTTCCACTGGCGCGAGCGGAGAATCTGGCTCCACCGGTTCCACTGGCGCGAGCGGAGAATCTGGCTCCACCGGCGCGAGCGGTGCTACTGGCCAAACAGGGTCCACTGGTGAATCCGGGTCCACTGGCCAAACCGGGCCAACGGGCGCTGGGTCCACTGGCCAAACTGGCGCCTCCGGCGCAAGCGGTGCATCGGGCAGCACTGGTGCCACGGGTGAAACTGGCTCCACGGGTGCAAGCGGTGCTACTGGCCAAACAGGGTCCACTGGCGCAAGCGGTGCATCGGGCAGCACTGGTGCCACTGGCCAAACAGGGTCCACTGGCGCGAGCGGTGCCACTGGCCAAACTGGGTCCACTGGCGCAAGCGGTGCATCGGGCAGCACTGGTGCCACTGGCCAAACTGGGTCCACTGGCGCAAGCGGTGCATCGGGCAGCACTGGTGCCACTGGCCAAACTGGGTCCACTGGCGCGAGCGGTGCCACTGGCCAAACTGGGTCCACAGGCGCAACTGGTAGCACGGGCCAAACCGGCGCGACGGGCGCAGGGGCCACGGGGGCTACTGGTTCTACAGCCAACACGGGTCCTACGGGGGCTACGGGGGCTACTGGTGCTGCTGGAACCGCAGGAAGCACCCTAGCTGCCATTTTTGCCGATACGGCTAATGCAATTGCCAACAAGTATCTGAGTACTGAGAACATTGCTGCCTCAAATTTGTTACCGGGGGTTATGCCGGTAGCAGGAACTATTACGAAGATTACCTTCTCTAACGTTAACGCTACCCCTACTGGCCCGATCGAATTCCGCGTTAATGGAACTCTCGTGCTAACAGTTACACTAACCGGAACTCAGACCCAGACCTTTGCGGTTAGTACGGCGGTAGCAGCCAATGACAATGTATCATGTAGGGTTGGTGCGGCTTCGAATGTTGGCAAACCGCTAGTCAAGATTTACTACTAGGGAATCAATTAATGGCGAAAAGAATCAAAAACAATACCGGTGCTACTATCACGGTCTTAGGCCAAGAAATTGCCGCTGCCGCATATTATACGTTCGACCAGTTCGATGAGCAAAAAGCGATCAACACTCTGGACACAGAGATCGACGCAGGAACTATTGTTGTCAATGACGGTGTCGATGACCTAAGTGCGGCTTTAGGCAAGGCGCTTATCAACGGCTGGGACGCAGGTTCTGTCGGGTCGGTCCCGATCGATACTTCGAACAAAGGCAACGGGCGGCAACTCCAGTATAACTCGACTTCCAAAAAATTCGAGTATGTCGACAGTGGCGCGGCGGCGGCGGGCGCAAAAGGTCAAATTCAGGTTCGCGGTAACTCAGCAGGGAGTTTTACCGCGTCTACCAGTTTCACATGGGATGACGTCAAGCAGGCACTAACTGTCGGAGACACACCTGGGACGCTGGCGGGTCTCCTCGTCTCGATGCTGCGTAACCGTAACTCTTACATTCAGCATGTTATTCAGAACAGCAGCGCGGGAACTCAGGCTTCGTCTGACCTTGTTGCCACGAATGACACTGGAGCAGATGGTACTGGCTACGTCGATGTTGGCATCAATAGTTCCGGCTATAGTGACCCAGCCTATGCTCTATCACTAGCTAATGATAGTTATGTGTATGCAAATGCCGGAAACTTGACGGTTGGGACTGACACGGCTTCCATGAGTTTGATTTTCCACACGGGCGGGTTTGGGGCTAGTAATGAGCGCCTGAGGTTCATAGACGCCGCAGCAGCTAAGGACGTGATCGGTAAGTTCAGTTGTAATCTAAGACTATATAACGATACTACGGCAAATCGGCCAACCGCCCCGGCCAACGGGATTATCCGCTATAACACCACAACCAACAAATTCGAAGGTTATGAGAACGGGGCTTGGGTTGACCTAAGGGCTTCGAATGTTCGATATCTCAATGTTACCATGAGCGATGGGACCAACTCTTATATTTCGACGGTAGCCACCGGTTATGCGGTTTTGAGCAAATTTATCTACACTGGAAGCTCGGATATTGGGGCTATTACTAAGATTTATGCGACTGTCAGCCAGGCCAACGGGGCTACTACGAGCATCAGGATTTATGATGTTACTAACGCTTTGGTTATCGCCGAATTAACCGGGTTTAACGACACTACTACCACAATCAAAGATTTGGGCGCTATCAGCAACCTGCCCTCAGGACAGGCAATTTTTGAAATTCAGGCTAAAACCAGCAACGCTTCCAAGGCAGTCCTTGTCTCAAGCGTCCAGATTAAAACTTAAGAGGATGTATGCTACTTTATAAACACCGGATTTATTGCGAAACCGAAGCCGCGCTCCAGTATCTCTGGAAAGAGAATGACACGGCTATAACCGTTTGCCCCACAAATCCTGCCCATGCCGTTACCGCCAATAGCGTGGCTATCGAGTCGAGTTCTGACTTAATACCTCTTAACCAGGACGGCGTTCGCTTTGTCGATGTGGGCCTGCGCCGAGGCACATTAGGATCAGAAAGTTTTACAATCGTTACCCACGACCTAGGGGACCGTACCAGCTGGTATCAATTTTCTATGCCGGAGGTCAACTTGGTTTTGAGCACGGCGGATGGCCTTGTGTTCCAAGCAGCGGCGGGGAAACGACACTGGATAGACATTCATGGCAAAAATCTAACTGTGGACACAGACAAAATCCTAGAGAAAGACGGGACTCTTTCCAGCTTTTCCAAATATGAGGTCACAGTTAAAGTAGACGACGTGGTCGTAACAACTGGTTTTACCGTTGACTTTACCCTCGGTAAAGTCACCTTTGGTTCATCTCAGACAGGTGTGGTCAAAGCGTCTTTTTACCATAATGACGGAGTCACTAATAGGTCGAATTACCTCATCAAACCCGTGACTGGAATGAAGTTTTTAGTTGAACATGTTGAATTACAATTTTCGAAAACCACCACATTTACTGGTCCTATTATTTTTGAAACTTGGGCGGGTGGCTCTTTATCTGATTACGCTGACTTCTCTGATGCTCTGTACGCTGCGGGTTATGGACAGGCTAAAACTGTTTATCGTGGCCTTCGGGATCTTATCAATTGGTGCAACAATCAATACCCTGTTTTGCCTGTGTCCGGCATTGATGGTTTTACCGCCGATGTTTTAGTGTTTCCTTTCAAATTTTTGATTTCTCCTGAAATCAAAAATTCTCAGGGGACTCTATTTAGAGTTGGCACTATAAACGATGTGGAGTTAGTTTCTGAGTTGGCCACTACCACCTTTTATATGGAGAACTCCCCTGAATGAGTAAGATAGCCTATGTGTTGTCGGGCGGCGGGGCAAAGGGGTCGTTCCAAGTCGGCGCTATGCGTTATCTGGAAGAGAAAGGCATCCGTCCCGAGGCTGTTTATGGCACCTCAGTAGGGGCACTCAACGCGACTGGTTATGCTTTTCGCGGTATGGACTCGGTGGAAGCTTTTTGGCGGGGTATTAAAGGCAAAGGCGACATTCTTTCATCTAATTGGTGGCGACCCTGCGCCGCAGGTATCTATTCCACCAAACCACTGAGGAAAATACTTGAACATGAGATCCTCGGACCCGACCTCAACCCGACTTGTGATGCCATTGTCTGTTATGTGGATCTCATCGATTTAGCAGTGAAATATTCCAACTCCTCTATCGACTCTAAAGCGGATTTCATCGATGCTGCTTTGGCCTCGGCGTCTATTCCTTTTGTCATGGAACCTGTACGGGGTACCTGGGTCGACGGCGGAGTCAGAGAACAAACTCCGCTTCTTAAAGCAATCGAAGACGGTTATACAGAAATTTACCTTATTCTTTGCAACCCAGTTGAGGAAGTGGACGCCCGAAAATGGTCGCCTTCTTGGCCTAAGATTGTTTCAGTTGGTATCCGTGCTACCGATGGTTTGGAACACGAAGTGTTTATGAAAGACTTGGATGCGCTTCTATTGAATACACAAATAACCGTCCATACCATTGCTAACCCAAGTTTTTTAATTGACACGCTTGAGTTTTCACCCGACAAGATTAAAGTGATGGTTGACCGAGGGTATACCACTGCGAAGGCGATTGTCGGATAGCACCGTACTTGGTCTAGTCTTCATAGCCCTTCTACTAGCCCGTTGCGGAGCTGGAGGCAACAAGTCGCTTGACATAGGGTCCCGCGAGCCTGAGAATAATCCACCGCAAGATGAGACCCCGGCTTGCGACCTTAAGAAGATGTCTGCCGAGGTTGACTATTGGCGAGACCTATATAACAAGTGTCAATATGGGAGTGTAATAATCCCACAAGATCCACCCCCGACAGCCCCGATACCTGATGACATCTGGTAAAATAAGGTCATGGCCACTACTACTTCGTCTATGCTCCTTCCTGACATGCCCCGCGCCAACAAAGCCTGTCGCGTTTGCCAACTAGTCGAGGCAGACGAACAATGGGCAAAACTTCTCTACGCTTACCGTTTTGAAAAGAAAATGGGTCTGCGTGAGCTTGCGGCTGCAGTAGTGCCTCATATCGAAGAGTGGAACAAGAGCCATCCCAAAAAGCCTCTACTACCTTTCTCAGTGAAGGCGGGGATGAAACACTTTAGCAAGCATGTGCCCGCTGCTCTCCAAATGCAATACCACATGCAGAACAAAGCGGGTGTGGCGCGTCGCAACAAGGCGGAACTAGCTGTTTCCCCTGTTGTTACCCAACAAATCCAGATGCAGGTAAGCAAATCAGTCGCCGTGTTTGACGAACTTAACGATCTCTTTCATAAGCTTAAAAAGCTCTTCGGCGATTATCTCGATAAGAACTCTACTATTAATGCCCTTACCATCCACCTGGACATCATCAGGGAGATGAGGAAGACTCTTGCTGAAATTGGCAAGATGCGTCAATCCAAAGAATTGGTCAAAATTGCCGTCCGTTCGGTTATTGACACCTTTCTAACCAAGATTATCGACGACTCCGGTCCCGCGATTGATGCATTACGTAACAAAATCGCTGCCCGGTCCGATGCAGCATTTGCAGACTCAGTCACCGAAGATTATCGGAAGGCATTGGTGGACTCAGTGGTAGAAGCGGCACGGAAAGCTATTCAAACAGTTACCGTGGAGTTCGCCCTTAACCGTAATGAAAATGACGATAACTGAGATAACAACATGAGTTGGGATAGTGATTTCCAAAGATGGGAAAACAAAGTCCAGACTGGGCTTTTAAAGAAAAGCAGTAATCCCAAGTCTTGTAGTTCAGTTTTACCTCGGGCGGGTAATATAATAGAATGGACCATTAGCCCCCAATTTTTGAATTGCCCTCAAGTAATTGATAAGTACAAACGCCAATTTGAAATTCTACGCTCGGTAGCAGGCATATATTGTCCTGTTTGCAATAGTACTCGGGCTGGAGCCCTGGATTGCTTTGACAAATCCAGATTCGAGTTAGAAAGTCAAGTTCTTCTTAGATGGGATGAACGCGAACAAGATGAGGTTTGTCCTCGTTGTAAAAACACAAAACGGGGACTTGTTGAAGATGGAATGATTGAACCCGTGGATACTTTGACGTTATGCGTCGGAATGAGGTCGGGTAAGAGTGTTTTAGCGGCTATCATCGCGTCGTATCAGGAGCATGAGCTTGCCCATATCGGAGATTTGGGTGCTTATTTTGACCTTTTACCTGGCGACCCTTTGCAGGTTAGTTTTCTCGCGACGACCGGAAAGCAGTCGGCGGCCACAGTATTTGCCAAGTTTAAAGCTTTGCGACAGGAATCGCCATGGACTAACCGCTATATTGCTTGGGTTAAAGAACAGGAAAAGGCTCAAGCAACTTCTTCTAGTATGTCACCATGGGAATATGTCGAAAACGCGAGTGAAATACGCAATGGCTTAATAAGCGTTAGTTTTCAGGCGTTAAATTCTAACTCAGCAAGCTTAGCCGGGGCAACCCGTCTCGGGGTTTACATAGACGAATTGAGTCGTTTTGATTTATCAGAGTCGGCGCGTTCAGCTGATGAGATCTTGAAGGTCATGACGCAGGGCTTAAAAACGATCCGTGAGGCAAGTGTCCGCCGAAAGTTACGTTCTTTTTGGGGCTTGCTATGCTGCACCTCATCGCCCATCAGCATTGAAGATAAAACAATGCAGATGGTTAAACAAAAATTGCCGGGTTGTCTAAATTATCATCTCGCAACGTGGGAAATGAACCCCGATTTACCTAGAAGTGCATTTACGGTTGAATTTCTTAGAGATGCCGCTGGTGCTGCCCGTGATTTCGGGGCGGCCCCACCTAATGCGGTCAGCCCCTTTGTCGATGACGAGGCGCGTTTTAGACAGGCTATTGATTTCGACACACAACCTACCGTCCTTTTTGACCGGACTGAACCCGTCGACCGGACTGGTCGTAAGTATGTGGGTGCCCAGATTGTTGATTGTAAGTATGACCCTTACCAGGTCCACTATGTTCGTTTCGATGCGGGCGCGTCGTTCGACACGTTCGCCGGGTGTTCGGCTCATGGTGAATGGGAAGAGGTAGTAGACAAGCAGGGCCAGCGCTCGCGTAAGTTTGTCACCGTCGTTGATTGGGTTCTTGGCATTGCTCCCGTTCTTGGGAAGACTCAAGCCGAAAAGAGAACTGTGTGGTTCGACTCGGTAGTGGAAATTCTAGGTGCGTTGTCCAAGCAAACCAAAATAGGTCTGGTCACATTCGACAGATGGAATAGCGAGAAGCTCATTCAAGATATCCGCAATCTTGGTATCGAAAGCGAGAATAGGTCGGTCAAAACTTTTGACTTCATGAATTTTCTCAGAGCAGCTTATGAGGGCGACGTTCGCATGCTACCCCCTCGCCCTAATGAGCCTACCGACCCCCGGCAGAAGAATGACGCTGAAAAAGCGATTTATGAGCTTCTTCGGCTTGAGCGTTCCACTGATTTGACCCGAATTTATAACCCCAAAAAGGGCCAAGTTCATGGTATGAATTCTGATGACTTGGCTCAGGTGGTGGTTGGCGCACATATGGATGTCCAGCGCTCCATCGTGTCGTCTTCCGGTCCTACTACGTCCCCCGCTGAAGCTCTTAAGAGGGAAATCGCGAGTTCCGAATATAATAACCTAGAAGGTGGCGGTGGAAGAATCGCCCGAGGGAGGTCCTGGTGAATATATTTTGGTTTGTTCTTATAGTTTTTGTTTATGGCTCGATCAGTTATAAGGTATGGCACAGGAAGCGGCTGTTATGGACGGAAGTGTTCGTCATCTATTCTGTTTTTCTCTGTGAGATCGTAGAAAGGTCCGTCAAGCTATGAACCGATTAGTCCAAGTTATTATTGACGCCGGTAAACGAGGTCAGACAGTGACGTTTAAACAGGGTTCTTCATCAGACGGTACTCCTCAAACTCTTCTCATACGGGTTGAATCCGGGCAAGACAAAAATCGCCTACCACTAGCTACTATTGGACAACACTGGCTGTCAATTGATCAACTAGAGGCAGCAATAGACGATGCGGGTATGGTATCGGACGTAGTTCAAGCTATGAGCGAGCGTGTAGGATGACTAAGTTTTGTTGGGTTTATAAAAATCGGACTACAGGGCTTGTATATTTAGTAAGGCGTCCATCTCGATATTCCATGAAGCCCATGTATGTAATTCACGAGAACAAGGTTTCCATTCCGGCTGAGTGGTTCAGGCGTGACTACGAGTTTGTTGGGAGACGGGATAAGGTCCATGTCTGGTACAAACTCTGAGCATACCCTCATCCTGTGTATGTCTATCCTTCTTCTATGGTACCTTGTCGGTCGTAGACGTTAGCGTGTTAAGCTTATACCTATGAGACGTAGGCGGAAGAGTTGGATCAATCGGCGGTCGTTTACATCCCCCGCCGACTCCAAAGAGCTTCCCTTGCCAGTCTCTTTCTCTTTTGACCCCGTCCTTGACGAGGCGGGTGGTCGCCCCTCTTCCAACCCCGAACAAGGTATGGGTTTGACGCGTACCTCTCAAGAAAAAGAGAAGGTTGTGGTCAAGGTAGTCGTCCGCCATCCTGAAAACCCAGAACTTGTTTTATTCGGCCTGAGGCGTGACGATGAAGCCTGGTGTACTCCGGGTGGCCATTGTGAACCCGATGAAACGCCGGAAGACGGAATGTTTCGCGAGTTCAATGAAGAATGCGGGTTGGAACTTGAATCAGTTGACAGAGTTTTTACCTACGAACTCCCGAATAAGCCGACTACTGTTCACATTTTCGAGGGATATGGCCTAAACGCTGATGACTGGGAAGCGCTTAACGCCGAACAGGACCCTGACTCTGAGTTCGCCTGTTTCCAGTATATAAACCCGCTTGATACGGACCTTCCACTTCACATCCCATTTGAGCATAACGCGGTAGTCAAATATCTTACCCAAGCTGCCCACCCTTTGACTGCGTTTGTCAACTCTCTTCGCGACCTCACGACTGAAAAAGAGGCTGCGGGAGGTCCATTCAAGACAACGCCGCCACCTTGGAGAGGGGGTTCTCAGGCTTGGGCTTTTGATGGGGTCCTTTACGACGCAACCCAGAACAGCTGCCACCTTGAGTGGATCATGCGTTGTGTAAATTTGAACCCGGGAGAACTCCAGGGGTTAGAATATCAGTTTAGCGTCGATTCAGGCGTCATCCCTCTTTGGTTTTACGAGAAGTATCCCACTGCCGTTCGGATAAACGCGAATGCCCTTTCATTCGAAACTCTACAAGTCGGACCAAAATTAGAAGCAGCTATCGATGAGGTTATTGCTAAGAAACTTCCTAGTCCGGAAGCTTCTATCTATATCGACCTCCACGCCCCGGCTTCGCACATGATGCTTACCGTGAACGATTACCTTGAGAATGGTCTCAAAAAGAATCGGCGCAGGGCTATCCTTCGTCGAAAGCACAACGACAAGACTGACACGACGCAATGGGCGCTTCTCTCCAAGAAAGCCCCGCATCATGTCCTCAAATGGTTCGGTTCAAAAAAGCCATCTGATGAGGCGGTGGCCAAGGAAGAGCGCAGGATTCAATTTTTTAAGCATAAGGGCGGTGTTCGCGGAGACTGGGCGGATGAGGGCTATGAAATCGTCTACGAGATGAATGACAAAAATATTGTTATCACGGCTATCAAAGACGGTGTAGAGGTTGGAGATCTTGAAGCGGCAGAGTCGCGCTCCCAACCAGGTTCACTTTATCCACTTAATGTTCGAGTTCTTCCGGCCCATCAACGAAAGGGTCTTGCCACAGCGATGTATGACCTCGCCGAAACAGTAATGGGCATGAAGTTTATACCGGGTCATTATCAGTCACCCGAGGGCAAGGCTTTCCGTAATAAACGTGGCCAAGCCCCCGATCTCGCGCTCTTCAAAAGAACCGACGAGTCCCTAGGTGATGCATACCATTCAGAGAACCAGTTTGAAGACGCAGACCTGCACTTAGGCTCTAAGCCCTACGATTCTAACGGAATGTCACCGGCTGACCCTATGCGTGAAGATACCGCTGACGAGCAGATTGTACAATATGCCTCCATGGACGACATTCTGAAGCCAGAAGAGCGGACAGCCCAATCCCAGGTGGTTCATTCGGAAATGTTCCAGGGCGTGAAAATAGAAATCTTAAGCAGTCGTGACAATTTTTGGGTTATGCTTAACGATGCGCGACCCCCCGAGGGTAGAGTAGCCGAGATGTTCTTTACTAAAGGTGTGGCACTCAGTACGGCCCACGATATGGTACCTTCTTTACTCCGTAGAAAGAAGATAACTCCGTATGGCCCGGTCAAGGAAGGTACTGAAGTTACCATCAAAGATGCCGTTTCTACTGAAAACAGCAAAGGCATAGGCGTCAATATGGACAACGAACGGGAAAGTATAGAACTGTTGAAAGACCGTTCAATCAGGACACCCATTCAATGAAAAGAAACTTTGCTACCGTCACCCTCCTTTTACTAGCCTCGTGCGCCACGCTTTCGCCTATTCAAGACCCGAAAGAAAGTCCCGCCCATGCCCATATCTACAACATGGAAATTGAAGCGTGCGGGATGCGAGATGTTCGTACTTCAGCTTGTGTTTTTCAAGAAGGGGTAGCTCCCTCCGGTCAAATTTCTATTCGCGCCCCATTTACCAACACTAAAGGAAAAGCAGCGAAGCTTGAACTTCTTTCTCCCGAATGCGGCTACAGCTCTGTCCAACTCGTTGCCCCTGGGCAGGTTGCCTCTTACTCGGTAGCGTCTATTATCGGGACGTCCAAGTTTTGTTCAGTTCAAGCTATTCTTTCTCCAGTTTGGGATAATCAGGATACCTTCGTTTTTCCGACCGAACCCTTGATGGGCCGTGTTCTACTTATGGTTCTCGACCACCCCCTTACGAGCGTGTCGGGGCGGCTCGGTTTCACCTCAGTCGAAAAGATTCTAGGTAGTGAAGTTTCGCCCGTGGTCTCTTTAGACACCCAAGGGAGTGAATTTGGCCAAGTGCTTTACGCAGGCTGTGGGGCGATGATGTCTGTCCCTTATACCCAGGCCAACCCCGGGTTTATTCTCCCTTTTTCCGTGCAGTCTTGTGTTTTGTTCGGCACTATACAAATGGTGGACAAACCGGGCTCCCTCTCCTTTGCTCTTGCGGTTAATGTTCTGCCCATCTCCTACGAGAAGCTTGCCGACCCGATTTTGGACGCAAACATGGGGGAGTCTGACCCCGCCGTATCCGCTGTGGACTTCGGCTCGTTTGTCCTTCCAGGCGGGCAATTCAAGCTTTCCAAAAAACACCTAAAATTTCTCGGGCCCGAATACGACATCAGGCAGATTACTACTGCAGGGCGTTATTCACTCTCCCATGTGGTTAATGGTAAAATTGTTTGGAGTATGAAATGACGCCTTCTCCGACTCCTACCGCCATCGTGGACCTTACTTCTGGTTTGACCGGCATCATAAACGCCCTCAACGGCGGGACTATGACGCAGGTCATCGCTGCTGTTTTCATCCTGATTGTCTTTGGCGTGGCGTTTTTCTTTAAGAGTGAAATCAACAAACAGGCCGAACTCGCCGCTAAAAAGCAAACCGAGATTGATCTGGAAATTGCAAGGCTAGCTGCTATCGCCCAGGCTAAAAAGCAGGAAGATGACGCCCAGATGGACCAAGAACAACTTAAATCCGGTGAAAAGGCCGCCCTAGCGAAATTCCTATCTTCCCTCGATGATGTTACTTTAGTTACACAAGCTAGGAAAGCCCATGGGGTTCTCGTGGTGAATGCTATTGCCCCAGCAGTTCCGCTTACTGACGGGCAGCGTCAAGAACTTTATAAGCTGTATGGTGTGTAATTGAGCGACAAAATTAAAACTTACAGCGAATATGGCGATGTGAATAAGCAGGCCGCACAGGATGCGCCGCCTGCTATGCGCGATTCAGGCTTATCTCAGGCCCAAATCATGGACTCTCGCGCTCGCCTTGATGCGTTTGAGGGGCGGTTTGTTTCCCGTAACGGTTCGGTGAATAGAGAAGCTCTTCTCAAAGACGAACTCCCTAAAGGGGCTACACTCGCACCAAACCGCATTTCCGGTGGGACTGACCGCCGCACTGCTGCCTTTGGCGGCATGCCCTCGGGCATCGGTTTCAACAACAACGGGTCGGGTCTAGGGTCCAATTCGTCCAATACTTTTGTCCAAGGGCAACGCCCTTACCAGCCTGAGTTCGACAGCGTCGACCGTCTTTCTTATCCGGTTCACCGTATTCTTGCTAATCGCTATTGGCGCATGTTTCATAAAATGGACCCCGTCATCGGGACGGGCATTGACATTCTTTCTGAGATGTGGGTGTCCAACTTTCAGCTTTCTGGCGATGGCATCGAGGGGTCGATTAAGACTACGCTTGAGTCAATGGTTTCTGAAACTAAACTTCTAGGCATTCTCCCACATTTCTCCCGTGAGTTCCTGGTATCCGGGGAATGCGTACCTCACACAATCTGGGATGACGCAAAGGGTCACTGGGTCCATATTTCGCTTCATAACCCTGATCAACTCGAAGTTATTGACGCTCCGTTCCTCCACATGGACCCCATTGTTGAGTTCGTACCAGATGATAGGTTGAGGCAGATTGTTAACTCATCGGACCCCGCTCTTCAAGAGGTAAGAAACTCTGTTCCAGGTGAACTTGCTGCCCGTATCCAGTCGGGTCAGAACATCCCGCTTGATTCGCTCAATGTCACGTTTATCCCGCGCAAACTCCATATGTACGATTCGCGGGGAACTTCCATTATTTCTCGCCTCTGGAGAATCTTAATGTTCGAGGATTCCGTTTTCACGGCATCAATCGCTACAGCCCGTCGCCACGCAGCCCCTCTCCGCGTGGTTAAGATGGGAAATGAGCGGACTGGTTGGATTCCCGGTCCTGCTGCTGAAGCCAAGATGGCTGACCTTCTGGCTAAATCGGAACTCGATCCTTTGGCGTTTCTCGTGACGCATTATGGTGTAAATTTTGAAGCTTGGGGTGTTACCGATCGCGTGATGTCAATTTCACGCGAACTTGACGCTATTGAAAGACTCAAGCTTATTGGCCTCGGCATCAGCAAAGCGCTCGTGACTGGGGAAGTCACGTACTCATCGGCTGAGAAAGGTTTGCAGGTTCTTCTCTATCGCCTGAAAACTTTTCGTAACATGGTCGAGTCTAAATGGCTCATTCCCAAGTACTTTCGTGGTGTAGCCAAGCTTAACGATTGGCGCAAGATTACGAAATCGGAAAGTAGGCGTAACTACCGCATCAAGCGTAACGCAAACGATGTCCAGGAGAACGACTACATTACACCCACCATCGAGTGGGAAACCGCTCTTTCCCCTCGCGTTGATGAGGACATGCAAAAGGCCATCGAGGCACTCGCTGGTCTCGGTATCAACGTTTCCAAGACTACTGCTTCTGCTGTTATTGGCGGGCTCAACTACGAAAAAGAGCAGCGCAAGATCAAAGAAGAGCGAGAACTTGATCTTGAAATCAGTAAGACCGATGTTGGCGTTACTAATAACCCCGATGGCGAGTCGGTTTCAACACCTCTCCCTAGTGCTCCTGGCGAAGCGGTTCCGGCCCCTAAGCCTCCACTTCCTACCCCAACACCGCCTGGCCCTGGTGAAGCACCGGTAGAACCGACTCCAGGTGAAGAGGCTATCCCGACGCCCAAGCCTCCGTTGCCAACTCCTAAGCCTGCTTTACCATCGCCTAAACCGCCGTCCGCTTTCGTTAAAGAGCACTCGGCGGCAGTAAGCGATTTTCTATCTGGCGACCCTAATAGCATGATTGACTCCGACTTTTGGCGTCCCTTCCATGCAAAATATGCTAAGGATGAAAAAATCAACGATCCAGACTCTCGTTGGGCGGCGGTTGACCAACATCTTGCCGATGAGGGGTTCCTCGACCCTGAGATCGATGAACTTCATACTGAACTTGTAAGAGCCGGTGCGCTTCATGACCCAGCCAAAGAGGCGTTTGATGCTTGCCCCGATGACTCGGGCTCGCTTTCTGACGACGAATTCAACGCGCTCCTCGATGAGCCAGTAAAAAAAAAGTCCGAAACTCCCCTAAAAACGGGTGAGACTGACACCTTTTTCACAGGTGCAGGCGATCCGCCTAAGGGGACTACCCCGTTCAAAATGACCTCGGGCAAGCAATTGTCCAAATGGTCGGCCCTCAACGCTCATTTCCGTCATAACCCACTCGCCTCACCTAGACTCACCGGGGAGTCGGGTCGATTTGATCATCATGTCGATGCAATGCCCTGGGACTCCCCAACTAACATGGAGTCAAGAAACGAGTGGCAGAATAGACTTACCACCTCTAAACTTCCCGACGTTGTAAAATCAAGAGTCCGTTATCTCGAAAATAGCTGTGTTGACCAATGGGAGACCGGGTTTGACACTATGTGGGCGGCGCTTGAGGGTAGATTCAAGAATAAAACGCCGCTCACAACAGATATCCTTCAGAAAATGCTCTCTTCTCACTTTGATAACCACGTGTCTAAACTCCATACCCAGGGGCACTATGATGCGTTCGCCGATATTTACGCTGAAGGAAAGCTTTCCGCCTATAAGCCGTTCAAATATGATGAAGTAAAACGTAAGCGTCTTAAGAGTAAAGCAACCTCCAAGATCGCCATCACGGTGGACTCTGTTCCGGAGCGTGCTGTTCTTGACTCTATTGCGGAGTCCGCCCTTGTCAAAGTGAAGGACACGCTTACCGAGGCCCTTAAGCTTAAAGTGCTGCAAATCATGACCACGCCGGGTTCTTACAAAGAGACCGTGGTCGATCTCGCCAACCGCGTCATCCTTGAGTACCAGAAGGAACTTGAGAACGATCCAAACCTTTCTCGCCACGAACTCAAAAAAAGGATGCGGGACCTGTACGATACTCAGGTCTACAACATCCAGCGAGTCATGCGCACTGAGGCAGTCAACGCCTACGCTCGCGCTACCCTGCTTGGTTATAAAGAACAGGGCATCGTCAAGGTCAAATGGAAGGCGAATCAAGATAATATTACTTGTAACGTCTGCGCGGCTCTCCATGGACACGAGTTTGAAGTTGATTACCTGCTTACTCTTGGTGCCTACCCAATTTCTGGCGCAACGCATCCAAATTGCCGCTGCGCGTTAGAACCAGTTGCTTCATTTGTCTCATTTGATGAATACGAACGTCAATATGAGAAGCTCAACGAAGGACAATTCTCGCCTACCCAGACTATTATTGATGCGGACGCGGTTAGAGACCTTATCGAGGTTATCAAGGACATTAAGACCGCAGTGTCCAATGTAACCGGTGTGCCAGTCGAATACGGAGATGAAGTAACGGAGGCACTCGCTGCTCTCGAACAAAGCGATTATGTGAAATACATGCCCGCCGAAGTACAGATAGTCCCCGATGTGGCTTCGACCCCGATGTTCCAACAGGAAGTTGGCGAAGAGACAGCCAAAGGTCTAACCCAGCAAATTACGCATTATCGGGATAACAACGGCAAAGCCTATGTCTCTGGGTTTGCGGTTCGTGACAAGAGCCCCGCTGGTCTGGTTATGCGGACCTGGGCTCAAAGCATTTGGGACAACGACGAGGGGACGAGAACCCATTTTCAGAAAGTATACGATTCAACCATTTCTAGTGCTGTTGATGCGGGTATGAGTCCGGCATCGTCCAAAGCGTTGCTTGACTCGGGACTTGGCCGAGTAGTTGGGGTTGGCTCTATTGACGGGGTCGTCCTTAACAAAGAGTTCAAAGATCTTTCTCTCAACGATGCGCTTGGTAAGCTCCAAGATGCTGGTGTGACCGGCGACGATGCTAGGAATTTGGTCAATTGGAAAGACGAGTATGTGGTCTACGACAAAAATTCCGGCAATGTTGTCGAGATGGACCTTGAAAAAGATGCGTTTATCAACAATGTTGCCGCCCAAGATCCGGAGCACATGTTTATTGAATCGGTAGTGGCCTTCCACACAGCACCGCGTCAACTTGAATTCAAGGATCCGGCGCTTTATGACATGCTCGCCAAATCTTATTTCAAAAAGGGCGAAACACAAGGAGGCGAAGATGGAGAGACAACTTAACATAGCCCTTACTCTTATCCAGAATACGGAAAGCAACAAGACAGTTGGGGTGTTCATCCATGATCCTGATTCTGGTCGGGTACTCCTAAAAACTCGCCCATCTGATTCTTCTCTCATGCAGACCTTTACCCTTTGGAAGGGCAAGCCCATCATTGAAGAGATGTCGGATACTATTCGAGGTAAAAAGGTTACTCGGCGGGTTCGAGTACTACCTACTAATCCCCACTATGGCAAGCTCTTGATGGATCGATTCCTTAAGAGGCCATATCGGGTTCGTTCTACTACCCGGGTTATTACCGACCATTTGGACTCAGCCCTCGATCATGCCTATACCGGATATGTAGACCAGAGTACCGCTAAGAAAAAGAAAGAAGATAGCTCACCCTTCTGACTTTATGCTTCTCCATTTTTCCGGTTTACAATGGTGGGGTGAAGAAAACTGGCTTTTATAAACGGGCTCAAGCTTCGGTACTTGCGACCTATAATAGTGTCGATTCTACTTGGAAGAAAACCGCATCACGTGGTATTTCCCATTTTGCCCAGGCCAACGCCCGCTCTGTTTCTACCATTCTTGAGGCGGTAGCAGACAAATACTGCATTTCGAAAGACCCCGCCGACTATATCTTCGTCGTATATCGGGCGGTTACCCAGGATGTCCCCAATGGGAATGGCGATGCGTTCCCTCGTGAAGAACTTCTTTCCTGGAATAAGTTTGAAAAGAAACCTGTTTACCGTACCTTTGAATTCAAACCTAAGCACGTTAATCATCAGGCTGATGACCCAAGACTTGCCCGTGGCGTAGTCGTTGACTGTCATTTCAACGAAGAAGACCCGGCTGATTGTTTCGTCGAACTCCTCATTGCTGTTGATACCAAGAAAGATCCTATTCTTGCTAAAGGCATTATGGACGGTATACTCTTGACAGTGTCAATGGGTTGTGACGCACTGCGTACAGAATGCAATGTTTGCGACAATGTGGCTTATTCGGATAAAGATTACTGCAAGCACATTAAGCCCGGCAACCGCATGAAAGAGCATGTGGCCGCTAATGGCGAGAAGAAGCTTGCCTATGAACGCTGCTACGACGTGACTTTTCAAGAAATTTCCAACGTAGACGATCCGGCTGATAAGAAAGCCGACCTCCAGGAGGCGCTTACCGTCCACCAAATGCCTCACCACGGAACCGCGAGCAACGAAATTGCGAGTGCCAAAATTGCCACCCAATCAGGCATGCTAGATTTGAAAGCACGTGTTAGACGACTGGAAAATTTTACCGCCCATGATGGCCTAAAACTGGCGGCATCGCTTACAACGGGAGACTTGGACATGAGCAAAGTGGCAGCAAAAAAGACTAAGGAACTCCCTGAGCATCACAAAGTCTCTGCCATCTATGCCAAACACCATGAACTTCATTATGGTGACCATGCCAAAGCGATGCAAGCTTGCATGCATGAAACTGGCAAGTCCGAACAAGAAATTAAAGCTTGCTGGGGCCAGAAGATGGCTGAAGAGATGCCGCACCCCCAAGCCCACGAGATCTGCGCGTCGCTTAACGCGCAGCTTAAAGCCTGTGGTGACATGAAAAAAGCAGTTAAACGCGCTGCAGAAGACATGCAAGTCGATCATGATATGGTCGCCAAGTGTGCTGAACACGCAAAAAGTTGCAATCGCATGGCGGGATATACCCCCTATGCGAAACAAGAAGGAACGGATATGGCTAAAGCAGCACAGGCGGTTGAAATCAACGTTTCCGAATCCGCCCCTGGCACTCCTTCTGTCGAAATTAACGTTCCGGAAGGTGGGGCTGCCGCCCCTCACGTCGAACCGCATGCTGAACCGGAGTCGATGGAAGCCAAGCTTGCTTCCGCTGCTACCGCTTCAGCGGATGCCCTTAAGAAGGCGCAGCTTGCTCAACCCGCTGAAACTCCTGCTGACAAGCCGCCTGGCGCGATTGAACAGGTTCAGGCTGAAGACGGCCCGGACAAGAAATCTCTCGGTGATATGGGCGTGAAAGCCGTTGGCGGCAAAGAAGCTCAATCAGACACCAACATGGGTCAAGGTGCAGGCCAGGAACATCCAGCTCCCCTTTCCCCCGCTGTTCAGGCTCAGCCCCCGGTCGAAAACCAACAGCCTGAGCCCAACATGGGCGAAGCTTCCGGCAAAGAAGCTATCCCAGAACCTACTGTTCATGCGGCAAAAACAGCCTCTTTCCCATTCACTGACTTCTATAAGGATACCACTGCTAAGAAGGTTGCTTCTGGCGCGGTGCATGTTATGCGCTCTGGTAAGCTCGTTTTCACCGTACCTCCTTCCCAGAAGACCGATGCTAACTCTACCCTCAAGCTCATCGCCTCGGTCGGTATGGTAGGCGCGATGAAGAAACTCTCCGCTATCCATAAAAAGGCCGATGCCGGTGTGGCTGAAGCTGCTGTCACCGACATTAAGGGTGGCCGCCCACCTTCGCCCCAGTCCATCGAAGAAGCGGCTATTTCGGACGGTAAAGATAAGCGCCATCCTGCCCCCGCTTCGTCCACTGCTCAGGGTAACACTACCGACATGAAGCAGAAAGTGGACACGAAATCAATTTCCAATTCGGACGTTCGGGATTCCGCCACTTCTAACAACAAGGGTGGCTACGAGACCTCGGCGGATACCATGGTGAAGGACGAGCATAACGATAACAAAGAGAAACATCCTTCCAAGGACGTAGGTTCGGATAATATTCTGACCGGTCGCCAGGTGGACATGGTCCTCGCCGGGATTGACCCCAAGACTGCTACTCTCCTGCGTTCCCGTTTGGCTTCCTTTGTGGCTTCCGCCCCCACGGTGGACCCTAAGGTTGCCGCTGCTCACGAAGCCAAGGAAAAGGAAGAAAAAGCGAAGAAAGACAAGCATGAGAAAGAGGCTGCTGCCCTTGAACTCGTCGCTAAGCTCGATAAGTTTAAGCGTGGCCTTAAGCTCGCCGCTCGCCGGTTCGCCCTCAACCTTGAGCCGTGCGATCTTAAGCATTCCCTCGGGGCTGTCCTTTCCACCCGCCATGAAGCATCGGGCTTTGAAGGTATGGAAGCGGATCTCGTTATGGATATTGTCGAACGTGGTTTCAGCATGGGCGCTGCCCTTGAGAAGACAGTTGACCATATGATTAAACGCGCTCAGGAAATGTCCGCCATGCCGGACGATAGCCTCGCTGCTATTGAGGCTGATGCTGCCCACCTCGAACCTGTTCATCCCGCTTCGGGCCATGAACACCATGAGGAAGAACATGAACATGAAGGTCGGACCGCCTCTCTTAGAAGGCGTGCAATGCAGGGTTCTATGCCTACCCTGCGGAGTGCTGAAGGAAGTCAGGCTACTGCGATACCATCCAAACTTGATTTGGTTAAGCAGGCAGTTGGTGGGTCCAATTTCGGTTCCAGATTTTATAGGCGTTAATTAATGAGCCATGTCGGCTTATAACTACCTTTGGAGGTATTTTGATATGAGTACTGCATTTTCTTCGGGAAGAATTCAGCCTTCGTTGCTCCCTGCAATGGCTGAAGGGTTGGATTTGACGCGTACCGTCCCCGGTCGCGCTCTGGGCGTTTGGAAAGCTGCCACCACTGCCACCATTTTGGCTGGACAGATCGTGGCTCGCAATTCTGATGGCGAAATTGTCCTGTGCACTGGCGCAGGCGCTATCGGTGTTTCCAAGTGGAACAAGGCAACTGCTGTCTTTGGAACCGTGACTTCGGAAGCGGTTGTTCTGACTGGCGTTACGGCGCACGCGCTCAAGCATCCGCTTGTTGCCGCTGTTCTGGTCACCAATCTGGCTGGCGTGGCGTACACCGTCACGACCGATTACACGGCCAATCTCACCAACGGCACGGTTACCCGTGTTGCTTTGGGTGGTATCGCGGACGGTGAAACCGTTCTCGTCTCTTACCGTTTCGCTGCTCAGACTGGGGATCTCGATTTCCAGGGCCGGAACTTCTTCAATTTCCTCGACGATACCGCTGCAGCCCAGGGTAGACTCGTGGTCCTCGAAGGTCCAGCTAAGGTTTTCACGGCGGCGTACGATACCTCGCTCGTGTATGCAGTCGGCGACGTGCTCAAATGCGGCGCTGATGGCTATGTCACCAAAACTGGCGCTGGCGATGTCGTCGGTAAGGTCATTCAGCCCCCTTCGGCTACTGACCCTTACCTCGGCTATAACCTCACGCTTCTGGGTTAATTTTTTAATTGATGGGGACCAAAGGTCCCCGTTTCTACAATTTTTGGAGGATTTTTGATATGAGTACTATGAACCCTTACAGAAAGCCCGGTCAGGCACCAGCGGCCCCCGGCTTTCAACGCATGACGGCGACGAAGAAAGTAGCTTCGCGTCAGGATGAGCGGAATTTCGACAGCTCTGGTAACCTGAACCCGGCTCGCGGACAGCTTGACAAGCTTGGTCAGATTCGCGGCGCGGTTGGCACGAGTAAAGTTGCTCGTATGTTCAACGCGGCTGGTCAGCTTAATGCCTATGACAAGAAGGACGCGCTCGTTCAAGCGGCCCATCTTCTTCAGGGCAATATTGCCAAGACGGCGGGGGCTGAAATTGCTCCTGAAGGCATGAGCAAAGAAGCTCGTCGCGATGTTCTCGCGGCGGCTATGAAGGACCCAACCGGCGAAGGCTTTGCTCTCGTTGGTCAGGAACTTCTCTTGCCTATCAAGGCTCTCATCGACTACGAGGGGTTCATCCGGAAGATGCTCCGCGTTCGTCCGTTGGGTCAGGCTGAACTTTTCCGTATTGCCAAGGACGTTCGGGCCACCGCCTTCGTCGTTGGTCAGGACGGTCAGTCCATTGAGTCCCGTCTGTTCGGCAAATACATTCAGCCGAGCGAGTTCAAGATCACCTCGTTCCCTGCGGTCGATATCGAAGATATCTACCACATGAACTTCGACGTTCTTGATCGTGCGCAGGATACGGCGCGTCAGGAAATCGAGCGCAAAGAAGACCAGGCTGGTATTGACATTATCGATCGCGCCGCGACCGCTGTCAATGACGTGACTGCGTTTTCGACGCTCAACATCTCGGCTCTCGAAGACGTTCGTTTCCAGGTTGAGCGCCATCGCTTGATCGTGGAAAAGTTCGCCATCAACCGTGCTGAACTGTCCGATGTCGTGAAGACGATGTCCACCCAGGTCGACCCGGTCACCGAGCGCGAATTGCTCCTGGCTGGTTACATCGGCAACATCCTGAACGCGCAGATCATCACCAGTGCGGGCACTGGGGTGCAAGAAGTCATTCCTGCTGGAACCTTCTATGCCATGACAGGGGCCGAGTATCTCGGCGAAATGGGTATCCGGATTGAATTGTTCTCTGAACCATACAATCGCTTTGTCAGCCAGGAAATGGTTAAGGGATGGGCTTTATGCGAAATGGTCGGATTTGGCATCCCATCAGCTGCCGCAGTGGCTAAGGGAATGAAATAATCTCTTGAGCCTAAATAATTGATTTTCTTCAAAGACCCGGGCTTCGCTGAAGTGCCGGGTCTTTGATTATTTGCTTGACAAAGCCTGGCAACCATGCTATAATGGTTGCATGAATGATGTTGCTGGGCTCAAAGAGTGCATCTATTGTGGTACAACTAAAACTTCCAGGTGGTATGGGGTCCGCTGCGTGGCGTGTTATCTCCGAATCCGCCGAGAGAATGATCCATCGCGATACCGTGGTTATGACAAGACAAGGTATACCCGTAATGGCGGGGCGGATAGCGTCCGCCTGAAACGGCAAAATCAAGCCACGCCAGAAAGGGAAAAGACCCTGGCTCAAGGAAAGGCCAGAAGGGCAAAGGTCCCGAGGTTAGTGACGCAACTTCGGAACCGGGACCACTACATACGAAATACTCAGTCTATTCGGGACGATAACGCCGCCTATAAACGGCGCAATAAACCAAAAGAGATTGCCCGTCATCGAAGGAGATTTGCAGATATGGTTTTGAGTCTGCCCAAATGGGTAGATAAGAACGCGCTCGTTGCCCTATACCGAGGTTGTTCTGTCATGCATTCGATTGACCACATTATCCCATTGTCTCATGAGTCGGTCTCGGGCCTTACTGTTCTTTGGAACCTGCAGAGTATTACCAAACTCGATAATGCTGTAAAGAATGACAGCTTCGACGGCACGTCCGATAACGAGTCTTGGCTGAAGGTTAGAGCGGCGCACGAAAGTCTCGGGCTTAGCCTGAGTGCCAGTCCCACGACGCGAGTAAAATTAACCAACTGGTCGCATTATCTTAGCCGAGTGTTCGCTACCCCAAAATGGGCGGTTGGCCCGCTTTTGGACGATATAAACGCTTTGAAAGACTCTTGCGAGCCAAACGAGGTTATGGACCATATTATCCCACTTGAGCACCCGGGTGTATGCGGCCTCAATCTACCATGCAATCTACAAAAGCTTAGCATCCAGGATAACGGGTTGAAAAGCAACCAATTCGACGGAACTAATGAGAATAACATGTGGAGAAGAAAATGACCTGGGATGAAAAAGACAAGGCGGCTCTTGAGAACATTTTTAGTGCACCTAAAGCCTCAATACCCGAGGTCCCCGTCGTACCAAATGTAGCCTCGCCAAAGGTCCCAAGCAAAGCGCGGGAAGAGAGACTGATCTGGGAGGCCCGGCTAGTAGAACTTCGCAATCAAGATCACTCACTCACTAAGATTGCCCAAATCATGGGGGTGCGCTTGGCCCGAGTGACAAACGCTGTCCGTTCCCTTAAGCAAAGGGGTGTACTCCCGAATGAGGTTAAAGAGAACTACTTTCGAGGTACGAAAGATAGCACCCTGCAGTTCGATAACCGAGTTTTGGGATTGTGCCAATCTGGGTTATCGGTCCATGAGATAGAGGTCAAACTCGTGACCACTAAAATGCAGGTGTACCATGCGAGAAAGAGGTTGATTAAGAAAGGGCTAATTGAGGCAATAGGCTCCGCCCCTTTAGGCCCGAAACCGAAAACCATAGACCGGGGTAATGCCATCTTAGAGATGAGGGCAGCGGGACTAGGAACGAAAGAAATAGCGGAGAAACTAGGTTTGTCAGAATCCTTTATCCGCGTAAGCGCTAGATGGGCAAGGGCACTTAAATGAGAATAGACCTACCGGACAAGCGCATAGTAGTATATATTCCTGAAATCATCAGTATAGACCCAACACAAGGTCTAACCGATTCCTCTCATGGAGACATGTGGGCTCGGTGCCGGGCTGCTGGGATTCGGTTCATGCTCTTTTGGCCAGATGAATGGCGATGCGCACGAGAGATATGCCAGTCTATCGTAGACTCAAAATCAGCAACATCGAGTATTTTTGCCCGAAAGTGTGAATTAGTGGAGTTGCCTGTTCCGCTGGCAAGACGTTTTCTTGAATTGGAACATCTACAGGGGTCCTGCCAATTTGATCGGGCCTGGGGGTTGGAACACGAAGGAGCTATCGTGCAAGTGGCTACACTGGGAGGCCACCATCGGTCTGGGGAGGGTTACGTGATGTCGCGTGTAGCCACAAAGCGAAACGTGAGGGTTGTTGGTGGTCTGTCCCGGTTGCTCGCCCAATTCCCTCGCCCCTTGGTCACCTGGTCTGATAACAGGATCTCGTGGGGCGAGGGATATAAGAAACTGGGGTTCGTACAAGATGGCATACTGCGACCCGACTACCAGTATTGGAGAGCGGGGTGTCGCTATTCGAAACCCTCTCTACGCAAAGCAGCGGAAGAACGTGTGGGTGCCCTTACTGAACGTGAACTCCGCCTGGCAGAGGGTTATACCAGGATTTGGGACTGCGGCAAAATCCGCTGGAAACTAGACTAGCTGATGTGGTCGGTCCTCACAAACGCTCGGTTCCAGTTCGACCAGGTGCTCAACACGCCTAACGCGCTTTATCAAGTTCGACTTAGTAGTATGGGAAGTTGCCCATTCCCGGTGTACGATCCAGCACTTCTTTCACTGGGTCAAGATGCCGGTGAAGAGCGGCGTTTATAACGCGATGGCGCTCAGTTTCCCGCTCGTGAAGAAAATACCCAACTTCTTCTGGTGAAAGATGGTCCCGGCCTTCAAAATGTTCTTTGACGAGGGCGATATAGTTCTCCTCGTTGACCTTCTTTGACCCGAGGTCAGGTTTTACCGACTTGAACACGTTTGATAAATGTTCACGTACGGACCGTGTCTCCATGTCCGCCGTTTAGAGGCTTGTCCTAAAGACCGTTTGCCGCGAAGTGGCGCTTTGTGCAATTGAACTGTGATTGTTTTCATGGGCTTAATTGTACCGACTCCGGATTGGGTGGCCCTGGCACCATTACAAGGGCCACCCTCTCCAGGCCAGTTAGCGACGTTACTGTAAGACTGCACTAGGGGCAACCTTGAAAGGATGTACCGAGGACTGAGAGGGACCTCGATACTGCGCACGTCGCCTTCACGCGCTACAGACATTTTACCCGGTCCTTTTAGCATGCGATACATTTAGTGTCAATGCTTTCATGGTAATTTTGGTGCTGGTGTTATACTGCCCGGGAACAAACTTCACCTATACCCCAGGAGAACCTCCATGATCGTCATTACCGCCCTCCACAAACTTTCGCTCGAAGTCCCTAAATCGCCTACTACGGCTCTTCGTTCCCTATCCCTTTCTCCACAAAAGACGGAGTCGCTCTCCCCGCTTGAATATACCGTTCTTAAGACCCAGCTTCAGGCGCTTCGAGCCAACGGCCATATTGCGTACACAGACCCCGCTGGCAATGAACTTGTTGACGACGGAACGGTTGCTTCGGGTGACCTTAGTCCCGCTCTTCAAGCGTCTATTGGCGCTGCTGCAGCGGCCACTGCGCTTAATACACCAAGTACGCTTGTTAAACGCGACGGATCGGGCAATTTCGCGGCAGGTGTTATCACCGCCTCCCTTACCGGCGTTGCTTCTGATGTGGCCAATGCCGCCGTCATCAGCAAGCTTTTGACTGGCTTTGTTTCGGGTGCGGGTGTTGTGGCTGCGGCGGATTCACTCCTCGTGGCTGCAGAAAAGCTCGACGGTAACACCGCCCTTAAAGCGGATAAACCCATCGGTGTACCCGCGCTCGGCGTTACGGCGAATCTCGTCGGCGTGGACGGAACTGGCTCTAACGCGGCCCCGCTCGTGGGAACTGAAGCCCGTCTCGACGCCATCGAAGCGAAAGTCGACGCTCTTATTGCTGCCCTTAACGCTTAATAAACAGCTTTTCTTATAAACGCGAGCATACACATATTTATGAAAAAACATAGGCAGTTTCTTCTGTTGTTTTTGGGGTCCATCATCACAAGTTGTGCCTCTATGCCTATAGTGTGTGCTGGGACGGTGGGATGCACCGTCCCATCCGATTCGACAGCAGTCAAAGTATATTGCCAGGATGCTACGAAGTTAATGAAAGCGGTCACCGCTGCCAGTTCAGTTACCGTTCAGTGCGTTGCTAGCCCTACCCCCTCGCCTTCTCCTAGTCCCTCCCCTA
>Ga0315284_10001452_pt1 | contig 33817 bp, 51 predicted proteins | sample YL17G09_16_MG_FD_203696 | JGI IMG/M metagenome (GOLD analysis project Ga0315284, IMG submission 203696) | Sediment microbial communities from Yellowstone Lake, YNP, Wyoming, USA - YL17G09_16 | ecosystem: Environmental > Aquatic > Freshwater > Lake > Sediment | place: USA: Wyoming | collected... | reverse complement strand
TTCCTTGAATTCCTTGTGTTGTTCCTTGTCTACCCTGAATTCCTTGTGTTCCTTGAGTTCCTTGAGAACCTTGAATTCCTTGAATTCCTTGAATTCCTTGAATTCCTTGTGTACCTTGAATTCCTTGAATTCCTTGGGTTCCTTGAGTTCCTTGATTACCCTGAATTCCTTGTGTTCCTTGAGTACCAGCACCTGTTATACCTTGAATCCCCTGTGAACCCTGAGATCCAGAACCAGTTTGACCTTGAATTCCTTGAGTTCCTTGAGAACCTTGAATTCCTTGTGTTCCTTGAGTACCAGCACCTGTTATACCTTGAATTCCTTGAGATCCAGAGCCAGTTTGGCCTTGAGTTCCTTGTGTTCCCTGTGTTCCTTGAGAACCTTGTGTTCCTTGAGTTCCTTGAGAACCTTGAATTCCTTGAATTCCTTGTGTTGTTCCTTGTCTACCCTGAATTCCTTGTGTTCCTTGAGAACCTTGAATTCCTTGAGTTCCTTGAGATCCAGTACTTGTTATACCTTGAATTCCTTGGGTTCCTTGAGATCCAGAACCAGTTTGGCCTTGTGTTCCTTGAGTTCCTTGAGTTCCTTGAGTTCCTTGACTACCCTGAATTCCTTGTGTTCCTTGTGTTCCTTGAATTCCTTGGGTTCCTTGAGTTCCAGAACCAATTTGGCCTTGGGTTCCTTGAGAACCTTGTATTCCTTGAGAACCTTGAGATCCAGAACCAATTTCACCTTGGGTTCCTTGACTACCCTGTATTCCTTGAGTTCCTTGTCCACCCTGAATTCCTTGGGTACCTTGTGAACCTTGAATTCCTTGGGTTCCTTGAGTTCCTTGAGTTCCATAACCAATTTGGCCTTGGGTTCCTTGAGAACCTTGAATTCCTTGTGAGCCCTGAATTCCTTGAGTACCACTACCACCAGAACTAACATCTAATTTTCCAATATTCCAAACAAATCCAGCACCAATTGAAGCTTCTTTTAGTCTAAGATTATCAGTTGTATCAACATATTCTTTATCGGGCAACCATCTATTATTAAATGTGTTTATTACAGAATAATTAGCACCATATGAAAGTCCTTTTTCATTTATATTAATACTAATAGGCAATTGTAAATCTCCATTAGGGTATAATCTAGTTATAGTATTTTGAGATACATCTTGATATGTAGTATATTCTCCTGCTGCATAAATTTCTCCTGCTGAATCTAACGCTAAAGATAAAACATAAGGATCAAATCCGGTACCAGTATAAAAAGATGCATCTTTAGTTCCATCAGTATTTAATCTAATAAGACAATTATTAGTTTCTCCTTGATAAGTACTAAAATAACCACCAGCATATAATTTATTAATACTTGAATCATATGCTATTGAATATAAATAACCATATGTTTCGCCAAAACCTGAACTTATATCAAAGACAGCATCTTTAGTTCCATCAGGATTTAAACGAATTAAATGATTTTGAGGTAATCCTTTATATGTTGTAAAATAACCACCTGCATATAATTTTTCGCTTGGATCTAACGCAAGCCAAATAACATTACTATTAAATCCGGTACTTATATCAAATGAAGTATCTTTCGTTGCATCAGAATTTAATTTAAGCAATCTATATTCAGGTAATCCTTTATATGTAGTAAAAGTTCCAGCAAGATAAAGTTTTTCGCTTGCATCTAATAACATATTATAACAATAGCCGTTCATACCTGTACCGACATCATATGTTGTATCTTTAGTTCCGTCTGGATTTAATCTAATTAATCTAGGTTGAGGTAAACCTCTATACGTACTAAAGGTTCCATTAACGTAAAGTCTTCCTGAAGAATCTTCTACCATTGCATCAACTTCAGCATTAAATCCAGAACTTACATCAAAAGTATTATCTATAGTACCATCTGAATTAATTCTAACCACACCATTAGCAGATTGCCCTCGATATGATGTAAAATAACCGCCTACATAAATCTTATTATTAATTCCAGGCGTAATATAATATGCTCCTGCTGGATCTAAACCAGTACCTACATCGAATGTTGTATCTATTGTTCCATCGGGATTTAAACGAATAATTCCATTAGCAGATTGTCCTTGATATCCTGTAAATTCTCCTGCTGCATAAATTTTATTACTAGGATCAACATAAATTCCCCAAACATTACCAACATCAAATCCTATACCAGGATCAAATATATGACCTCTATAATCTAAAATAGATGAAGTACGTCCTATTCCTCCAAGTCTAATACTTCCATCTGTATTTGTTAAAAAATCTCCAAATGTTAAATTGTTTTGTTTAGTTGAAGTTATATTGTCTACATAAAATTTATTTGTAGCATCGGATGAATTAATAGGTATCGCAATGTCAAATATTGATTGGCCGCTCATATTTAAAGCTCCAAACATTGTGTCTCCAATTTTCTGGACATAAAGACCTAAAGATGAATTAACATCAGATTTTAATGCAAATGAGCTATCTACTTGAGTTTTTATATAAATAGAAGATTCTATTATATAATAAATATCATTTATGGATAAATCTCTTAAAGCTAAACTTCCATCTACATATGATTTAGTTACATCTCCTCCACCGCTAACATCTAATTTTCCATTATTCCAATTAAATCCTACGCCGATAGATGATTCTTTTAAATATGTTGTACCAACTAGTTGTAAATTATTAAGAATTGTTTGTAAGCCTGTTACAGAAGAAATCGGTTGTTGTCCTTTATGATGAGTTCTATCTAAATAATAACTTCCAGCGTATCCATTTAATAAACTTGCATCTGTTATAGGTATTATATTATATTTTTGTAGATAATCATAGATAAGAACAGTGGATACGTCTAAATCATGAATATTTTGTTGTAAGATTGTAGGTGTAAGAGTTGAAAAGCCTTCATTATAATGTATTGAAAATTTAGAAACAGTACCAGAATTTTCTGATGATAATACATAACGTATTTGTAAAAATAAAAAATAATTACTATGAGTATCTAAACGAGAAATAGCGCTTTGATTTAATGTTTCCCATGCTGACCAATATTCATTATTAAATGACCAACGAAATTCTTTTTTTAGAAATGTACCAGCAGAATTATCATTAAAATATTTAATTTCTAAAACGTTCTCGATAGGAACAGCATTATATAATTTAATTGTTAATCCTTCTTCTAATCGCGAAAAATTTGAATACTGCATAATTATGCTAAGATTTATTTTATTTATTTATTCAAATAAAATAAGTATAAAAGATTTTTTACAAAAATATAAGCACAAAAAGACCGCTATCACTAGCGGTCTTAAATACAACTTAATATTATTTAATAAAAACTATAGCAAATTACTTTTTACAATAAATTCATAAATACTTTTTAAACCACTTAAACGAATACCGCTTCTATGATCATAATAATTTGATAAAATAATTTTTGGATATCTTGAAAAATAAATTTTTGCAGTTTCATTTAATTTGTATTCAGCAAATTCAATTTCAGGATATATTGTTTGTAAAAAAGCTCTTTTATTTTCTTTATCTCCACTTCCAATTATTAACGCAGTTTTTGCTAAATCAAACGCTTCTTTCATTGCTTTAATTCTTATTTCTTTATATTGATCACTTAGATGATTTCTATGCATAAAATTGTATTGTTTATAATACACCTTTTCATCTATATTTGAATAGTCCCAGTGTCTTTCTGTGTGTTGTGGATAAGGTTTAAGATTAACAATTGCTGTATCTTCTCTATAAAGAGAGTTCATTATATAATTATTAAGAAAAATTTTTCCTTCTGGCGTTAATTCTTCAAAAAATCTATCATCTTTATATTTTAACGCTAGCATTAATCTTGCTATAAATTGAAGAAACGTACTATTAACTGGCGGCGGATCAATATCAATTGTAGAAAAGCCTTCTCCTATTTGTAAAAGTTTTCTTGTTTTAAATTCATTTATAAATCGTTTAACACATCTTTCAGTATCGCCTTCTCCTCCTGCTGTTCCAAATTCATTACCAAATATAACTACAGAGGCCTTATCTATAGGTCCCTGAGCCACACATCTATTTAATAATAATATTTGTTCAGTCGTTAAGATCATCAGAATAATCAATTTGCATATTATCTAATTCTATAAACATCATAATATATCTATAAAATCTATGAGTTTGAAAGGCACGACGTTTTGCAGATCTCATTTCTAAAAGAAGTTTAGCTTTCATATGATTTTTAACTACATAATGAACAATTTCATAGTTTGCTCCTAAACTTTCAATCCAATCTCTATATTTTTCTACTAATTTAGCAGATACATTTTCATGTCCATACGTGTTGTATATATCATCAGATCTTTTAATTGTAACATCTACTTTTCCTAAATCATGCATTACTGCAGCAATAATTAAATTTATATCATTTAATTTTATTGCTCTATTAAACACAATTTTTATATGAGTATAAGCATCTCCTTCAGGATGCCAACTTTTTGATTGTTGTAAAGTTTTTGATTTTTGAAGATATTCTTGTATTTCAACAGGAGTTTCTTTTATAAATTCTTTAAGTGATTGATTTATCATTTCTTTTTTGTTCATTTAATAATCTAAGAATATGTTGATTAGGCTGTACGCGTGGATTTTTTCTTTTAAATTCTTCAAAAGTTCCTTCGCCATATAAATCAAATATAAAAGTACCTATTGCACCACTCCGAGATATTCCTGCTCCACAGTGTAGTACAGCTAATTTCTTTTCTTTATTTCTTTTAATGAATTCATAAAGTTTTTTAGCTTTATATTCATTAAAAATTCCAGTTGGTCCAGAAAAATCATTTTTATTAAATTCATCAATACTATAATCTCCAAAATGCATTATCATAACATTAGAATGTTGACGTTTAAAATATGAATTAATATCTTCAATATGATTATTGATAGAAATTATCATCATATCTTTAGTTGTAACATTATCATCTATGATATTATTATATTCCATGAATTTATTAAATTCTCTCTTGCCTTGTATCAAAACTTTCATAAGTAAATATAATAAAAAAATCTGAAATAAAAAAATATTTCAGACTTTATTTAATAAAAATTAAATTTTATTTTCTTTTACCAGTATATCTAATTTTAAATTCATAATATGTTTTATGTGGATATATGATTTTTGAATAGATAAAATCATATATCTCTTTTTTACTTTCTTCATGTCTAATCATTCTTTGAACAAATTGAGAAGTATCTGAAGAATATTCATTAACAATCCAATTATTTATCGGGGTTTCTTTAAGATGATACAAACTACATTGTTCATATATATCTGAAATAACAATATTGCTATCTGCTGCAGCATAAGTTTTTTTAAAAAGATACTTTGTTACTACAGAATAACATGAACACGTCAAAAATAAAAATAATAAAAAAATAAATGTTTTCATAATATAATAAATTTAATGTTATCTACAAAAATGATCTGCAACGTTGCTGGCAATTTTTGCAAAAGGTTTTCCATAAACTTTATAACCATAACCGCTCAATAAGCCTAATCCAGATGCATACATTTTATTAGATAAATTTTCATGAGAATTAGAAGTAGCTACAGAATTAAAATCTAAATGAACTTCTATTGATTTTTTAAAATATTCATCTGAACCATTTATTAATTCTGCTGTCTGTAAAGCGAATTCTGCTTCGCGCCATAATTTGCTTGGCATTTCTTCTGTTTGTGATTTATTCATTCTTTTTTCCCACACATCACATATAAGTAAATGACAACCATGGCCAACATCCATTCTATCAATTCTATGCATTACAATAACAACACTGTACTTAATTCGCCTTCCATGAATTTGGCTATCGCACCCAACTATAATTTTTCCATGAATGTTTTCTTTAGCCCAATCCTTTACGTATTTTTCTACGTTATCGATAGCAGTACCATCTATTTTTTTAAATTTTAAAGCTTCCATTATATTTTATTAAACCAATTTCTTTATATATTTAATTTCAGTACTAATATAATTATAATTCTTGACATAAAAAAATATTTTAGCAATTATTTTCAAAAAACTTTAACAAAAAATTAATATAAAATTAACAAAAAATTAATTTCTATGCGAAACTTTTTTAAAAGTGATCATATAACTCAAGTACTTAAGCCTCTAGGAATATCAAGTCTCTAGATCGTGTCGCGACTCGCGTACGCGTACAATACGCGATTAGATATAGGTATAGTATTATTTTCATTTTTATTTAAATTTATTTTTTAATCTCAGAAATATTGTTTATATTTGTATATGACAAAATATTTTACTTTCATATTATTTTTCCTTTTATCATTTTCGTTATTATCACAAAAAATTTATCCATTACGCAAAGATGGTAGACCTACATCTAAAGGAATTGAAATGTATGTAAAACAAAATGAATCAAAACTTATAACTGAATATCAAAATTTTGTACATGATTCTTTATACGACGTATATATTTCTATAGATGTTTTAAGCCAATATACTGATGGTGATGATGCTTTAGGTTTTTGTATATCAGAAAAAAGTTCTTCTGAAATAATTATAACAAATGAAGAAAAATTTATTGGATATGAAGTTTCGATGTTATCCAAATATAAAAGGCGTACTATAATAGAAGCTAATACATTTGTAAAAGGAGTTATTTTTCATGAATTAACACATTTTTATTTTAATCAAGTAATAATGGAAATGAGATTAGACAGTATGTATGTATGTCCAGAATACTATAATTTTAATATGATTCCTCGAAATTCTTTTGGTGCTAAATTTATTGAAGAAGGAATATGTATGTACGTACCTATAAAAATAGGAGAATGCATTGTTGGTAATGATTATATTCCTGAAACGTTAGATGAAATAACAGATAAAGAAAATAAATATGAAATAATGTATCAGTATTCAGCTGAATATGTTAAATCTTTTTTAGATAAACACGGTATAAAAAAAGGAATTGAACTTATAGTAGGAATTAAACCGCCAATGTTAGATGAGATATTATATCCAGATAAATACTGGAATAAATTTATAAAAAATTGAAAAATTGTTAAAAATAAATAGTAAAATATTTTTTTATATCAAGAATTTTTATTATATTTAACTATAAGAATTAAAATACTTATATGAAATATTACACGAAATCTGATAGAATAATAGTATTAATGCTTGCTATAATTATTATTTTAATATCTACATTAATGATGTGGCCATTTATTTTACCATTATTTAGATAATATACGATATACTGCTTTACTCCTTCAGATGATAGCCTGTTGAGAGATATGGAACCTGAAAAGGCTGAAAGTTCGAATCTTTCTGAGGCAGCCAAGATTAATTAAAATAAATATATTTATGAAACAAAGTATGAAAGAATTAAAAGAACCTATTGTAATTGATGTTAAAGATTTGGAAAATGGATCAGTTTATATGACTCACACAAAAGATTTAGTACAAATTAAAAATATTGATGCGGCAAAAGATGAATTACATCTTTATAATATCACAGAATCTTGTAATGTTTTTGTAAAATTGGCTAAACATCAATTAATAAGAAAAATTCGTTAATACTTAAGTTTGCAGATGTATTACGCTAATCTACCTACCCCAAGTCTGCAAACTTTTTTCTTTTTTGCTAAAATTCTATTAAAAATATTTTTTTATTTCAGAAAAATTGATTATATTTACTTATAATTTAAATATAATATTTATGAATATTATTTATAACCATAAGGAAAAATCAATGAGAGAAGTAAACTCTTCTACACAAGGTTTGCTTTGTTATGATAAATCTGACAAAACTTTTTCATGTGATGCATCAGATTTAGAATGTGCAGGAGTTACTACTTCGTTCTTTTCTTCTTTTGATGTTACGATTAAAGAAAATTCTCATAGAAAAACTTTCTTTTATAAATTTGAAAAAAAGGATGAAGAAGGTGAAGTTCAATACTGGATATACCAATCTAAAGATAATTTTAAATTTATGATTTTTAACGACTAATTGTATGATACCTTCAGATGTAAAATTTAAATCTCTTATGAATCCTGGGTTAGTAACATTTAATAATATTACTTATGTAGTTCCAGGATGGCATGTAGTTCCCAGCGATACCACTCTTGATGAAGTTAAAGAACATTGGGAAAAAGAAACATTTGAACTTGATAAATTTTCTATTAATCCAGAATCACCATTGTCTGAAACTGTTGTTTCTTCCAGAACTGGAGAAAAATATGAAGTTAGATTTAGTGGTAGATATTGGTCTTGTACATGTATGGGGTTTTCCTTTAAAGGCAGATGCAAACATGTAGAACAAATAAAATTAAAATACAATGATTAAAAAAACTATTGTTGAATTCATTATAGGGTGTGCAATTTTAGTACTTTTTATTTTAATATTCTGGATTTGTGTATCAAAAAATACTAATTCAGAAAATAAAGCAGAAACTTTATTATATAAAGAAATTACAATCGATTCTTGTGAATATATTATGTATCATAGTATATATAATACACAAGATGATAAGTTAGTTCATAAAGGAAATTGCAAGTATTGTCAATATAGACTTGAAAAAACTATTCAAAAAGAACTTAAATCTACAAAATAAATTTACATTTTGCTGTAAATAATAAAAAACATAGCATTGTAATTAAATATTACATATTCACAAGAAAGAGAAAAAGAAAGAGAAAAAGAAGATTTGTTAAATAAAAAATAATAAAATGAAAAGAAAAAATATAATTATTATAATTATTTTGGCCGCTCTCGCTCTCACTGCCTTGGATATACTTACCAGTTGCCAAAAAGGGCTATCTTCAAGTACCCCAACAACGTTTACTGTATCTGAAATATCTCAATCATTATATGACAAACAAAATCATGTAACGAGATATAAAATGAACGTAATTACCACGGATGAAAACGGCATCAGGTATATATGGTCAAAACAATGGTTCACTCTAATAGAAGGATTCCAAGTCGGAGATACTCTTGAATTTGTTAAAATTAAGAAATAATATGAATGTATTAATAAATAAAATTATGAAATTTATAAGTTTATTGGTTTATACTGCAGTTATTGCCATTATATCGTATAAAATCTGATTATGTCATGGGTCGAAAACTCATGTGAAGAATAACCCAACACAGCCCAGACCTTCGATTGAGCCTGCGGCTCAATCGAATAAAATAAATAAACATAGTAGAACTTCTGATGAACAAGAACTCCATGAATGGATGGAAAATAACCCAAGATAAATGAAAAATATTATTCCTAAACTCGTTTATTTCCCAATTCTCGGACTAATCTTCGGAATTGTGCTTTTCTTCTCTAATAGTAAAATCTATGACCAACTCCTTCATGAGAAACACGCCGTTATATGGATGATGATTTCTCATATTATGACTTCAGAAATTATTGTATTGTATTTACTTTTTAATTTTTGCAGATAATAAAAAAGTTTTTTACGTATATTTCTGCAAAAGAGATGATACTGGTTTTAATATTGATATATATCTTGATACATATATTCTTTTTAAAAACTTAATAAAATATGTCAATACCAGTAATAAGTGCAGCAATAGTCAATGAACCCTATTGGTTGTATCGTTTAATTGCGAGTATAGATTATCCAACAGATAATCTCGTTATCATTAACAATAATGGACGTGGAGAAATCACACAGGAATTAGATAATATGACTAAAATAACACATAGGTTTATTAAAAAAATTACAGTATGTCATATGCCTGCAAATATCGGTCTTGCTGGTGCATGGAATTTAACCATAAAGTGTTATATGAAATCTCCCCATTGGATATTTGTTAATCATGATATAGCATTTTCTTTGGGTTTATTAAAAGAAATAGCTGAAGCTGCTGAAAAAAATGAAGATGTCGGTATGATTTTTGGGCATGGAGGAGATTTCGGAGATGGTAGTTATGATGTATTTTTAATTAAAGATTGGGTTATTCAAAGTCATGGTTTATTTGATGAAAATTTTTATCCAGCATATGGAGAAGATTTAGATTATATAATGAGATTAAAAGGAAGACCTGTAAAAGCCATAAAACAGGTTGGAAAACCATATTATCATGGATTAGGAACTAATTATTATGAAACCGGAGAAAGCACAAAGAAAAGTGATCCATCTTTAAAAGAAAAGTTAGAACATATCAATAGAGTAAATTTAGAATATATTACTAAAAAATGGGGAGAAGGCTGGATGACATCTACACCATACATTGATCCGTTTAATAATCCAAACATTCCTTTAACTTTTACACACTATGATCTTGAATTTGTAAGAAGAAAACATTTAGGATTTTAATACTAATAAATATATGACAAAATCTATTCCTGTAATAGGAACTGCCGTCGTTAATCTCCCGTTTTGGGTAGAACGACTAATAACAAGCATTGATTATCCTACAGATAATCTAGTAATATTTGATAATAATGGCCGTGGCCAAATAACTGAAGATCTTGATAATATGGCCAAGATATCTCATCCACATATTAAAAAAATAACAGTGTGTCATCTACCTTCTAATATAGGTTGTTCTGGCGCGTGGAATATGATAATAAAATGTTATATGAATTCTCCATATTGGATAATAGTTAATCATGATATACAATTTACTCCGGGTTTTCTGGAAGAAATGGTTACTAAAGCTGAAGATCCTGAAGTTGGAATGGTTCATGCTGCAGCTGGTGATTTTGAAAATGTGGGTTCTTTTGAATTATTTTTACTTAAAGATTGGGTAGTTAAAAAAATAGGTTTATTTGATGAAAATCTATATCCTGCTTATGGTGAAGATGCAGATTATATCATGAAACTTAATAATAATAAAATAAAAAGAATTTATGGTATTAGTAAACCATATTATCATGGCGGCGGAACTAATTACTATGAAACTGGAATGCAAACTAAAAGAGGCGAGCCGGGATTATGGGATAAATTAAATAAAGTTAACGAAATTAATTTTGAATATCTTACAAAAAAGTGGGGAGCTGGCTGGAGACAAATGAATCCATGGCGATATCCATTTAACAATGAAGATATACCATTTACTATAACTAGTTACGATCTTGAATACGTAAGAAAAAAGAATTTAGGATTTTAAAATCTTTAACAAAAATTTAATATTAAAATTTAATTATTTTTTAACAAATATTTTTTTTATTCAGAATTTTTGTTTATATTTGTAATACATTAACAAATTACATATGAAAATTGCTATCAATACAGAAAATAATGAACTACTAAATATATTCATTAAATTTTCAAAAGAATCTGGCTATGAAATAATTTTGGCTAAAGCAGAGCGTGTTTTATTTGAACAAATTGAAAACGGAGGAATAGACGCTTATATTTTATCAAAAGATTCTTTATATTTTAATAAAGCTACAGATTTTATTAAAAAATCAAATCCATATGTTCCTATAGTAGGTTTAATTACTGCTCCTGCATTAAATTATACGCCCTCAACAGATATATTAATGCAAATATCGTTACCTTATGAAAATCTTGTAAGTATGATTTTAATTAATATTCAAAAATATATTAAAAATTTTCAGACTCTTCAAAAACTTACAGCAAAAATGCATGAAAAAATAGAATTTGCAAATTGTGTATATGATCCAACTAGACGAATATTATATCATAAAGGAAAGGAAATTAAAAAACTTTCTGCAAAAGAAGGAGGTATACTTGAAATTCTTGCAATAAATTATGGTGAAGTTGTTAAAAAAGAAGTTATTCTTGAAAAAGTTTGGAGAAAACCTAACGATTATTTTGCTGGAAGATCTTGTGATGTGTACATCACTTATCTTCGCAACACGTTAAAAAACAATAAAATAAAATTATCTATTAAAAATATATCGGGTATAGGATTAATTTTAGAATAAATTTTCATAATTTTTATCAATTATTATGTAATAATCAAAGCCATTTAATAATACAGCGTTTTCTTTAGCTTTTATTTTTTCTATATCTTTTTTTATTAAATATGAATTTTTGCATTCAATAATTAAATTTAAAGAAGGAATATAAAAATCAGGATAATAAATTTTTTTTATTCCCCGAAAAATGTATTTTATTGTTGGGCCATTTTGTATATCAGGGTATATATTATAAAATTTTTCTAAAAAATCTAATTCATAGGTGCCTCTGTAATAAATACTAGTATCGCGAAATTTTTTTAATTTATAGCTAGACTTTTGTGTTTTTTCAAATATTTGTTTAATTTGTAAAGGATTTTCACAATTATATTTTTTAATGAAAGTATTTTTCTTTTTAATATTTAATATTGAAGATTGACCAGGATTATTAACACCCCAATTATTATTCATTGTTTGTTTTTGTTTATTATTTATATTTTTATTTTGCAAAGGATATTCAACACCATATTTTTTAAGACACGCTTCTTTTGATTTATTATGCTTATATTTATTTTCGCATTTTTTACAACATGTTTGTTTATACCCTGATTTAAAATTACGATATGTTGTTTCTTTTTTACATATGTTACATTTATCTTCATCATTATCTTTTATCCATTTATCGAAATATACTTTTACACCATTATGAAAAACATTAATGTGTTTACTTAATCCACATCGTCTTTTTGTAAATATTCTGCATTCTTCACAAATAAAATATCCTTGTATATTTTTTCTAAATTCTTTCATGATTGATAGTTAATAATATTATATGAAAAAATTGTTACTTTGTTTTAAAAATAAGTTCTCCAAAATTTTTTTATTTCAGAAAAATTGATTATATTTACATAAACTCGGATTAATACTCGAATAATATGAAAGAAAAAAGATTATTTATAGTTGAATTTTCAAATGATGAATATAGTTATAATCATACTTTAATATATGTAGTGGCTGATGATTATAATGCAGCGGCAGAAAAAGCAACGGTTTTTATTAAATATAAAATGGCAAATGAACGTAAAGATGTTTTATCTGAAGATGGAAGTCTTAATAATCAAAAGAAAAAGACGCCAATTATAACATCAATAAAAATTGTAAACGAATCTATACTATGGTAAATGAGCAAAAAATTATATTTAAATAGAGAATACTATAATAAACATTGCAAAATAAAATTTGATTATAGAGAACCAATGTTTAAAGAAAGATTAGAAGAAATAGGATTATTTATTTTACACTGTTTAATATATCCATTTTATTATGGGTGGAAGATTATACGAAAAATAATAGATTTATTTTATGATCACATTAATACTGGAAATAATGGAATATACGGGCCGGGCTATCGTAGTTATTACACTACAAAATTCTCTTGGGGAAAATTATCTTTTTTCATACTAATTGTATTCATTATATTATTTTTAATTTTTAACAAATAAAAACATGGAAAGCAATAGAGCAACAGAAATTATCGTCACTCTTCTTCAAAATTCTTTAGCAGGACAGCTTGATTGTTCAAGTCATTTTAATCCTCAGTTTGTAGCTGATGCAATTGCTGCAAAAGTTGATTTTGGAAAATCATATACAAAAAGTAAAAATGATAAAATAGTAGGGGTTTTAATTGATACACTTGTGGAAAATAAAAATATCGTAAATCATATAATTAAAGAACTTACAAGTAGTGAAAAACTTTTGACTAATTTTTTAAAAGGAAAAATTACTGCATATGATGAAATTTTAGAAATTCTTAATAAATTATAATATGAAAGAAATTTTAATAGGACTTGGAATTATTTTAGGATTTGTATTATCTATGTACGCTGTATTTTTTGTTTTCGGCGTAATTATATTGTTCTTTTCTAATCTTTTCGCATACCATAATTATACACCTTATGAATTGGAAAATATTATGGATAGCGGTGGTAAGGGAATAGTTGTATTTATTGTACTATGTGCCTTGATTTTTTTCGCGCATATGATAGGACTTCAAATAGTAAGAGTATAAAAATTTAGAAATACTTAATAAATTATAATATGAAAACTTTTTGCGTATCTATTTTACTAATTATTTGGATGGCGTTTACTTTTATTTTAGGCATAAGTATTATTGGTGCAATAACATTTTTAGTCACAGATGATCATAATAATTTTGCGTGGTTTCAACTTGGAAAATCTTTATTAGAAATTATAAAAAAATGAACTAATGGAACTTATATTATATATACTGATGTTTAATATATTAATTTTTGTAGGAGGTATCGCTTTGTTATCCTATAGAATTGGATTGCACAATGGATCACCCGCTAATATCAAAAATAACCCTACACAACCAAGACCGTCTATTGATCCCGCCCCTCAATCACCTAAAAAGAAATAAATTATGAAACCTATTTTTAATAATAGACAAAATAGACGTTATCATATTAATACGGGTATTTCTGAAGGCTTTGATATATGGGAATCTAGGTCGCCTGCTATAAATGCATTTATATTTGCTATACATAAAGATAATATTTTTGTTTTAGCAGAAAAAAGATCAGAAATTATGCCAGAAGGTCCCGGCTTATGGGTAGCTCCCTGTGGTTATATGGATTGGAATGAAAATGGTTGGGATGCTTTAAGAAGAGAAGTATATGAAGAAACTTCTTTTTATATAGATGAATATAAAAAATATATGATATTTAATAATGACAAAGAACCATATTATACAATAACAGATGTAAATGAAAATAGACAAAATGTTGTTTTGTGTTATTGTGTAATTTTTGATTTTTCAGAAATAGATTTGCCAAGAGAAATTGAAAATTATAAATATAAAGAAATAGAAAAAATAGAATGGATACCCATTGAAAGAGTTTTAACCCCTAATTATTTATGGGGATTTGATCATAACAAGAGAATTGAAGAAGCAATAATAAAATTTGAAAAATATCTAATACAATGAAAAAAGAAAAAGTAATTAAAAAACTTCCGTATATTGATTATGCGTGTAAAGTAGGAGAAAGAGTTAAATGGATAAATATTATAAATCAACAGTTTGAAGGAGTCATCAAACAGTGGAATGATAATATTGCCACTGTCAAATTAGATGATGGTAATGAAATTGATGTGTTGTGCTAATATAAAATTATAAAATTATGTGTTTTACTACAAGTATTTTTAATTTTAAAAAAATAGCAAAAGAAGATATTGTTTGTTATAAAATAGGATATATTTTAACGTCCGAAGATCCTACAATTGACAAAACAATATTTTCTTCATATACACAAGGCCACTTTTATGAAGAAAATATAAACCAACCAATAATGAAAATTAAAAGAAAATTTAGTTGGTTTTGGCTTAAATATGATATATATGTAGGATATCATTCCTTTGTATCATTTCCATTTTGGCAAATAAATGAAGATCAAAATACAACTATAGAAAAATTCATTATTCCTAAAGGAACTGTATATTATAAAAAAAATCCATATTATGTGTCAGAAATAATTATATGGGTAAGAAACTAATAAGTTTAACAAATTATTAAAAACAAATTCCTAATAATTACATACAAATATATAAAAGTATATTTATGAACAATGTAATCCCACAACTTTTTACAGAAAAATTTAGGCCACAAGATCTTTCATCTTTAATTGCAGTTCCCAGAATAAAAAATGAATTAGCAAGAGGTTTAGTACAAAATCTTTTACTTTATGGCAGTCCGGGTACTGGAAAAACTAGTACTTTATTTATATTGTCAAAAAATCATCCTACCTTATATATAAACGCAAGAGAAGATGCTAATATCGAAATACTTAGAAATAAAGTTTCAAAGTTTTGTTCTACTATATCATTAGAGAGTGGAAAAGAAAAACTTAAGTGTGTTATTCTTGATGAATTTGATGGAGCAAGCGCAGCATTTTTTGATGCAATAAAAGTTCCAATTGAAAAATATGCTGGAATGGTAAGATTTATTGCATCAACTAATTATATTCAAAAAATACCCGAAGGTGTTCAGGATCGTTTTAATAGGGTTTCATTTGATTCAATAAACAATGAAGAAGAATTATATTTAATAAATGAATATAAAAAAAGAGTATCAATAATACTTAAAGCCGCTAATATAACTTATACAGAAGAAATTATAGATAAATTTGTAAAAAATGATTTTCCAAGTTTAAGAACATTATTAGTAAAAATTCAATCTCTTTATCTTCAAGGAATAAAAGAATTAAATGATAAAAATTTTAATATAAATTTTGATTTTGAAGATTTATATAAACTTTGTTTAAATTCTCCTGATAAACCCTATGAAAATTATAAATTTATTGCTGGAGAATACGCATCTCGTATAGACGATGCTTTATATACATTAGGAAATGATTTTATTGAATATGTTAAAGCAAACGTTCCAGCAAAAAAAGATAAAATTCCTATGATTATTATAGCAGTAGCAGAATATCAAGCCCAAAGAACATTAGTAATAGACCCGCTTATTACACTTTTAGCTGCAGTGTACAAAATTCAAATGATAATAAATTCTTAATTTAACAAATATTTAATCATAAATATTTTTTAGTCTCAGATTTTTTGTTTATATTTACTTATGAAAAAGTATATCTATCTTGATATAGATGGTGTGTTATCTCTAGGAAGTGAAATTCACCCAAAATTAACTAAATGGGGATACGTACATCGTTTTAATAAAAAAGCAGTAGATACGCTTAATGAAATTTTACAAAAAACAGATGCAGAAATTGTTATATCAAGCGATTGGAAGGATCATTATTCTTTAAAAAATCTGCAAGAGATATTTGTAGAATTTGCGAAAATAAATAAAGCTCCTATAGATATAACAGAATCTTATGAATATAAAACAATGCAACTGTTGGAAGAAATTCGTGCTAAAGAAATATTAAATCATGTTGATAAATTTAAACCAGGTTCATGGGTAGCTATAGATGATTTAGATTTAAGAACATGGATATCACCGATGCACGTTGTGCATACTTCAAGATTTATGGAAGGTATAAAACAAAGTGGGAAAAAAGATGAAATTATTAACAAACTTATATAGATGAAATCATTTAAATGTATATGTTGTAGTGTTGAAATAACACCCTGTGAATTATCTGAGGAAGAAGAAAAAGAACAGCAAATCAGACCTGAAAGCTGGATGTGGAGTCACGGAACAGTAGAAAGAATATTCATGGGATATGGAAGTAACTTAGACGGAAATTCTTATTATATAGGAATATGCGATAACTGTATTGAAAGAAAAACAAAAGAAGGCATAATAGAAGAAATAATACCATAAGTAATACATTTAAAAAATAAAAATATGATTAATTTATTATTTGATTTAAATAACATAGTATATAGAAGTCTTTTTATTATTTCTGGGTACGGCTCAAAACAATTTACGTTTGACTCTCAATCAGAAATAGATCAATTAATGCGAAAAATAAGTATGGATGTAACATACTTAATACGATTAATTAATCCTTCAAGAGTAATCTTTACAAAAGATGATAAATCCTGGCGTAAACAAATTAAAATAGAAGAAAATGATGGGTATAAAGCTCAAAGAACAAAATCAGGTAATATAAATTGGAATAATGTATACGCATCTATCAATGAATTTTGTGAAATAGTAGAAAATAAAGGAATGATTGTTACGGGAATTCCTACAGCAGAATCAGACGATCTTTTATCTCTTTGGTCATATGAATTACAGTTTAATCAAAATCAACATGTTATTATAGTATCAGGCGATGAAGATTTACGTCAATTAGTTAAATTTTATCCTTATGATGCTCCAAATAATAAATTTGCATTTACAACTGTTTTTAATCCATTTATGCAGGGTAAAAATGCTTCACGTAAGCTTTATGTTCCTAAATATTTTGAAGAATGGATAAATAAAACTGAAGCAATAGATATTTTTAATATGAAAGGATCAATCGATGTTGACAAAGAAGATTTTAAAAAAATTATTACTGCAGAAAAAACTAAAATGGAAGTTGTAGATGGAAGAATGATAGCTCTTCGTAAAATATTTTGTGGGGATGACAGCGATAATATTCCTGCCATTTATTCTTGGTTAAGTGATAAAGGAGTAGAAACACGTATAACTAATTCAAAATTTGAAAAAATATATGAAATGATAGCACTATCGCCAGATGAATTATTAGATCATACAGATTTATATGAAAGAGGCCCTCAAATTTTAGAAGCTTTGAAAAAAATTACAAAACAAAATATTACATTAGATATAAATAATAGGATAGATAGACAGGCTAAATTAGTAGTCCTTGATAAGAAACTTTTTCCTGAAGAAATTGTTAAAGATTTTGAAGATAAAAAACAAATGGAATTAGATAAATCAAGACTTAATTACGCAAGTTTAAATATGCATGATCTTCTTGAAGGAACACGATATGTAAGAGAAAAGAAAAATGAAAATGTGGCAAGTATATTTAAAGAAATCGATCGAATAAAAGGAAACTCATTATTTTAAATAATTTATTAATATGAAAAAAATAATAATTTTTTGTAGCGCACTGATAATTTTAATTATAATATTATGTTCATGCGCTGAACAAATATGTCCAACATACGCTAGTACTCATAGAAATGCTTTGCAGTATTCTTCTAAATCTATAAAATAAAAATTTATGAAAAAAGAACTTGATGAAAAATTATGCAAAAAATATCCTAAGATATTTGTAGATAGAAATGAATCAATGCAAAAAACAGCAATGTGTTGGGGTTTTGATTGTGGAGATGGCTGGTATTGGTTAATTGATAGATTATGTAGCGATCTTCAATGGAATACTGATAATAATAATTCCAAAAGAAAATACCCACAAATAACTGCAGTACAAGTTAAAGAAAAATTTGGTGGATTAAGATTTTATACTCAAGGAGCTTCTGAAGCACAATATGCAGTGATAAGTTTTGCTGAAACTTTATCAGAATATATGTGTGAAAAATGTGGTTCTACAAAGGATGTAGGTCAAACACGAGGTTGGATTACTACATTATGTAAAGAATGCGCAATTGATAATCTAGATTGGAAACAATTTTCTGAAAATGATGAAAAACAATTAAACTTATTATAACATGACACACGTATTAACTGTACAAGAATTACAAAACAAAATTCCTGAAACAAAACAATTGGAAGGAATAAATTTTACTGATTTAAAAATTTTAATTACTGAAATAATTAGAACTGTAGAATTATCTGGAACATGGGAATTTGTTCAATATATTGTGGGTAAACCGTCTTTATTTGTTGTAAGACAATTGCCTATAAAAACATCTATTCCCAGTGATATTTATAAGTTTAATTTTCCAGAAGTTGAAAACCCTTCTGTAGAAAAAGGAACTCAAGGAATTCAGGGTAATCAAGGGACTCAAGATAAACCTAATAATGTTATACAAGAAGAAACAAAAAATGTAAATACAAAAACTGAAAATACTAAGCTTTTTACAGAGACACATTTACCCTGGAAATAATTATTATATAAATGAAACCTTTTTATATATGATTTATATAAAATAAACATAATTATGGAACTATTTCCCTTTATAAAAATATTGTTTACAGATGCTGGTGAGTATTCAAAAATATTACCGGGAGAAAAAAGAAAACATTATTTTATGTTACAGCGTAGACTCAGTATAAATTATCCTTTACAAACAAATGTTTTACAACATTTAAAAATTAATCAATCTGCTGTAGTGGATTTTTGGCAAAGATTTTTAACTACAAAACATAGATTTGTGCCAGGCTGGATGTATACAAAAGGCGTTAAAAAATCACAAGAAGTTAAAGAAAAAAAACTTACGATAAGCAATGATATAATAAGAGAATATTGTAATTATTTTCAAATAGATAAAAAAACAGTAATGGATGCTTTAGAATTTTATCATGAAGATATGATTAAAGAATTAAAAGAATTTGAAATAAATTTAAAACAAAAATAATATGCAAATAGATGCAATCAAAATCGATGGATTAAAAAAGAATTTTAGTATCGCAAGAAAAAAATTAAGTGAATTGGGCTATAATGTAGGAAAACCCGATAAAGACTTTAAATTTAAAGGAATAAAATTATTAGTCCATGATGGGAATAATGGGTGGAGATTACAAAGTCATTTATTAAGTAATAATGTAATTTCTGTAGATACTTTATTACAGATTAATTGGGCGAATACCTTATCCAATGGTCCCGAACGTTTTATATCAAAAAATATAAAAAGTAAAGATAGCAAAAAATTATGAAAGAGCCGAGGGTAAAAATAATCATAAATAAATATATGCAAGGAAATTGCTGCTATATATAATATTAATATACAAATTATTTATAAAATAAAATATAGATTAAATGACACCAAGAGTTAGAGATATTATTTATCATTATATACGCGGAAACTTAAAAGAAGTAAATGATTATTTAACACAGCCGCAAATGGCCGTTGATTCGAGTACTTGGAGTGGTCAAATAAAAAAAATGATTGAAAACAAACAATTTATAACAGCCAAAGAAACTATAGAATTTGTCGCATACAAATTTATTAAATAAACTAGATATGATAAAAAATAAAAAACAAACAGAGTCAGAAGAAGATGTTAACTATACTGTTAAAGATTTAAATATAAGTGACATTATACCTAATGTATTTGATAATTTTATAATTACTATATACGAAGATCACCATACAATAGTACTGCCTTCTACAATAACTGGTACTCAATTTAAAGCTTGGAGTAGAGGAAGAGGTGGAATTTTTTCAAAAGATGTGTTAAATTACACATTGAATAAAATTTGTGGAAAATATATATTGTTAAAAGATATTAAAAATACATCAATTATTAGATTGATAACAGAAGAAGAATTACTAACTTTTAAAACACTTAATCTTGTAGATGGACAAATTAAAGATATTTCTTATATGATATTGAAAACTATAAATGAAAAAGAAAAATTAACCAGCGTTAAAAAACATGTAAAGGAAATTGAATCTACTTATGATGAAACTATAGTTATACCAACTGTAAATAAAGTTGCACATAAAGATGATATTAATTATCATGCTAGCAGTATATCACTTTTTTCAAAATGATATAAAGTAAAATAAATTTTAAATTATGAATAAAAAACGAAAACAAACAAATAAGGAAGCATATAAAGAAATTGAAATTCCTTCCAATTTGCAAAGTTTCGCAAAATATCTAAATCATTTAAAAAAAATATCAAAAGTAATATTTATTTTTTTAATACTAATAATATTAACTACGCTTGCTCAGTATTCGCTTTTAACAGATACTATGGCAAATTCAGTAGAAAACAAACAACTATCAACAACACAATTGTTACATTATTCTGCTGTTATACGTTCGAAATTTAATAAACAACTAGAAAATGAAGTAGAAAAATATATTAAAAGTGTAGCGCCTACATCGAAAATAAATTCTGATTTATTAGTTACAACGTGTAAAAAATATAATTTAAATATCACGTTTGTATTATCTCAGGGATTATTAGAATCTCATTTTGGCACAAGAGGAAAATGTGTTACTACTAATTCTATTTTTAATGTAGGTTCTTGGGATGAAGGACAAGTTCTTTATAGATATAAAAATGTAAATGAATCCATAGAACCTTATATGAAATTAATTAAAACCAAATATTTAGTTAATAAAGAATTAGATGAGTTAATTAAAGATCATGGGTATAAAGATATTAATGGATGTAGATATGCTACATCATTAAACTATGAAAAACGAATAAGAAAATTAATGTCCGATATTAATACAAAAACTTCTATACAATTATATCAAGATGCAATAAATTTATCAGATGAAAAATTATTATCTTTTTTTGCAAATGATACAAGCAAACAATTTACTTATATAGCACAAAAATAAATGACAACACAGGAAAATTTTGAAAAAGCTCTTACTTTTATTAAAAGAGAAGGCATTGAAGATTTAGTTTTTTATTTAAAAAATGTAACTGATTTTTTTACTGCTCCGGCATCTACTAATTTTCATGGTAATTATGAAGGTGGACTTCTTGAACATAGTGTAAATGTAACTCAATTTGCATTACATAATTTTAATGTAATAGTTACACGTAAACCAGATCTTGAATATTTAAGAGAATCTGTAGTAATATGTGCTTTATTTCATGATTTAGCAAAAATTAATTTATATTCTAAAGCGGAAAAGTGGGTAAAAGATAAAAATAGTAAATGGATAGCATATGAAGGATACGAAATTAAAGATTCATTTCCTTTACCCCATTCTACTAAATCTCTTTATTTAATATCTAAATATATAAAACTTACAGATACTGAAGCTTTAGCAATTACTTATCATATGGGAGCATTCAATCCAAGTGCTTTAATACCCGGAATGGATAAATTTGCGTTTGATAAAGCTATTGAACATCCTCTTGTTAAAATAGTTATGTCAGCAGATATATTGGCAACTTCTATAGAAGAAACAATAGATTATAAATCTATTGCTATTAATAAATAAACATTTTTTGCAATAATTTTATAAATTTTAAATAATCTTTTTGTACTATCATTATAAATCTTATTTTATTGTTTTTAACAGCATGTTCTTTAGATTTAAGTTGTTTTTTGTATATTTTGTGTCATAGTAGAAAAAGATGAAAAAATTACAAAACAAATAGCTGAACTTAATAAAGCATCTGTACTTATTGGAACTTCAAAACAATTAAAAATTAAAGGAGTTATAACTAAAGAAGGAGGATTTCTTGGAATAGGAAAAAAACAAGTATTACTTTTTTCTGATACATTATTTACTCAAGTTGATGTAACAAAACTTAAATCTATTGATGTTAGTACTAAAAAAGTTAAATTTATTACAAATCATCCTATAGATTCTTACGAATTGATGACAAATCTAAATGGAGTTGTTACTACAATAAATATAAAAAATCCTACATTATTTTGGAAAGCTTCAAAATATGCTGTAATAGAAGTAAAATAAAAATAAATCATAAAGCAAAGTTAGTACATTGTACTAACTTTTTAAAACCTCCAGAAGTACTGGAGGTTTTTGCTGTCTAAATTCATGAATATATAAAATAAAGAAAATTCATGAAACTTATACGAGAGTATATTAATGAAAAATTTACAGATGAATCAGATCCAATTCATGATATGAAAATAGGACCTCTTTATACTTTGTTAAAAGATTTACCAGAATACAACAAACTGGCTGATGAAGATAAATCATATAATAATTTCTTAAAAACTGCTATATATCATCATGCTGAAAATATAGAAGCAAGAATACAACTTATTAAACTTTGTGTAAAATTAGGAGCAGATCAATTATTTTATGAAAGTCGTATGAAAATTCCTAGTATAGTAACAGGATTATATAGAGTTACAAGCGCGGGAATTTCAACTTTATATTCATTTCGTGATATTAAAATATATTTTGAAGAAATTTATAATTTACATTATGATAAAGAAATTAATCCTCCTATTAAAAAATCTTCTGTAGATTTTAGTAATAAATATGATCCTATTAATAGTTATTTTTTAAATAAATTAGATGAAACTATAAGGGCTGCAGAAACAATTAAAAAAGCAATAAATAAATTAACTATAAAATAATATATTAATATGCTAAATTATGAATTTAATCTTCAAAAAAGTGTTGTCGATCCAAGAGATTTTATGCTTGAAGCAATTTATCCAGATCCAGTATCTCTTCCAGATATTTTGGATTTAAGACCAAATATGAGACCTATAAGAGATCAAGGACAACAGGGAACTTGTTCTGCTCAAACAGCGGCAGAAATGAAAGAATGGGAAGAATTAATAGATGTACAATTTAAAGATTATATGTCCCCTCAATTTATTTATAATTTAAGATCCAATGGAAATGAAGGAATGACACCTAAAAATACTATGGAAATTCTTTATAAAATTGGAATAGTTCCAGAAAAATCTTATCCATATGGCACATTTACTGCAATATCAGATGATTTAAAAGTTCAAGCAGCAATGTATAAAATTCAAGGATATGCTCAAATTAATACAGCGGATTCTTTGAAAAAAGCACTTTTTGCAAATGGCCCGTGCTATATTGCATTTCCTGTTTATAGTCCTGAATCTATGGAATTCTGGAAACCTAAACTTGTTGGCCAACAAATGTTAGGAGGACACGCAGTATCTGTTGTCGGTTATCTTAAAGATAGTTTTATTATTCGTAATCATTGGAGCGCAGAATGGGGTGATAGGGGCTATACTTATTATTCATTTAAAGATTTTGGATGTCATTGGGAAATTTGGACGGCTATAGATATTGATTCAGATCCAATAAAACTTAAGAAAAAATCAGATAGTGAAGTAAAAAATAAAAAACATATTTTCAAAAAACTATTCGGAAAAAAATTAAATAAATAATTATGATGAAAAAAATAGTAAGTGAATCTTTAAATGAATCATTAAAAGATGAATTAATATCTACAATACTAAGAGTAATATACAATGATGATAAATCTTATATGCAATATCTTCAATCTTTACCCGAAGAAGTATTGGATAAAATATTAGGAGATTACTATTTTCAATTAAATCGTATTCATCGTCAATAAAAATAAACATGAACCCAAATCAACCTTTTTTTCAAACATTTTTTGGACAACAAAATACACAACCTATACAACAAATTCCTGAATATATAATTCATAATGAAGCTGTTTTTGAAATTTCAAATAATTGGATACACGTAACAGATTTAATAAAAAAATATAAAACAGGAAAATTAAAACAACTAGATCAATTGGAACAATTATGGTATAATTTTTTAATAAATAAAAATATAGATATCACACAGTATAAAAATGAAGAAGAATTTATAAAAGCAATTTGTAAGCCAATTCCTGAATAATTAAAATGAAATACGTTAAAGAATATCTAAACGAAAAATTTACTGATGAATCTGAACCTATAAAAGATATGGGTATAGGATATAAAGAATCGTTTGAATTTTCTGTTGAAAATAAAAATTATATTGATATAGCTCAACTTGAATTAGCAAAATTACGAAGAAAATTACGAACAAAAAAATCTAAAGAATTAAGAAAAAAACTTGTCGGAAAAAATATCGTTGGGCGTTTTGTTAAAACACATATATATCAGGATGCGAACAGAAAGTTTAAAATAAAAAAAATAAAAATAGTATTTTCTACTGGATATGATAAATTAGATACTATACATTATATGTATGTTTATTCCGATGCAGGAATTTCATATGAAATATTAAGAAATCAAAATTATACATTAACCATGTAATTAAAATTATATAATGCCATGAAAAATAAAAGTCTAGTATTGCCTGTAAAAAAAATTATTAATACAATTAATTCATGTCAAAATGAAAAAGAGATTGAAAATTGTAAATTATTAATAAATAATTATGTAAAATCAGTTAAAAAAAGCGGAATAGTTAATATACATGATTTATCAGGAAGATTACACGATGAACTTTTACAAAGGCAGGAAGCTTTATATTTAGTAAAAATATTTCACGTATAATTATTTAAACTTTAAAATATAAAAATATGTGCAATAAGTAAAACTTTTCTAATAATATGCTATAATATATAAATAAAATTAAAAATATAAATAAGATGATATTTGCCAATACATATTTTTCTTTTTCATTACTCCCACAACAAAATTGTGAACAGCAACCGTTATGTTATTTTTTTAAAACGGAGGGCACTGAGTAAGCGTATGGCATAATATCATTTATTATATACTCCTTAATAAGCCCTCCACCAAAATGGAGGGCTTTTTATTGGAAAGTTCTTTAAAAATTTTTGAAAATAATTGATAAAATATTTTTTTAATTCAGAAAAAAGTATTATATTAATATTGAAGTTCATTGACATATTGATAATAAATGACTCCTTGGCCGAGTGGTATAGGTGGCAGGCTGCAACCCTGCAGACTTCGGTTCGAATCCGAAAGGGGTCTCAAAATACATCTATTGTGTTTAAGTTTAATTAGAGTAATAAAAGATTATTTTTCAGCAATAGTTGTAAATTATTGTCTCATAGCGTAATTGGAAACGCGTTTTCCTCTGAAGAAAAAGATTGTAGGTTCGATACCTGCTGAGACAGCTATCATTATTAGATATCGAACTATGAATATATAGATAAAAATATGTTTATGGCAAAATTTAATTATTTTTATAAAACAGAAAATTTAATAAATGGAAATTTTTATTATGGCGTACATAGTACAGATTATTTAGAAGATGGGTATTTAGGATCAGGCAAACGATTAAAATATGCTATTAGTAAATATGGAAAGGAAAAATTTAAAAAAGAAATTCTATTATTTTTTGATACATATAATGAAGCATTACATTATGAATCAGAATTTGTTAATGAAGAATTAATAATAGATCCTAGCTGTTATAATTTAATGAAAGGCGGAAGGGGAGGTAATAATGGAAAAGGAGAAGAATGGTATAGAATTCATTATCAAATAATAGGAAAAATTGTTTGGAATAATGAAGAATATAAAAAAATACATCGTAAAAAAATGTCTATTTTATGGAAAAAAATGCGTGAAGAAGGCACACTTAAATCATGCGATTGGACTGGAAGAAAACATAAAGAAGAAACAAAAATTAAAATGAAATTATTTCGCAGTATAAATCATCCACAAAAAGGAGAAAAAAATTCTCAATATGGAACTTGTTGGATAACAAACGGAAAAGAAAATAAAAAAATTCATAAAGGAGATTTAATTCCAGATAATTGGAGATTAGGAAGAAAAATAAAATAATAATTTTTATAGTCTCTTGGGGTAATGGTTAGCCCACTTGACTTTGAATCAAGTAGTTCAGATTCGACTTCTGAAGAGACTGCTAAGTTTGGTAGCACATTGGTGTGTAACGGATTCAAATCACGTACTAAACTTTTAATGGAGATGTAGCTGAGTAGCGTTCAAGCGCTGCCCTGAAGAGGCAGAGTAGGTGGGTTCGATTCCCGCAATCTCCACAAATAAATGTTCATTGACATATTGGTAATATGCCCAGATACGAAAAATGGCAAATCGGTTAGCCTTAGGAGCTAATGTTTGAGGGTTCGAATCCCTCTCTGGGTACTAAAGTATTAGCCCTACCCAATGGGTGAGAATCAGCGGTTGGAAGGAATTCTCGTTAAGTGTAACAAATATGGTACATTCTAATACTTTTTAAATGCTGCCTCGACTAATGAAAGTCGCCAAGTACGAAACGGAAAGGAAATGTATATTCGTAAATGTACTGCAGCACTAATGCTCCTGTAGCCCAATCGGCAGTTGGCAATAGACTTAAGATCTATAAAGTGTGGGTTCGAATCCCACCAGGAGTACGAAGGTATTTGTTTCTTCACCTGCAGACTGTTCAGTTGTGCAGTATATAACAAATAGTCAGCGGTTTTGCATATTTTGAGAGGACTTAAATTTAACAAAATATGCTTTAACGAGGATGAGGTGTAACTTGGTTGCATAAATGCTTTGGGAGCATTTGGAGGCGTTCGAATCGCACATCTTCGACAAAACTTAATCAATTTATAATCATATAATTAAAAAGATATAATTTTATATGAAAGAATTTAGAAAAACAAATAAAGGTTTATTTATATGTGAAGAATGCGATACACTATATAAAAATTTAAGGGAATTAAGTAAACACATTAATATTAATCATAATAATACAAAGGAATATTATGATAAATGGTTAAAAAAAGAAAATGATGATAAATGTAAAGTATGTGGAGTAAAAATAACATATTCAAATTTTCGATATGGATACAAAGAAACCTGTTCAATAAAATGTTCATTAGAAAAAACTAAACAAACATGTTTAAATAAATATGGTGTAGAATATGTATCTCAATCTAAAGAAATAAAAAAGAAAAAAGAAGAAACTTGTTTAAAAAATCATGATGTAAAATCTGGCTGGAACACTGAAAAAAAGAAACAAACCATAAAAGAAAAATATGGTAATGAAAATTATGTTAATATAGAAAAGTCTAAACAAACATGTTTAAATAAATATGGTGTAGAATATTTTTTTAAAACAAAAGAATTTAGAGAAAAAGTTAAACAAACTTATTTAAACAATCTTGGAGTAGATAATCCATTTAAATCTAAAGAAGTAAAAAATAAAATAAAGTACGCATATATTAAAAAATATGGTGTAGAAAATCCATTACAAAATAAAGAAATTTTTGAGAAACAACAAAAATCTGCATTTAAATTAAAACAATATAAAAATACTGATGTTTATTATAGAGGTTCTTATGAATTAGATTTTTTAGAAAAATATTATGATAAATATCCAGATATAATAAACGCAAAATCAATAAAATATATGTTTGAAGGAAAGAAACATTATTATTTTCCAGATTTTTATATTCCTTCTTTGAATCTTATAGTTGAATGCAAAAATTCTTATCTTGCTGAAAAAGATAAAGAACAAATTGAAGAAAAAAGAAAAGCTACTATTGCTAATAACTACAACTATATAATGATAACTAATAAAGATTACACAAATATGAATAAATGTAAAATATAAATATATCGTTTATATTAATTAAAATAAATAAAGAATAAAATGAGTGAAAAAACAACAACAACAAAATTGAATGGTAAAGTAAAATTTTTTAATGCACAAAAAGGGTTTGGATTTATTTCTGATTCTAATTCAACAAAAGAATATTTTTGCCATGTAACCGGGTGTGTGGATACTATCAACGAAAACGACGATGTCGAATTCGATTTGAAAGAAGGCCCTAAAGGCCTAAACGCAATCAACGTTAAATTGATATAATCGAATGGATCGGAAACGCACCCGATGATAGTAAAACAAGGATGCGTGACAGCAGGAGAGACTGCATACGCCGACGATCCAGGGCAGAAGACAGGTCTGTAAAACCTTAGCTTGAAGTTTCGAATACTTCCGTCGGCACAAAAAATTAAAGATTATGATAACAACAAGAGATGAAACTAAAAAAGAATATATTGAGTGCGAATGCGGTACTCATTTATTACAAATTACACACGATGTTGAGTATTTTGATGATTCCGAAAGAAATACTACACAAGTTAGACAAGAATTTTGGTTAGCAATGTTTACATACGGCAAATATAATAAAAAGCCAAGTTTTTGGGAAAGATTAAAAATAATATTTAATTATCTTAAAACTGCAAAAATGTATGAAGATCAAGTAATATTAAGTGCGGAAGAAGCAAAAAAACTTTCTACTTTTATAAATAAAAATATTATTAAAACAGAAAAATAAATGGTAAATTATTTTTTTATTTCAGAAAAATTGATTATATTTAACTATTAAATAAAAAAAGTTCTTTGAATAAAGATATTTAATCGTCATCCTGAGTTTGCTTAATATTCAACAGGTAGTGAAATCTATAAATTAAACGGAAATCTAATCTATAGTAATGGTCCGGCAAAGAAATACCGAGGTTTGATTCCTCGTGACGATTTTTAACATTATTTTAAACAACTGATAAAGCGTCTCCAATCAAGCGTCAAAACAGTTGAAGAATGGGTTGGCATTCTTGTGATAGACTAGAGTTTCACGGTGAGTCTATTTTCTTAAAGACTCACTGAAATTAACATGCTATGGTATACAAGCGGCTCAAAGTAGCTAGCCCTTCAAGCTAGTTCGGTAATCGATTCATGGGTTCGAATCCCATCCATAGTACAAATATAATGCTATGATATACAAGTGGTTCAAAGTGACTAGCTTCTCAAACTAGTTCGATAATAATCGATTCGTGGGTTCGAATCCCACTCATAGTACTACAATCAATTTATATAAAATAGTTCGTAAAACTTTTGCTATACTTAAGTATATAATACAAAAAGATATGTCAAAAGTTTGTATAATTTGTGGTTCTATAAATTTTAAAATTAAAAGTGAAAATTTTTGTTCTATGCATTGTATTCATTTGCATGGTTTAATTAAAGCAAGAAATACAAAAATAAAATGCAAATTATGCAATAAAGAAATAAAAGGCTCTAATTATAAAAAACATTTAAAAACACACGATAAAGAACAAAAACAATATCATTATTTTTGTGAATATTGTGTAAAAGAAGTTTTTAAAAAATATGGTTCTGCTAGATTTTGTTCTAAAGAATGTGCAAAGGGTTTTAGTACGAAAAATAATAGAAAAGAAATAGGCGAAAAAATAAGAAAAGCTTTAACGAAAGAACCCTATAAAAAAATATGTAAAACTTGTAATAATGCGTTTGAAACAAAATTTAAAAATAAAAAATATTGTTCTATTGAATGTAGTAAAGCTTATCATAAATCACCTGAATATTTAAAAAAATTGTCCAATTCATTAAAAGGAAAAACTGGAGGATATAAAATTAATTCAGGAAGAGGAAAATGCGGATGGTATAAAGGATATTGGTGCCAATCTACATATGAATTAGCATGGGTAATATATCATTTAGATAAAAATATTAAATTTACTAGAAATAATAATATTTTTTTTAAATATATTTTTAATAAAAAAGAACGTAAATTTTATCCAGATTTTAAAATAGGAAATGATTACTATGAAATAAAGGGATGGAATGATAGTCAAACTAAAGAAAAATTAAGTCAATTTCCTAAAGAAATTAAATTAATAGTTTTATTTCATGATGATTTAAAAGAAATATTTAATTTTGTAGAAAAAAAGTATGGTAAAAACTATATTGAATTATATGAAGGAAATCCTCATAAAATAAATAGAAATATATGTAAAATTTGCGGGAATGAATGTTATAATGAATATTGTTCTAGACAATGTAGTGGAAAGGGAGCATGCATAAGAAATAAAAATACTAAAATGCTACGAAAATGAAAATATTTTGATAATAAATAGCTAAATATTTTTTTATATCAAGAATTTTTATTATATTTACATATTATCAATTAAAATAGTTCTTTAACGTATTGAAAATACTGCCTTCGCGTGAGAAGGTTAATCACAATTCGACATGGTTCGCCCAGTGGAAAACGTGAAAAGAGATAATGAGTCGCAAGATTCAAAAGAGGATGACTTTCCTAGTTGTCCTGCCAGCAATGGTCAAGTTACGCAAGCCTCGACAAGCGCTAGCCAATAGTGCCCTTCGATTAAGTTCGGAGGTAGTTGAAAAATGATCAGTCTCCCGAAAGGGTTAATTGTGGTCCTTTGGCAAGGGCACCGGTAGTAAGCCCCCTCGCAAGAGGGTAAGGAGCTACCTTAATAGGGTTGACACCCGTCCACAAGCACGTCAAAATCATGTCCGATGAAAGTTAAGGGGTAAGTATTCTGTCTGAGTTCTGAGGAGGACGAAGGCTAAGTACAAATGACAGATGGATTTGGCGGAAGCCGTAATTCTTCTTGAGTGGCACAGTAGGGGAAACCAAAACCTGAAACGCAGGATCGGTTGAGTATTTTGTAGGTCAAAAACTCACGAAGCTCTGGTCGAGCGCCGATTCAGGAAGACTAGATTTTAGATTAGCTCAATAGAGAGCAATCGCCTTTTGGAGCGGTGGGCGCAGGCGCAATCCCTGCATCTATAGAAATTAATAGTATAAACGCAAAGCCTCGACCAATCAGGAGATGTAAATCGCTAAATTCCTCACTCGCAAGAGAATGAGGAACTCGGAAACTCGCAAGGTGGAAGAGTTTGATAGGATGAGACTCTTAACTTCTTAGCGGAAGTGAACGGCTCGCAAGGTCGGAGGGAATCTGAACGTCGAGTAATTTCCTGGTGATAGTGGTATAGCCTACACTTAAAACAAGGCAGCGATGCTGGTAGACTCTCGTAACATCGATGAGTGGATAAGTTTTTAACCAACGGGTTAGCACCCCAAGGGTACGGAAACGAAGGTAATTCCAGTATAATAACTGTAATCTCAGGTTATTATTTTATGGCTCGGTAGCCCAATTGGCAGTTGGCAATAGATTCAAAACCTATTCAGTGTGGATTCGAATTCCACCCGAGCTACACTAATAATTCAATACAAAAATTAATGGGAAATTATAAAAGTAAAAATCATTGGAATTATAGAATAGTTACAAAATTAATTACTGGAAAAATAGCATATGATTTATCTGATGCAAGAAATAATAAAATTTTTCCAGATGAAAGAATATTTTCAGTAGTTGAAGTTTATTATACTAATGATAAACCGGATTCTTATATTGAATCAAAACGTATTTTAGATGGATTAGAATCTAAAAAAGCTATTAAATGGACTCTTAAAAAAATAAAAAAGGCCTTTAAAAAACCAATATTTGATCTTGATAGTTGGCCACAAAAATGGAAATCAGTAGAATAAATAAGGCATGTACGTATTATCCTTGTCATGATAAAAACAAATTAGAAGACTGCACATTTTGCTATTGTCCAAAATATCCTTGTGGTCATTTAAATCTAGGAAAAATGTTAGATAATGGAATATGGGATTGTAGCGGGTGCACTTGGATACATGAAAAACAAAGAGTAGATAATATATTTGAATATTTAAAACGAGAATTCTTATGATACAATCGATTGAAATTTATGTAATTCAAGATGATAAAGGATATTATTTTCCTGCTAAAAACTATAAAGGACACAATTGGACAGATGATATTAAATTTGCTCGTATTTATACAAAACTTCCTCCTGCTAGAACTATAGTAACACAGACTTCAAAGCAATATCCCGACAAACCTATACCTGTTATTCTTAAAATGGCGGCATTTGTCACTGAAGTGATGAATGAAACTGAACGAGTTAAAGAAGCAAAAGAAAAAATTATTAACGAAAAACAAATGCAAGAAGTTAATAATGCTAAATGGAAATTAAAACAAGCTGAAAAAGATTTACAAAAAGCAGAAGAACAAATGATAGAAGCTAAAAAACAATTAGGATTATTATGAATATTGGAGATAAATCTTTACAAGTAGGAAATATTGAAGATATCACTTCAATAAAAATTTTTAAAGTAGACGATGTGTATGAATTAACACCTACTGAAAATGCATATGAATGCACTTTATTAGTATTTAAACAAAATAAAGAAAAAACTTATGATAAAAATTGATAGTGATAGTTATTATAATCGAGATCGTTCCAGCAATTATAAAATTGTTAGATGGTCAATGATTGGTATATAGTACTTATATTAATATTATTAATATTTTGACGAAACATTTTATAAAAAAGATATATAATATATAAATTAAAAATTATTATGAAATAGGTTAATCAAAAACTTATCGTTATTACTCGTAGAGATTTATCTCCAGGTTCTCAAGCTGTACAAGCATGTCATGCAGCAGTCGAATTCCAATATGAACACCCAAAAATCGCAAAAGATTGGAATACAAATTCTAAGTATCTTGTTTTTTTATCCGTTAAAGATGAACGAGCATTACATTTCTTTCTTGAAAAAATTAAATTTTACGAATTAAAATACTCAATTTTTACTGAGCCAGACATTGGTAATCAGTTAACTTCGATTGCCATTGAACCTAATGTTATAACACAAAAATTAACATCAAATTTACCATTAGCATTAAAAGAATATACATCATGATTAAAGAAGAAAAAATATTAGCAGAAAAAATAGAAAGACATAAATATTGTGATGTATGCGGAAAAGAAATACATATAGGATTAGCATGTAGTAGAGCTAATTGTGAATATTGCGGAAAAGATTTATGCGATAAGTGCATAGGTTATGAAGAAAACACTATGGGTGATTATAGAAAAGTTTATTGTAAAAAATGTTGGACTATAGGAAAAAAATA
>Ga0315284_10001450_pt1 | contig 33828 bp, 27 predicted proteins | sample YL17G09_16_MG_FD_203696 | JGI IMG/M metagenome (GOLD analysis project Ga0315284, IMG submission 203696) | Sediment microbial communities from Yellowstone Lake, YNP, Wyoming, USA - YL17G09_16 | ecosystem: Environmental > Aquatic > Freshwater > Lake > Sediment | place: USA: Wyoming | collected... | reverse complement strand
GATCTCTTAATTCCGATGCCATTCAGCACGATCTACGTTGTGACCGGCGAGCCAATTCTAGTCCCCGAGAGTTTGACTCGCGATCAGATCACTGAGTTGATTTCCCGTGTTCAACACTCCATGAACACACTGAATGAGGAAGCAGAGAACCGACTGACGCGGCTCGGTGTGCCTAAATCAAAGGTCAGAACTCGCACTGCCGCCTAATCACAATCCTCATTAACGGCGGCTGAATTTCCACTGTTCGCCTGCCGAGGCGACATGTTCCCCGCCCCGGAATGGGTCGGAATATTGGACACGTCGTTTTTGACTCTGAAGACGTCCTTCCGAAAACGAAGAGACCGCGATCGCAGCAGATGGACGCCTCATGCAGCATCGCAATTGCCACGCTGAGGCCTTTTGCGGTGCGCTAAGAACCGCGTTGAGCAGCGATCCGTTTTCAGAATTCCGGACCAATATCAACGATTGACGTTCGGCATCCGGACCTTGTGCCGCCACGTCGTCAGACCCACGATTTTTGGAGGGTCGATTAAATTGTCAAGGTGTCGCGGTCACGGACCATCGGTGATGGTTTTCCGAAGACACCGAGCGGACCATCAGCCCCCGTCAACAAGGAAATTCTTGTCAGTCAACAAAAAACAATCCATTTTTTCTTCAATAAATGACGGCCATATCGACCAAGAGTGACGGAAACTCGAGCACGAGTTATCTGACTTCCGGCGTTTCAGACGGTGTATCGATTTCTTGAGAAATCAGGCTAGCCATGTCGAACGACTTCGGATACTTTCCGCCGCTCCACGCTACAGGCTTAGTGCCGTGCGTGCGATGGACACCGAAACAAAGGTCTGCTTAGGGTGGCAAGGAGGTCGTTTTGAGCATTGACAATGGACCAATACGTTCAGCCCAGAAGACACGCTGCGACGTGCAGATTCGCTGGATGATTCGTCGTGATATGCCTGAGGTTCTCGACATCGAACGTCACTGTTTCAACTTCGCGTGGACTGAGGAAGACTTTCTGTGCTGTCTCCGCCAGCGGAATTGCATCGGAATGGTTGCCGAGCGACAAGAACGCATCGTCGGGTTTATGATCTACGAACTTTTGACGTCACAGTTGCACGTTCTCAATTTCGCCGTCGCTCCATGGGCGCGCCGTCAGGGGACTGGCAGTCAAATGATCGAAAAGCTGATCAACAAGTTGTCGCAGCAGCGTCGACAGGAGATCTGCCTCGAAGTCCGTGAAACAAATCTTGACGCTCAACTCTTCTTTCGTCGCTTGGGCCTGCAGGCCAAAGGTGTGCTCCGCGAACATTATCAAGACACCGAAGAAGATGCCTACGCCATGAGCTATCAGTTGTATTCGTCCGATATCAATATCCTGCCATTTATTTCGAAAAATCGGATCGCTCAGATGGATGACGATCGCGGGGCAGAGGCGGCCTGATCTCCGCTGATCGGCAGGCGTTCGCAATCATCCGCCAAACATCGTGGATGAGATCGTGGAAGGGGCTCGGATGGAGTTCCTCCTCCCGAATGTTGATTTCGGGCGGAGATTCTATCCCTGCCGTTCCGTGTTCCATTTGTTGGCAGGCCGCGCGCCGAGACTCTCGAGAACCGTCTGCCTGCGCATGCGTCGCACCCAAATTTTTCGTCCCTTCTCAGAGGATTGTTCTGCAGAAACCAGACGCCACGCATTCAGATCGATGCTCCCCAATGCTCCCGCTCCCGCCCAACGGGAGGCAGACACCTCCACCGCGGAGAATCCCCAGTCGCCTCCGTCATCGAATCCGAATTGAGCCGATTAAACGACGATCTCCGCCGGAGACAACGGACGCTCCGAAACGCAGTTGACGCGCCCGTCTTTAGCGAGTGAGACCACTTCCGATAGTCAACCTGAAGACATCAAGTAGTCGCCATTCTCTGTGATTCGATACCGGACACGCTCTGTGCTTAACAGACTTGAAACCAGGGTCACTTCCCCGCTCAGCGCCGAATCGTTCCGCTCACCATGCCGCACTTGAGGCGTTATCGACGATTGGTGCCCCCGTGGACATGCGTTCGGCAGCAACACAAAAACAGCTTCCGATTCGTGTCGATCACCGCCTGCCGTTCGTCGTCAGACGGCGTCTGTGAAGCCCTCTGAGCCGCAAGCGAATTTCAGAGGACACGCCCCTCTTCAACTCGGAATCGATCGATCACAGTGCGGCAAACTGCTAGGGGACAACTCACAAACTCACTCGCAAAATCTCCCTGTTCGACCTTCATTCCGCATCGCCCATTGCCCTACAGAGCGTGCTTGGCCACGCTATTGGCTCCAGCGTACCGAACGAAACGATTCAACGGTCAAGCCTCCGTTGGGCGAGATACGGCAACGGATCGCGCCCTGCGACGATGTTGAGAGAACCTGAGTTTCCCGTCCATAGATTGCGGCAAGTCGTTGTGATACATCCGGATCAGAAGAGCTGGCGATGACCCATTCCGGACTTGCCCAGCGCACGAGATCATGGGTATTGGCATTGAGACTACCGTGATGAGGAGCAAGCATTACGTCGATCTCGATCGGAGGTGCTTGGACCAGACATTCCAGTCCTTCGTACTCCAAGTCTCCGGTCAATAGAATACAACGCGTCGCGTATTCGATGCACAAGACAATGCTATTGGGGTTGTCCCTCTTCGAACGAAACCTGGGCGTCGGGTGCAAGACACGAATGGAAACCCGTGGGTCGAGTTCAAGCGACTGTCCTGCCGCCAACAACCGAATATCAATACCCAATGCATCGGCCTTGTTGAGCGTGTCCGCCACCGGTTGCTGCGTCCAATCCAAGAATGAACTGTGTACGAATAGGGCTGCTGAGGGTAGAACGTCAATCAGTTTTGGAATCGCGTTGCAGTGATCCGAATCGGCATGCGAAACGACAATCGCATCGAGGCGAGAACTACCGCTCGCCCACAAGGCCTCCTCAATTGTTCGTGCGACGTAATGGCCGCCAGCCATACTCCCCGCGTCGTAGAGCAACGTCGATCCATTCGGACATTTGATCAGCACACTCAGGCCGTGCCCCACAGATAGAAACGTGCATGTCAGGTCAGAGGCAGCAGGCGATCCCCACGAGAGGCCTAGACCAAGAACGATCCAAAACAACATCGATCGAATCGACCAAAAGAGCCGTCCTCGATAATAATCCAGTACCGTAAACGCCGTTGTCACCAAGTAGAAACCAACCAACCACCACGTTGGTGGCGAGGCAATATAGACGTGTCCCAACGCGAGTTTCGACGAAATTTCAACCGTTGAAAGGAACCAACCCAACGTCCAATCGAATGGAACCCCCATCCATCCAAAAACGGGCGGAGACAACAGGCCGAGCAAAAGAAAGGAATATCCCAGCCAAAACATCAACCCAATCAGGGGACTCAAAATCACGTTCAAAAGCAGGCCCATAGGCGACACGAGGTGAAAGTCGGACGCAATCAAGGGGGACGTCACAAGCCAAATGGCCAGTCCAACGAAATAGCATTCCAAAACATTTCGCTGCAGCCACGCAAGACAGATGCGCCAGATCGGACCAGCATCAAGAGACATGTCGTGATCGACAATATTCCCACGCATCGAATCAAGAAATCTCATGCTCATCAGAATTGAAAACACGGCCAAAAAAGAAAGCTGTGCTCCGGAATTGAACAGATCACTCGGGTTCCATGCGAGAACACACAACGCGGCAATCGCCAACGAGTTCCAGCCCAAGCTGGAACGTCCGAGAAGCTGACCGAGCGCCATCACAACCGCGACGATCGTCGCGCGCACAACAGGCGGATTCGCGTCGGTCAAAATTGCATACGAGGGCAGCAGGCACAGAACGGCAATCAAAGAGGCCCGCCCAGAGAATCTAAAACTGCGGCACACCATCCACAACCAACCCCACAACAACCCGACATTCATTCCTGAAATAGCCAGCACGTGCAATGTACCACTCTCCGCGAATGCCCTGCGGACATCGGGATCCAGATCCACCCGACTCCCCAAAAGCAACGACTGGGCCACGGGTGCCGTCCGAGGAGAAAGGCGTGCCGCAATCAATTTTTCGGCACGTCGTCGCGCGTGGCTGCGGACCACAGCGAACCAGTCCCAGAAGGTTCTCTCGCGACCGATGATTTGTACTGCGGCCTCAAATTGAACGGACAACACGCTGTGTATTCCCTGCGATTGCAAGCTATCGCGCACATTGAACCCGCCAGGATTGGAAGACACATCGGGACGGATCACCTGACATGTCATCTCAATCAGATCTCCAATCGCTAGCCGCTCGTTTCGTCCATCCATGGAGAGTCGTGCGAACCCTGAAACGGACTGTGATTCCGCCACCGCACTCACCAGGTTCCGACATTCAACAACTGTGACTGTTCGTTCGGAGGCTCGCCAAGGAGTTTTCGCAGCATCGGGAACAAGATGGACTACCGGAAACTGCAACACTTTGGCACGGAGGCGGACAACCCTTCCGCGCTCGCTCGCCCACGCCGAGAGATCATTCTCAGAGCGACAATTCCACCTCTCATGATGCCACGTGGCGCCCAAAAACAGGCAGCCAACCAGGAGCAAAACGGTCGAGACCGTTCGTCGCCAAATTTGAAAACTGATTACGGTCATCAGCACCACGGCCCACGTGACCATCAGTCCAAAGCACGAGGAACTGAGAGGGATCAGTCGGTCAATCAAAATTCCGAAAATCACCGCTAAAGCAACGGGAACGACGGGACAGCGTGGGAAGGGGCGTGACGCGGCAGGTTTGGCAACGGGTTCAAAAGAGTTTAACAACAGCACCCCGCAGGCAGCCTCGCAGAATGGCCAGGCTCGGGTATCCTATCCCTGAGCATTCGTCGATTTCAAATGTGGCGTTGGAAATCCGACTCAAGCAACAAGCATTTCAGTAAACTGCGGCCGGTTGAGCGATAGCATCCATGGCTCAGTCGGTCGCAGAACCCGACTTCTCACGCGTGGAAAACTCCTTTCGAGAAACGATTCCGGCTCCCTCACCGGAATCTGCCATTCCTCAGCGATCGCGGTTCCGTGTTGTTTGAGAAATACGGAGTGGCGGGGCGATGCGAATCTCCCTTGCCGCGATAGCGCATCTTCCGAACGGCTCGTTAGTCATCACCGCCCGGCCAATCCTGACCTCTTCAAAAATCGGCGTTATGATTAGTCCGATTTCAGACCAATTACCCTTCGAGGCTCCGCGGCCGTGGCCTGCACTCCCCTTCTGCGAATCTCTCTGCCTCTTCTCGGCCTGTTCCACGAAGGCGGCCCAATGGCGCAGGCAAACTCGAAAAACCGCACCGGCATTTTTGTAAAATCGAACTCCTGAATTTTTGGAGATTGCGTGGAATCCTACGGACGCTGGCCCTATGACGATTCCTCCGAACGATGAGGTGACGGGGCCGATGACACATCGATTGAGCGTCGCTTGGCAGGACGTCCTGCCAATGACTAATCACCGTGTGTCCCACGCCGCTATGGCTTACAGCCCTCGCCAATACGTATCCTTGACCGCTGCGACCCCGAGCCTCGAGTTCCCACACTGGGTGTTGACCTTGGCGGAAGACTGTCGAATCAGTACCACAGATGACCTGCTCAATTTTTTCGTGATTTTCACCTCCTACGTGATTTCAGTTTTTCTGCCGTGAGTTGACACAGACAGAACTGAAATGACTCCAACCGAACCGGGAGATTCGCATTGCGACTGTTAAGCTTCAATATTCACAAGGGGATCGGTGGTCGAGATCGGCGCTACGATCTCGAGCGGATTATTCGTGTCATCGAGGGACAGGAGCCCGATATTATCTGCCTGCAGGAGGTTGATCGTCACGTACCTCGTAGTCGCTCAGAAAACCAACCGGAATTGCTGATCGATCACTTCAAACCTGCGGCACATCTGTTTCAAGTCAATGTGCATCTCAAGGTAGGCGGGTATGGCAACCTGCTACTGTCAAAGTGGCCGTTTCGCAGTCAGCACCAAATTTCACTCACTCGTCAGCAGCGCAAACCACGCGGAGCACAACTCGTCGTGATCGAAACGCCCGGTGGCCCGTTACATCTTATCCACTGGCATTTGGGTTTGTCCGAAAGCGAACGTCATTGGCAAACGCGGCGTTTGCTCGAACATCACTTATTCCGCCAACCGAGGCACGTTTCGACCCTGATTGTGGGTGACACGAATGACTGGCGAAACACACTGATTCGCGGTCCGTTCGCGGTTCACGGGTTTCGCCAAATCACGGCTCCGGCATCGCGTTACCGCTCGTTTCCCGCGTGGATGCCAGCGTTGTCACTGGACAAGGCGTTTGTGAGAGGATCCATGCAAATCAAAAAGGCGCATGTCTGTCGGGGTCGCGTGATTCGCGATGCTTCGGATCATTTGCCGCTGGTACTCGATTTTGACTTTGACAGCACCTGAACCAATAATCCACTGACCGTGGCGCGGTGTGGATAACGATGACCGTGTCTTGTCCGTAACTTTTCGGATCGTTGCAGGATCTCACCACGAATTGCAACAATTCAGAGGGTTGTTGACTTTATTCGGTTTTTGATGCACGCCGTCGGAATTCGAATCAGACAGTGCAGCGGTCCCGATTTGCATCTTCAGAGATCTGATCCACGATTCCCGTTTTTTATTCCGCAGAAGAGACATTGGACTTTCGGCACTATGCCTGAACCTTCGCCATCCACTCGACGCGATTTTTTAACGGGACGAGCCATCCGTTCTGAATCGATGAACGGACAGAACAACCCTGCGGAGGAGGCCGTATCGATCTTATCCGTTCCCAGTCGTGGTCCGACAATTTTGCTGCGAACGGTGGCCATGGCTTGCGACTTTGATGTGATGCTGAACCCTGAGGGACCGACCGTCCAATTGGAAGCCGCTTCAGAATCGCTCGACCTCGTTCAGCATCTCGAGCAGACACTCAGCATTTATCGCGATGACGCACATCTGGCGCACGTCAACCGTTCGGCAGCCGAATCGCCGATTGAAATTGAACCGGATCTGTACACTCTGCTGGACCAAGCCGAGCAGATTCGCCACGCCACAGACGGAACTTTCGATCCGACGGCCGGTGCACTTGTCCTTCTTTGGCGTCGTTGTCGTCGAGAGAATCGCATTCCAACAACCAACGAGATTGAGACTACGCTTGCATTGACCGGCGGCCAACACCTTGATTTTGACCGGTCGCGCCGAACCGTTCATTTCGATCGATTCGGCGTGCAACTCGATCTTGGTGCAATCGGCAAAGGCTATGCCGTTGATCGTGCTGGAGAACACCTGACGACGAAGGGAGTTGTCAACTGGCTGGTTCACGGCGGGCGGAGTAGCGTCCGATCGCAAGGAAAACACGCAGGAAATGACGGATGGCCGGTGGGGCTTCGCAATCCACTTTTGCCGGACCGGCCGTTTGCCACATTTCTACTCCGGGATGCTGCGTTATCAACAAGCGGGACGGCGGTCCAATGGTTTCGCCATCAAGGAAAGCGTTTTGGACACATCTTGGACCCGCGGACGGGGTGGCCTGTTGAAACGATGCTGTCGGTCAGCGTGATCGCCCCAGATGCCGCCCTCGCCGATGCACTTTCCACCGCTTTTTTTGTACTCGGGGTCGAAAAAGCGCGGCGCTGCTGTGATACTTTCCCACACGTGAGTGCCATTTTCTTCCCCCCCCCTCGACGAGGTCGTGTCTTGGAACCCTTGCTTCACAATGTCCCAGCCGGATGTCTGTTCGTCAACGACATTCACTAAGCCAGTTCCACCGGATCGGGAGCGTCAATTTCAAGTGACCACCACCAAGACTTGACCGATTTTTCATCGTTTTTGAAGGACTGACACGTGTCTCGTGACTTACGAAGGATTTCCCTGTCAGCCGTGATATTGATTGTGCTGCTGAGAATTGCCATCGGCTGGCACCTGATGTATGAGGGCCTGTGGAAAATCAAGACATTGCGTACTGCAAACCCTTGGTCCTCAATGAATTATCTAAGGAATGCCACCGGACCGTTCCGCCCCCTGTTTCGACGGATGTCCGGTGATCCCGACGATTTAAAGTGGCTCGATCAGAAACACGTCACGGACAGGTGGAATGCTTGGCGTGGCCGCTTTCTGACTCATTATTCTTCCGCCACGAACGACAACGATTCCCTCAAGACCAAACTTTCCCGACTGATGGAAGGGGCGGATCTGTATTCGGTTCCGTTGGCGACACTGCCGCCCGGCATCGAGCTCGGAAATATCGACGGTGTTCACAAGAAGGTACTGAAATTTGATGTTGAGAAGCAACGCTTAATCATTGACGGAAAGCTCCACCTCCTGCCGACCGAACGAGACCGCCTGCTGGAAACGGCAGAACGCCTCAAACAGGCCTCTGCCGGCGATCCTCAGGTGTACGACTCGTTCATTAAGGCCATCAATGACGCCTACAAGGTCTCTTCAAAGTTGTCGATTTTTGAACGACTCGCCGCCTTACTCAAGGGTGATCCCGAACGAGTCGGCTTGAGCCTACAAAATCGGGCGACCACCAACAGTTCCGCAGAGGGAGCGACCAAAGAGGGCGAATCGGCTGCCGGAGACGCAGCCGCGGTACCCGTCTTGGTTCAATTGGGAGAGGTTGATCTCTACCTCAAGTTAATTGATCGGTATGAGGCCGATTATGCGAAAGCCCACACGAACTTCGAATGGGATCACGTTGAAAAACAAAGTCGGGAATTGCGAGAGATTCGATGGAAGCTCGTCAATCCGGTTCAGTCACTAGAACGCGAGTTGATAGCGAACGCGGAAGAATTGCTCAGCCCCGAACAATTTGCCAAGGGCCCGATCCCGCTGATTTATGACCGAGACTCATTGACTCATTGGGTTCAGGAACACGGGATCGACTATTGCACGATGTGGGGATTGGCAATCTTCGGACTGTTCCTGATGCTCGGGCTGTTGACACGTTCGTCCGCGATTGCAGCAGCGGCGTTACTCTCCATGTTCTATCTCGCAATGCCCCCTTGGCCCGGAGCCCAAGAAATTCCCGGAATCGAACATAACCTAATTGTTAATAAAGTTTTGGTGGAAGCTCTGGCCTTGGTTGCCTTGGCATGCCTGCATAGCGGACAATGGTTTGGTCTAGATTCGGCAGTCTCCGCAGTGTTTAGAAAGCGGATGAAAACCGGTTAGCCCCCCTACGGGCACTGACACCTGAAAAATGTCGTTCGTATGGGGGCGGGGTAGAGGGTACAAATTTGGCGAACGGGACGAACCCGTGTTCAAACGTACGAATTCCAAACATTTTTTTCACATTTCCGCGGAAGACTGAAATGCGATTGACACCCGAACAAGAACAACTCGGCACCGACAATTTTCATGAGGCGGTTGGGCATACACGACGATCGTTTTTGCTGGGAGCAGCGGCGGCCATCCCCACTCTCGGGGCGGCCTATTTCGGATATGGCGCTATCCAAGGCCATCCCGTCAAAGTCGGTTTCATCGGCAGTGGTGACGAAGGTTCTGTGCTGTTGACTCAACATCCGCCTGAGTATATGGATATCATCGCCGTCGCGGACTTACGTGCCAAGAATAGGGTCCGGGCCCTCAGCGGTGACGGCGATGACGTGCGATGGGGATTGATTCGAAAACTCGGCCGCGAGACGGCTCTGAAAATCCAGCTGTATACGGACCACAAGGAGTTGCTCACCAAGCATCCCGAAATTGAAGCCGTTGTCATTGCGGTCCCCCTGTGTCAACATGCTCAAGTCGCCATTGATTGCATCAAAGCGGGCAAACATGTTCTGTCAGAAAAACTGATGGCGCACTCGGTCACCGAATGTAAGCAAATGATCCGTGTGGCCCGCCAACACGAGAAGTTGCTCGCTGTCGGACATCAAAGGCATTACAACGTCCTGTACGACAATGCCAATGCGTTAATCAAAAACGGACTGCTGGGAGACCTGAAGTTCATCCGCGCCCAATGGCACCGCAACAACAGTTTTCCCGGCTCGGACAGTTGGCGGAAAAAAGTCGATAAGGACGATCTCGCCGAATTGCTGACGCGTGCAGAAGCCAAGACGCTCGTTGGCGATGCCGCCACTCAACACATGGACGGATACCTTGAAAAGAACTGGGGTTATCCTTCCCTGCACCGTCTGATTAACTGGCGGTTGTACAACAACACTGGTGGCGGACTGATGGCCGAGTTGGGGAGTCATCAACTCGATGCCGCCAGTATCTTTTTGGGCAAGGTCCAACCGATTGCCTGCTTTGGTTACGGAGGAAAGAATTACTACGGTGTCACGGGGATTGGTTCGAATGATCAGCAGAAGGATGACCGTGATATTGATGACCAGGTCTACATGACATTTGAGTTTCCCGGCCCGCACTACGAACAGGACAAGAATGACATCTGCATTGTGACGTACTCCTCGATCAGTACCAATCGCAGTGAGCCTTATGGTGAAACGGTTTTTGGCAGCCGTGCGACACTCGTCATGAAAATGGAACAGGAGGCGATGCTCTACAAGGAGGCGAGCGGATCATCCAAGGGAGGAATTGATCAGAGGCTGTATGTGATCAATGGCAACGACGGCCAGCCGACTCTAAGTGCCAGCGCGAGTCTCGGCCCCTCCAAAGCCGCAACCGTCGCGGACATCGGAAAGGTGAGTCGCGGATATACCGAAGAAATGGAGCACTTCGCTCATTGCATTCGAACTAAAAACTTCGGCACGATTGCCGAGGGCGGACTTCGCTGCCCGGGCGAACAAGGAATGAAAGACGCCATCATGGCTCTTTCATCCAATCTGGCAATGAAGCACAAGAAACGAGTCGTGTTCAAGCCGGAATGGTTTGACGTCCTCAGCGATGCCGCCCCTGAAACGGATCCCGAAATCGTCCATTGATTCAACAAACCCGCGATGATGCCGGTGGAAATATGGTTGACTTCAGACAGCGGATCGAAACTCAAGGTGGAAAGACGTTTCCAACCATTTGATCGGCGGTTGTGTCTGCAAACCGATAGCGGGACGCCAAAACTGTGATGCTTCGTATACCGCTGCGATTCGACGGAAGATATTTCCACGACGCGCCCCTTTCGTGTTGAACAGAGACAGATCCCATGGCACGTTGGCCCGAAGATCGCAGGACGAACATCATCGTGCTGGCACTCGTCTTCATTTTGTTCCCATGGTTGTGCTACCTGTCATCGAGATGGATCAGACCATAACTCCATTCCTTTTTCAAAACGTGCCGTGACAGCACTGCCCTAACCACAATGCCGATCCGATAGAGAGCCTCAATGTCCCGCAAGCCTTTACTGATCATCTTCGTGACCGTGTTTATCGACCTTCTCGGTTTCGGCATCGTGATGCCGCTGCTGCCTCGGTACGCCGAGCATTTTCTACCCGCCGAGATTCAAACAGGAGTAACGAGATTCGCCGACGTTGGAGCTCAACCGGCCGGCCAACCCATCGGCCCGAGTTCCGCGCCAGGCTACGTCGCCGCGGCTCTGTCGGCACTGGCCTTCGTGTACGGGCTGATGTCGTTGCCCGAGTCGTTGCGCCCGGGGGTGACACACCCGAAGGAACGCCGGAGCTGGTTCAATCTGACGGCCGCTCGTCAGGCATTATCGTGTGGACCGCAGGGGCTGATTTTGGCAACCATCTTTCTGACGACGTTTGCCTTCGCACAGTTCGAGAGTACTCTTTCGCTGCTAACGAAACATCTCGGCGGAACCGATGCCGTCGAGGTGATTCATGACTGGCGGCGGGGGGCGATTCTCGGCTGTCTGATGGCCTCCTTTTCGGCAATGCAGTTTCTGTTTGCGCCGCTGTGGGGACGGCTGTCCGATCGGATTGGTAGACGTCCCGTGCTGTTGGTGGGACTGGCCGGTTCAACGGTATCTTACTTCCTATTTGCCCTCGTGACACAGAGGGGAAACCACGGTCCAATTCTGGGACTCAGTCCACTGACCTGGCTATTCATCACTCGGATCGGAGCCGGCATTTCCGGCGCCACGATTTCGACGGCTCAGGCGTATATCGCCGACTCGACCGACGCAAAGTCGCGTGGCAAGGGGATGGCACTCATTGGTGCGGCCTTCGGCATCGGCTTTACATTTGGGCCCTTACTTGGGGCGGCGTTCGTATCAGGCGATGCCGCTGGTCACAGCGTGAGTGATCGAGGAAACTTTCTCGTGTTTGCCTACATCGGCTTCATTTTGACTCTGGCTCAGGGCCTGCTTGTGCGGCGTCTGATCCCCAAACTGGGCGAGTTCCGAATGGCGATGGTGGGCGTAGTTCTGATGACACTCGGCCTGTTCTTGATTGGCCTCGCGGCGCACCAAGCATCGTTCACCCTATTGATCGCGGTGCTGCCAGTCGTGGTCGTCGGATACTCGGCAGCGACTCCAGCCACGTTGTCGATGCTGTCGCTCACTTCGGCAGCGGACGAACAGGGGGAACTACTCGGTCTGGGCCAGAGTATGTCGTCTCTCGCCCGCATTCTTGGCCCGGTCGCGGGACTCTTGTTGCACAGCGGAGGCATCTCACGACCCTATTGGCTTGGTGCGGGATTGATGGCTTTGGGAGTGCTGATGGTGTGGGGCCTTCGTTCGGCGGTCGGCGGATTAAGTCGGACAGGCTCGACAGCATCCATCGGGCGCTGAAGGACCATCTTCAATTGGAACGCGGTCTAAACGGCCATCCGCTTCTTGGTAGCCTGTCCAAATTTCACCAAAGCAATTCTTCGCACTCGAGCCATTTTGATCGGGTTCCACGTCTTTAACTCGGCTTGACTCGGCAACGTGTTGTACTTGTCCGTACGTGCACGTTGCCCGCGACATTGTGGTGGGTTCTGGCGATTGAACGGCATTTTCATGGGGATCTCGCGCGACGCGACGAAGTCAGGGGCATTCCCTATAATCGCCGAAATTCCGGATCGGATGTTTCTAAACGCAATTCTGAGACCAATCGCTCTTCTCGATCTGTGTGTCGCTGATGCAACCATTTCAACATTTTCTGGCTTGGTATCTCGGACTGAAGGCTCCCGATCCCGGTGAGGGAACCGCGTGGCATTTGGATTGGCAAAGCCTCGGCCCGACATGGCTGATTGCCGTAGCGACCGTGGGATTCCTGTGTCTCATCACATGGGTCTGCCAGCGGGATGGGCAATTCCTTAACCGCCGGCAACGTCTGACCCTCATTCTGTTGCGTGTGTCTGTCTTTTCCTTGGTCGTGGCGATGCTGACCGAGTTGAGCTTGACTGTGGAGCGGACCGGCTTGCCGAGCATCGCAGTCATGATTGACGTCTCGGCCAGCATGTCGCTGCAAGATCAATACCCCCCCTCATCGCAAGCCGCGCTCCTCGTCAAATCACTGGCGTTGACCTCCGGTAAGGATATTCATCGCTTGGCACTGGCCCAACACGTGCTGACGCGAAATGGCGAACGATTCCTCCGCAAACTGCAGGAGAACCACAGAGTCAGGCTTTATCGCTTTGCAGAAATCGCAACACCTTTGGATGCGGACAACGTGGATGATTCAATGGTGTCAAGAACTGAGGTATCGAATGCGTTTCGATCGACAGTTGATGACTCGGAACACAGAAACGCCGAGGGACTTGTCTCATCCACCCAGACGATGAAACGGAACTTGCGAGAGGATCAGGGACTACCGTCCAACGGCCGAGCACTGGAATCCATCGTTCAAGAGATTCAGTCGTTGCGAGCGGAAGGCAAAAAGACTCGACTTGCTCCCTCGGTGAAGAAGGTGCTGGACGATCTGCGGGGGACTCCGCCCACAGCCTTGATCGTGTTCACCGACGGCATCGCAAGCGTCTCGGATGACGACAAGCTTTCGATGATCGCCGAAGCGATGCGTCGAAAAGGGATTCCATTGCATGTCGTCGGATTCGGAAGCAACCAAGCCGCAAAAGACCTGCAGCTCTACGATACTCTTGTCGACGAGATCGCGTTTGTTGATGACCCGATACAATTCCAGGCCAAAATTAGGGGATCGGGGTACGCGGATCAACAGGTCCTTCTGCGACTCCGCCACGAGGGTGACCCCACGACATTGGCATCGAAAGAGATCACTATTTCTGCGGATGGCCAGCCACAAAACGTAGAGATGTCGTACACATCTACGATTGCCGGTGATTTTGATTTCATTCTCGAAGTCGTTCCTTCCCTCGATGAACCCAACACACAAAACAACATGGAAGCACGACACATTAGCGTCCGTGACGAAAAGATCCGCGTATTGTTGACCGATGCTGTTCCGCGTTACGAATTCCGCTACTTAAAACAACTTCTGGAACGAGACAAATCGATCGAGCTCAGCACTCTCCTCCAAGATGCGGACGTGGAATATGCTCAGGAGGACCGAACGGCCATTCAGACGTTTCCCCTCAAACACGCGGAGTTGTCGCGTTTCGATGTCGTCATTGTGGGGGACATTTCTCCGGTGTTGCTGGGCTCAGTCGCCATGCAGAATTTGTGCGACTTTGTGCGAGAAAAAGGAGGCAGCGTGGCCTTCATCGCCGGCTCGACTGCCAATCCCCAAGAATTTGCAGGGACTCCGCTGGAGATCCTGCTGCCGTTCGCTGTTGATGATGTGAAAATGATTTCGGCAGAAGCGACATCAGACAGCTTTCGTCCAACATTGACTCTGGAAGGCCAAAAAGGAAACAGCCTGTTTCGGTTTGGCGATGGCGACGCGGAGAGTCTTCGCATCTGGAACCAACTTCCAAAACTCAACTGGTTCGTCGAAATCTTCAGGACCAAACCGGGGGTGCGTGTCTTCGCTGAGCATCCCACAAAAGCAGGAAAAAACGGCAAATTACCGCTGATTTTGCTGCAGCATGTGGGAGCCGGCAAGGTCTTGTTTCATGCAACGGATGAAACGTGGCGATGGCGGTTCCGAACCGGCGATCTCTACTTTGGGCGTTACTGGATTCAAGCCATGCGGTCACTCAGTCGAGGCCGACTCATCGGCAAGGATCGCACCGCGGAACTGACTGTAGACCAACTGATTTATCAGTTGGGAGAGCCGGTGTCGTTGCGTGTACGATTCGTTGATGAGAAGTTTCTGCCGACCAATTCCTCAGGCGTCACCGTGACCATCGAACACAAGGGGGAAGGGCGACGTACCATCCCTTTAACGCGTTCCAGCGAAACTCCAATGAACTTTGAAGCAATACTTCCGCGACTTCCTGAAGGATCCTATCACGCCTGGATCTCCCAGCCGGTGTTCAATGAGTCCCCCCCCGCCACCGACTTTCGCGTGGAGTCTCCACAACGCGAACTCCAACGGCGCGACATGGACAAGACGGATCTGCAACGCGCTGCGAAGTTGTCTCATGGCCGGTTTTACACCCTAGAAGATGCCGACCAACTTCCGTCAGAAATTCCCCTTGGGATGCCAATCCTCCTACACCGAGACAAACAGATTCCTCTGTGGAATCGCGGGGAATTGATGTCGCTCTTTGCCGTGCTGCTGACGATCGAGTGGCTGCTGCGAAAACGCTGGCGGTTGGCGTAGAAACACAGGGCACCGGTCCACGCGTGTGAGCAACTGACAGTCACGCTGCTGGCCAGAACCAGACGCAGCTAAAACAGGAATCAGGGTTTTAGTAGAACCGCACCCAACCCCAAAAACAGATTGCCGTTGAAATGTGATCCCCACAGAGCAAGACTTCGGCCGCTGTCGCGTCTGGAAACTCACAGTGTCTCAGGCACCCTTGTCTCACGGGTCAAACCATTTGATCCTGCCGGCGATCAAGTACCGAATCACGGAGCCGCCTGCATCACTCAACAACATAAAAACATTGCTTCCAAGACATCTGCCGAATTTTTCGGCGGAATCATGGGGATGCAATTTTCCAAAGTGTTCCGTTGCTTCGAACGTAGATGGCGCCATTGGAGATCGCCGGAGTACATTGAATTTTTTCATCAAGACTATTCGTTGCAACCAGTTGGCCGTTGTCGTCTTCCGGTTTAACAACATGACACTCTCCCTGTTCATTGAAGAGATAAAGATGACTTCCGGCCGCGATGGGGGAGCTACTAAACGGTCCCGTCAAACGGAGCCTCCATTTTTCACTGCCATTCGATGTCTCGCTGCAGATCAACAAGCCTGCGCCGTTGGTGCAGTACAATCGGCCGTTGTACACAAGGGGGCTTGGCGTCGCCGGACTGAGTTTACTGATTTGCCATAACACCTCCGGATGAATCATTTCGGGAAACGGCCGCAACGCCGTCATCCCATGCGACGGAACATAGATCACACCCTCTGAAACGACTGAAGAGGGGATCGTCGATGCACCATCCTTGTAGTTCCAAATTTCCCTGCCGCTCAGTGGCTGGATCGCCACCAGACCTTCGGACGACTGCAGAAGTACCAAGTCCTCTCCACCGGAGCCATTTGGCAAGATGACAGCCGAAGTCCAGTTCACACGTTTGGGTCGCGGCAAGGTCCAACGGGAAATACCGGAGTCGACATCCACACCCGTCGCGAGCGACTCACTGTCGTTCTCCACCTGCGCCACCAGCGTGTCACCGACAACAACAGGCGAGGAGGCCATGCCCAGACTGTTACTCGCGTTGGGATGATCGAACGTCAAACCGCGATACCACATCAGGTTCCCGTCGAGATCCAAGCAAACCAGATCGTTACTGGAGTACAACGCGAAGATCCGTTTCCCGTCACTGCACGGTGTCGGTGCCGCGTTACTTGTGGTCGGATAGGTCATCGTCCGACCGGTTGCCGTGAACTGACGTTCCCACAATTTCGAACCCTCTTTTGCATCGAAGCAGATGACGTGCAACCGATCCTGCCGAAAGCCGCTGGAACAGGTGACGATCACGCGGTCTTCCACGACAATCGGTGAGGACAGACCACGCCCCGGCAACGCGTTTTTCCAAGCAATGTTTTCAGTGCCTGACCACTTCAAGGGAAGGCCGGCCTCACGGGAAACACCTGTTCTGTCTGTCCCGCGAAACTGCCGCCAGTCCTCCGAACTGGCGGGCGAGACGATCTCAAAAAATGCCAGCAGCGCGATCGTAACAGTTCGCATGCGATAGTCTTTCTAAGCATCCGGCCAACAGACGTTTCTTGATGTTGACGTGGCCCGCATCATCTCTCTCAGGGAGCTGTTATCGACGATGGATTCGGAAGAATGGCCCCGCCGGCTGAGTCACACACACGGAGTTGAAACTTCCAATCCTGAGCCCACTCTTCGGTCTGCTCGTTCTGACAAATCTTTATCAGAATAGAATTCGTTCCACCCTTCAGCGTTGTCTTCACGCGATACTGATCGAGTTGCGTGCCGCGATGATACTCGTCTCTGCCGAACAACAGATCTCCGTTAATCCACAGTTTCCAAGCATTTGGCGTTCCCAGTCGAATTTCGACGTCTTGAGGTTTTGTTAGTTCAAACGTGGAAAAACCATAAATCACGGATCCCTTGTGGGGGGCCGTCTGTTTGGCGATGTTCAAAATGCCATATTCATCCGTCGTGGTATGCCGTTCCCACGCCACCTCACTCAATTTTCCGGGGTACTTGGCAGTCAGATCAATCCTCAATTCAGGAGCATAGGCAACGTCGAATCCTTTTTTTTCCGAATTATCGAATGGGCCGATGAGCTGCCAGTCGACGAGAAATCCGAAATGCTTCTGCAGATCGACAAACTCACCCAGTTCTCGCAGTGCCTTGGCAATGGTTTTGACCTGATCATCATCGATCGCACCTGACAGAGCCTCACGATACAAAACAATCGCCTCGGCCGACGGCTTCTCCGAATGAGACTTTTCGGCGAGATCAATCAGCCGTTGCACAGCATCGCGACGGAATTCGGGGCTGGAGTCTTTCAACATTCCGGGAATCAGTCGGTCGCTGGATGATCGATCCACCTTAACAAGCCAGTCATACGCCAAACGACGAGCTTCCGGGCTGTGTCCAGACTCTCCGATGAACTCTTCCAATTCCAAGACAGGAAGTTTTTGATCCTGATTGCGCGTTCGCTCGGCAATCGCATCAAACGCGCCTCGCAACCAGTTTGTTGAAAGCGGATTCGCATGATCAAACGCCTTCAAAATCGGAATCAACGATTCTGAATTTCTTTTTGACAACTCCTTCACGGCCACAACCGCTGACAGGTGGCCCTGACCCTCGGCGCCAACAGCACGGATCGCCGCCAAATTTTCGTCGATTGACGACGCCCATGTGATTGCCGGCAGGGTGAGTAGACCACTTGCCACCAACCAGATCACAATACCCGTTGTCACAGCTCGATTCCAAGAGTGCTTCATCATTTCAAGTTCAACCACCCCTTAAAAATAAAACGCCCTCAAACACCGTCAAAACACATTGTTTTCTGAGGACGTACCATTCTAACCTGCCGCTCTCTCGAAATGAAAACGATGCTGACGGATGCTTAATTTATCGAGCTGCGAGGAAGTCTCCCATCGAGTACCATCATGCTCAGTATTCACCAACAATGCATCCTCCACTCTCGCTTCTAATGGAACACATGAAACTGAACGCACTGATTAACGAGATTGGAGAACTTGAGCCGGATGAGAAATTGGAATGGCTCGTTGAGTTTGCCAACCAGTTACCGGAGCTCTCGCAGGAACGAATGGGCCAGCCGTTTCCCGAGTCATGCCTAGTTCAGGAATGTCAGACACCGGTTTATTTATGGGTCTCTGTCAAAAATGGCCGGGTTCGGATTGAAGCCGATGTTCCTCGCAAATCACCAACCGTTCGAGGACTCGTTGCGGTTCTGGTTGTGGGATTAAATGGCGCAGCGATCTCAGACGCACTGGCCTTGCCGGATGATCTCGTCTCACACTGGAACTTGAACAAAGCACTGGGAATGACGCGTCAGCAGGGCTTTCGTGGTGTTGTCCGCCGAGTAAAACAGGCCTTGTTAGACTGTGCAGGCGACAATCTCCACGATCCTTCCCGTTCTCAAGAAACCTGAAGATTCCCTCTCCCATTTGCATCTGTTTACGTTATACTCTCCATTCAAATTTGAGTCGTGCGTGTGAAGGGATTCGCTCTCCCAACATCCCCAACGGGGCTCCTGTGTGAGACCGACCTGTCGAGCCTGTTTGTTCGAATCGCATTCGGTTGAGCCATTCGAAGTCGCTGCTACGTGTCCCTGTTGACCTTCGAAACCAACCACTGTCTCCACTGCCTGACTGATGAGGGCGAATGCCTTGAATCGGTCCTGATCGGAGACGGTACTACGAGAAAGGCCTTGCTGTGGCAAATATTTTGCAACGAAAGAAGACTCCGACGACGGAAACTCAGGAAAAATCAGCACGGCTTCTTCCTTCGACTGAATTACCGGCTTACACGTACGTTCCTGGTACAGACACACCGCACCCCATTCGTGACCCTCGGGGACACAGTTACCAAAGAAAATCACCACCCCCCAAAATGCTCACGGCCACCTCGTGGGCGGAAAACCGCCACTATCTTCTCGCTCTGGATTACTTCAACCACGGATATTACTGGGAAGCTCACGAGGAATGGGAGCGATTGTGGCGAGCCTCCGGCCCGGACACTGCCGTTGGAAAGTTTCTGAAGGGCTTGGTCAAGCTGTCGGCTGCCGGTGTCAAGGTCCGAGAAAACAGCATCCACGGCGTCCGTCGTCACGCGGCATCGGCCGGTGAAGTGTTTGCCGATGTTGCGGCGGAGGTCGGGACGGAGCATTATTGCGGACTCGAGTTTATCCTCCTGCAATTTGCCGCGGATCGTGCGGCGCAGATCGCCTACAATGAACGAACCGGGACACCGCATGAACCCACTCGTGTCTTTCCATTCGTGCTGACAATTACCCCAATGCCGCTTGCCTGATTTCGTCGTCACACAACTTCAGAGTGTACTGTGGTGTTCGATCACAGACCCACAGCAGGATTCGTTAACAAGTCACGACACGGCCGTGAATCGATTCGATCCATGAACCTCGTTCCGATGACTATCGAACGATTCCAAATCGCCCAAGAACCCGCGTGGTGAGATTTTTGCCTCGCGGTTCTTGTCAATCTTACAGAACCGGAGGGAATCAGCGGTTCCTTTGACCAGGTGGCCCTGCGCGGCGGTGTCGAATGTGGTCCCCGCGACCCTCTGAAATTGAGTTCGCACTTCGGCTTGGTCCATCGTCGTACGTGTTTCCCACAACGCGTTTGTCGATGGCCGTCCCAAGTTCTCGATTAGGCAATCGTTCGTCCCGGTCAGCGTCCAGAATGTCGAACAGTGCCCCGTGGTTGATCCTCAGCACGACGCGGCGGCGATCTCTCCAATCATTGCCTCCGAGCGGCGTGCGTTGATCCGTTTCGTCCTGCATCACCAAGCCGTTCGCATCGCTGACTGTAACGATTGGCTTCACCCGTCACGAGGCTTCGAGTGTCACGGGAGCGCGAGTCTCTATTGGCACCCTCTCCTCGGGCGAAATGGCGGCAAAACGCCACTCCTTTCCAACCGGATCAACTCGCGAATCCGCTAGCCGCACCGCAGTCGCAATGTCATCAATTGATTCGTATTAGTGCCCGCTAATTCGGGAATTTCATTCGCCAACAAGGTCAAGACCGCAAGCCAGATCGAACGACAAGGCTCACGACGGATCTTGGGACGCCTTTCATTGTCAAACACATTCAGCGAGGACGTGCCAACGGGGAGGGGAGCGTCTCAAACAGCCGAGTCACTCACCTCGACAACGTTCGTTGCGGAACCGACCGACTGACCGCGAGGATTCTCGTCGTCAGACGACATCGCTGCATCGGCGGACTGAACACGACAGTAGCAGCACCACCCCCAAGAAAATTATTCCGAAAAATCTACCTCACATTCGCCACTTTCCAATCACGATGATTCAAACGACTGGAGACGCCAAGGGCTGGTTCGAGGAATGCATTCACCTGCTTTTGATCGTCTCTGGGAAACGTTGACCCTGTCACATACCGGTTGGTCTAAATTGCATTCGTTTGCTCGTCCGTTTGTGGCGTTTCTTGCCGTCGGCTCGATTGGAGTGAGCACGGAGTGGGTCAGTGGCATTCTTTGGCCAGAGCCGGTGGTTATCAATTCTGGTCCGCTGAACGGGCCGCCCTCCGATGCGATTGTGCTGTTCAATGGTACCGCCTTATCGCAGTGGGAGAATGGTGAGACGTGGTCAGTTCAGGACGGATACGCATCACCGCGTTCTGGTGATATCCGTACGAAGGCCGTACTCGACGATTGCCAGTGACACATCGAATGGGCCACTCCCGAACAGGTCGAAGGAAGTGGTCAGGATCGCGGAAATAGTGGAGTCTTCTTCGGTTCGAAGTATGAAGTTCAGGTGCTCGACTCCTTCGAGAACAAAACGTACTTCGACGGCCAAGCGCGCTCGCTCTACAAGACGAAACCGCCGCTGGTCAATGCCTGCCGCAAGCCGGGCGCGTGGCAAACCTATGACGTAATCTACACCGCACCGAAGTTCAACGAGCACGGGCAACTCGTCAAACTTAGCGACATCACCGCAATCCACAACGGCGTGCTGATCCAGAACCATACGGAACTTCTGGGCGACACGGACTACGAGAACCCACCGACCTTTCATCCCCACGAAGCCACTCCGATGCGCCTCCAATTCCATGGCAATCCGGTCCGTTTCCGCAGCATCTGGCTCCGCCAACTCTCCGAGTCCCAGCCACGACGTCCTGAATGAAATCGGGGTCTCGTCGATTTCCGTTCCACTCGCTCACAATCCCCCCCCCCCCCTCGCCCCTCCCCCGCCACGCACGCACCTGCGATCGGTTTCAAGTCCTCAAAGTCTGTCCACTGCAGGACCGTCGACAACGATCAATGGGACCCCAATCGGTCAGGGGATGGACCACCGAACCGTCACATCTCTGGATGCCTAGGCATCCAGACAATGGCGAGGCATCAACCGTTCCTGCCTCCTCTGTAGCCCGTTGCAGCCCGTTGCAGAAATCCGCCGGCGATGCTTCCGCCGTGACCCCTCGAAAGAAACCATCGGCGTTGTGAAACCGGCCCGACAACCGCCGCGCGCTCCCCCGTTTCGACGGCCGACTATTTCTCAGCAATGGAATAGGCCGCAAATCGCTGTTTGGATTCCGTGCGAAACGTGAATGCGTGATTAAGGGAATGGGCCAAGCGATTGACTGACTCAACGTCTTGTCACGGCGTATCTCCGATCCATCACCACGGAGTATTTTGTGGGGAGATTTCAGTTCTTCCTCAGAGGCCTATCGACCTCCGATGTTTTGTCGTGGCCGCAATCGCCGTCAGTGATTGAAGCGGAATTCGGGACTCGTCGTGAGTGCCCACAGAACCTGCTGCCAAGCGGAGTGCTTGACCTGCGGCTTTGAATCATCGTCCTTTTTGTCTGCCGAGGATCGCTCGTATTCGGCCAGAAATTCGTCAACGCGAGTCGATTCTTCTTTAGTCGGCAATCTGGATAGGATATTCAGAAATGCCATTTCAATCTGCTTCGGCCGACTTTCCGCGCCCTGCAGTTTGGAACTGAGTTTCTCACCAATGGCATTCAATCGTTCGGGATCGTTACTAATACGAAGTGCTTCAATCGCATTGACCTGCATGTCGTCATAGGGTTGTTCGATCAAATCGCCGAACAACTGATTGGCGTGCCCTTCCAAAACGGCAATTTTTTCGTCTTGAACAGTCAGTGACTGACCATCCTCGTCGAAGCTATCATCACCGGCAATCAGGATCGACATACCGTACTGCCGCGGCGTCAGTGGTCGGAGATTCGCAACGGCAAACAATTCTCGCGACGGCCGATCGGCGGTCAGTGGATGAGAGCTCCTGGCATATGTTTGGCTGCTGACAATCCCACGGACAATGCGGTGGAAATCGAATTTATTGTCCATCAAATCTCTGGCCAGCCAATCCAACAATTGGGGATGGCTCGCGTGATTCTCGTCGTGCATCTGATCAATTCGCATCACGAGTCCATACCCGAACAAGCGGTGCCACAACCGATTGACGAGCGACTTGGCGAGAATGTGCTGATTCTCAGTTTTGAGTGCCACTTCGACCAACTGTGCTCGATAGCTGAATTCAGCGTTCAAAGGATATTCGATCGCACTCTTTTCCGTTTTCTTTTTGTTCTCTTCATTGCGTTTTTTGAGGTCATCCAGTGTCTTCTGTTCGTCGGCAATCGCCTTGGGCAAGTCCTCGACAGTCTGAGCCGGAGTATCGACGTTAAGACCTGTCAAAAACATCAGGCCGACTTCGCGATTTTCACCGCCGCTGGTTGTGAATTTGACTCGCGAATTGCTGAATTGTCTTTCGAATAGCCGATCCTCAAATGCGTAGCTTCTTGAAAAAAAGGCCCTCATCCCAAAAAAATGATCCTGAGTCAGCGATTCAATGTAAGGGTGGACGTGGCACTGGGAACAACTGATGTTGATGCCAAAGAAAATGGAACTGACATCGCGCGTCAGCAAATCGAGGTCATTCACTCGCCCTTGGACAAATCGTTCCGGCTTGAGATCCGCAGATGCGACTCCGAGCATCTCGCAAAACATTTGATTCCAACCTCGTCGTTCCCGCACCGCCACCAGCAAATAATCCTGCAGGTCGGGACCGTCATTCCCCGAGCCACGCAGAATGCCATTCAAGACAGACGCCATCTGACGAACATACCAGTGCGAATTCACGAATCGATCGATCCACTCTTCTCTTTTTGTCGGGCGAGTGGATTGCGTGAATTCCTCCAGCTCGCGGGGCGTGGGGATACGACCGGCCAGATCGAGAGTCAGCCGGCGTAGGAATGTCGCATCATCCGCTGCCGCTGCGGCGGTCACTCCGGCTGCAGCAATCTTCGCACTCACGTAATAATCAATCACCGCCTGCGGAGATTGATCTGCCGGCAAAAGATCTGCCGCAACGGATAGTCGCGTCACAGTCAAAAAGATGGTGGTGCACACCAATCGGCGTGACCCTAGAGGAACACTTCTCATCGCAATTCAGTCTCTTCTGTATGCAAGCGGCCGATCTAAAACCAAGAACTAACCCGCGGGCGGCGCTGTTGTCGTCAATTCCCACTGAATGAGATATCCTCGCTTGATGCGAGAGTTGGCCGTGGCGTCCTTTCGTCCGACCGTGAACAGCCGATCTGCCTTTTCCGACATCGCAAAATCAAAGTTCAACATCGGTGACGCCTCGAGGTGGACTGCGGACTTAGAGACCAAATCGAATACGGCAATCTTTTGTTCCGCGCCAGCGCCACCCACGCCGATCAGCCAAACGCCGTTGGGATGAAATTGAACTCTTTCGTAGAAGAAATTGCCGCCGACATTCCATTCGTGAGTCGATTCGCCGGTCGCCCAATCGTAAACCCGGATCAGGGCTTTGCTTCCCCCAATCTGTGACGTATCACCCGCTTGATTGCCGCACGCGGCAATCAGAAGCCCATCACGCGAGAACGCCAAACCCCGAATCCCGCCATACCCATGCCCGTTGGTATCGTGAGTAAAAAAATGGGGTGCCATCAACTTCGTGACCTGTTGGCCTGTTGCGACCTCCCAGATCAAGATTTGTCCAGACTGATCTGCCGTCGCCAGATGACTGCCATCGGGAGAGAAGGTGCACTGATAGAGCTTCGACGGCAGGAATCTCGACGTCTGCAATGAGTGGCCGTGCAATTCGCGAATCAATTTTCCAGAGGACGTCTCCCACAAACGACAAACCATATCATCACACACACTGGCGACAATTCTCTGATCCGGTGAAAGGGCCAGAGCGCGAACCCACTTGGGATGGTCATCAACAATTCGTAGAGGCCGGTGCGACTCTCGATCCCACCAAATCAATCGATGATCGGATCCTGCAGAGATCAGCTGATCGTTCGTCAAAACCAGACTGCTGACATAACTCACATGAGCGGGCCAACTGCTGACGACGGGAGTTTCCGGAGCCAGATCAATATGCATGATCTGCCCGTGAGATCCACCGGCGAACAATTGATTTGTTTCCGGAATGCGCACCACCGATAAAAGATCACCATCGCACGAATACTCTCGCACACTCTTGAATTGTAGGGACGGTTCACTCGTCATTCGGCTGCCTGTCAAAAAGGGAAGATTCAGGATCATTCCGGGGTGTACCGGTAAAAACCTTGGCTGCACGCATGCGGAGGGGCAATCCATCCCACCACTACGCGAGCACTTCCCTAATAGGTTCGGTTTTATAATCGGTCAAAGGGACAGGCCGCCCATCCGAGGCCATGTTTTCTTTTTGATGGTCAATCCCAACAGCTTGAAACACGGTGGCGAAGAACTGTTGCAAATTGACTTCATCTTGGACGATCTCTTGTCCATCCTTGTCGGTCTTTCCGTAAATCACACCCGGTTTGATCCCGCACCCCGACAGCGTGACGCTCATACGGGGAAAGTGATCTCGTCCCTGCGAACTGTTGATGTAGGGAGTGCGCCCCATTTCGGAAAACGTCAGAACCAAAGTGTGCTCGAGGAGACCTCGATCATTCAGATCGTCCAGCAACGCGGACATCACCATGTCCAGTTCGGGAACCATTTCTTGGTGGAACTCAAAATTTTGTCCGTGATGATCCCACCATCCTCGATTGACTCGAACAAAGGGAACTCCGGCCTCAATCAGTCGCCGAGCCACTAATGCCTGTTGACCAAACGGCGTGCGGCCATAACGGTCAATGACGTTTTGCGGTTCACCTTCTAAGGAGAACAGATGCGCGTTATCCATCAACCCACGGACTTTTGAATAGGCCGATTCGTAGCTGTTCAACGTCGAGTCATACGCATTTTCGGAAGCAAACGACTTGCCCAAAAAAGAACGCAATTGACCTCGCTTGAAGTGCTCTTCATCCGTCAAAAAATCGGGCAGCTTATTTCCTGAAGGGGCCAAATTGACGACCGAATCTTCAATGGTAAACGGTGGTTCGGGCTTCACTCGTCCTGGCTGGATATTGAGCGGATTCCAACGTGCGCCGAGAAACCCAGCGGTTTCAAAAAAATTTTGGCCCAAATAATTGGTGAACGAGACATGATGAGGCAGCGGGCTGTCGGGATTCGCCAGTTCGCTGGCAAGCATGCAACCCAAGCTCGGAAACTTGACCACTCCCGTGGTCGGTTTGCCGCCATATAACGGAACGTCCACATGATCGCCGTTCTTGGTTTCAATGGAGCGAATAACAGCCGTATATTTCCCAATTCGCTGAGCCATCTCGGGCATGAGTTCCGACATTTGATAGCCGGGAACAGACGTGGGAATTGAAACAAACGGCCCACCCGTGGGCCGGCCAGGCTTAGGGTCAAACGTTTCAAACTGGCTCGCTCCACCGTTGAGAAACAGCATCAGCACCCGTTTTTGATTCCGACGCAATTCATCGGCGAGAACCGGAGCCTTGAGCCTATTGAGGCCGGTCAGCCCACCAGCGAACACACCGGCCGACGCGCCAAAAAAAGTCCGCCGACTCAACTCATGTTCCTGAGAACCGCACCACATCCCCTTCATTGAACTGGCCATCACGGTATTTCCTTAGCAATACAAGTTTGACACGTCTGCAGCCTTCTCGCGTGGTTGACCGTGACTGCACTTTCAATGTGTTTTTTAAAGAGGTACCACAGTCGTTCCCCAATTTCCATGGGCGTTACGGAGAAAGGTTAGATTTGTTACCAGTTCGTCATGTCTGACACCACAATAGCTGAAACTGATCCGCGAGATTTGAAGATCTCTGAGCAAGCGAACGTGATTGTTGAGCTGACCCAAGTCGTCGAGCCATTAAATCAATAGGATCAGGGACTCGCCGAGAAGATCAAACAACTCGAAGTATTGCTGGCATCCATGCGCGATGCCGAATCTTCGAAGAAACCTGTTTTCACGGAAAATTGCAGCCTCGATCGCAACAGACTCGGCACATAGAATTCCGATAAAAAGCCGCCAAAGAAATCAACCGGTTGCAAACCCGCTGAAGCCAAACGATTCAGATGCTTCCGGAAGGCGTTGATCGCGATCCGTGCAGACACCATCGCTTCCAATCGGTTTGGCGAATCGTCGATGGCAAAGCTGTCTATCTGCGATACGACATTTGCGATTTGCCTGACGCTGTCGATCTGCCGCTGCCACCGGGAGTTCGCAAGAGTCGCAGCGAATTCGGGACGGAAGTCATACTGATTCTGGGATACCTGTACGACTGGATTGCCGTCTCACAAGAGAACACCATCAGCATCATGAATTTCTTCACTGGCCTCGAACTTTCCAGGTCGCAGGCTGACTCATTGCTGACTCAGCGGGCCGACGCGTGGGAATTGCAATACCACGCGATTGCCGAACTGATCGCTCTGCAAACGAGTGTGTCCATCGACGAAACTGGCGGGAACGTCGCCAAAAAAGACTGTTATACATGGCTTTTTTCGACTGCCGCACGTGTGTTGTTCCGCTGCGGAGTTTCACGAAAGAAGACCGAGGCGCCGAGCGTCCTTGGAGATTTCTTGAACGGCATCGGTGTGACCGATGACGATACGGCGTAAAAATATCTGTTCCGCGAACATCCGTTGTGCGGGATCGATCACGATGCCAAAGGACTTACGTACCAACGTGGCGGTTGCTGTTGTAGGTGAGCCACTCAACGATGCTGCCGAACGCAAGGCGGTCGTTGCCAAACTTCAGGATCGCATCAAGTCGCTGTGCTGTCGTCGCGCCCAGGAAATCATCACGTCGAAAGCGGCTGCAAAGTCAGAAACACCGATCGAGCCGACGCCGTCTCACCTGCAAACCTTCATACTTCTTCAGCATGAGTTGCCCGACAACCTGAATTGTTTGTTCGTATTTGTTGAGCATCTAGAAGTGCGATGCCGACAAACAATCGCAGTGAACGGAATGCTCGTCGAGAAGCGGAGATTCGCAAAACCGAGCGGGGACGAGCAAAACGGACCTGGGTGCAAACCCCCGGAGTATCATCGTGACCGTTTTGGCAAGTCTTCAAAGTCGGATCAGCAAGTTGCCAGTGTCGAACATACTGGCGGAAGTGGGTCGATGGGTGGATACCGGCAAGTCAACATTCGAACTCGAGCTGGAAGCAATCCGAGAAAAAACAGCACCACCAACTCAGCCCGAACCGATTTGAACCCAATTTCACGCTCTCCTACGGTACCGCAAACCCCGTAAAAGACAGCTTCACGCAAAATGGGCAGCTACTTTCCAAACTCTTCGCTCCCACGAATTTCTTGCCACACGCAGAGCCGCAGGACTCATTTGTTTCCAGAGTTACGTCTTTTTCGTCAGACGCACAAGGTTGTCGATTCGTTTGATGAAACCATGGACTGCCATGTAGCCTACCCCACGATGCAGATGCAGACGGAGTTGTTTGATCAGCGTCTCAGTGTCCACGGGTAAACCATCGTTCTTGCATCGCTGCTTCAGCAAAGCCAGATACAGTTCGTTGTGTTCGCCGCCGAAAACCTGCCATGTCATTTCGACGTTGCTGTCAGCCGGAATGTCGATCGGTGTTGGCGGCGTCAATTCTTTCAATGACAGACACAACGCCCAGCGGCAGAGAATATTCCATTGCTGAATGCCAGTGCGAGTTTTCAGCCGAATCAGCTGTTCTTTGGCTTGGTTGGACAGGCGGACTTGTTTGATGCTCATGCCGTCACGTTGTCCTTGGCATTCGTCTGCCAGAAGTAGCCTTCTTCCACGTTTGTCATCCGACCGCCTTCGTCATATTTCAAATGATAGGCCCGCGCCACGCTGGACTGCAGTTGCTCGAAGTAATGCACTTCAATTTCTGTATCGGTAGACAAGATAATCACCTGATGGCTGGCATGTGGAAAATACCGTTCCACGAGCTGATTGCGATGTTCCGAGTCTAGGCGGCCCATCGGCGTATCAATGATTGCTGGCAATGGTCGAGCCGACGCCTGAGACAGCCCCCATAAGACACTGATCGCAAAGATCTGTTTTTCACCTTCGCTCAGACGATCCTTGGGCAGCACCATTCCCAACTTGTCGATCAGCCACAACACAAACAAACTCGCCGATCACGCGTAAATCGACGGCATCGTCAGGCGTCAACTCTATTCGAGTGAATTCTGGATTCAATGGTTCCAGTTGCACGAGCGCGTTCACAAGTCCATCCGCAGTGGCTACTTTCACCGATTTGTATCGTTTGACCGTGTAACGCCCGCCGTCGTGCGGATCGCCCTGCGTTTGACACTGGATCAGCAGCAGACGTCCGTTTTTGGAGCCCGCGGGACATGCACGAAAAAGGCACCACGCGCCAGAAGGAATTTGCGGGAGCATCGACTGGCCTATCACCTGCGCGACAAACATTCCGGCGTCCAGTTTTCGATCTGAAACTGAAGCCCAGCCGATTTCGGTTGGTGTTCCGTCCGGCCCCCAGCCACCTGCCGCGGCGGTAAGATCGAACACCGGAACGTGCGTCTTGAAACGGGCGGCGCGCGGCACGTCTGACTCGAGGGCAAGGGGCAACACTTGTCGCTCGGCGGCCACACGGGGCGCAGGCTGCTGTGCGATCAGTAGCGGTAAAGCAGACCAAGTGTCGCCACGTTTTTCAAATCGAACGATGAATCCGGTTCCCGGCAATCCGGCGTTCTGCCCAAACCACGCATGCAACAACTCGCCCAACTGGTTTAACTTCTCGCCTTGAGGAGCTGCAACATTACATGCGACCTTCACGAACTTGAATTCCCAGTCTGAGCCATCAGGAAGACGTACAAGAGTTGGGCCATGTGGACGACCGGGGCACTTTGTTTTTTCAGGGACGAAGAGGATCGGCTTTCCAGCCGAATGCGAGACCTTGGCTTCAAAGTGACTCCCGTCAAGGGTTGATGAAGATTCCTTCCACTTCCGAGCGTATTGTGCGAGCCGCCAGTCGATAAGCTCTGCCGTCATCGCTTCAAACGTCGGCCGCAAGCTCTCGTCACACACCGCTGTAAAACGGAAATCGTCACCATCGCGGATGAACCATTTTTTTCCGGCCTGTAGATCGGTCCAACGATCAATGGGCCATTTGTTCCACCACTTAGTCCATTTGGGATCGGCGGTTAGGAAATGATCGACCGCGTGTCCATCACCGAGCAAATCTTGGCGGAGTACTTCATGGTTCTGCAGAAATCGACGGCAGGACTTAGCGAATGCGTGCAGATCGACGCCGTTAAACATGCGGTCTTCGTCGAGTAACACACGCAACACAACCATCTTGTATGACTTGGTCAGGCTTGTCGTCTCTAGCATTTTGAACCAGTCGCCAAACTGCTCAAAACTGCGTCGTTCATCTGGGTTCAAATCTTCTTCCGCCATCGCAAAAGCAAACCAGCTACCCTCCGCCGCCGAAATCGAACGTGGCAAAAATCCCTGAACGAAGACTTCTAACAGGGTCGGTCGTCGTCCTAACGCGTCGCGCAGGGCGCGGTAAGCTTGGTTGGCTTCTTTCGGCCCAGTCGGCAGGAACTCCCGAATCAAATCTTTCACATCCAGTTCGACATCAAGCAAACATCCATCCGGCAGTTGTGGAGGCTCAGCGTCGAGCCATCGCCTCAGCGTATCCCAGTTCCCAGCTGCGCCGTGTAGAGACAAAATGTGAACCATGCGTTGCGCGAACATCCGATGGTTCCCGACGAAATCGATGACCAGAAGACGCGACTTGCCTTCGCTGGCACGCAGACCTCGGCCGAGCTGTTGCAGGAAAATGACTTTTGATTCCGTCGGCCGCAGCATAATCACGCGATCGACGGCTGGAATATCAAGCCCTTCGTTGAACATGTCTACTGCGCACAGTGTTTTGAGTTCACCAGAGCGGAGCTTCTGAAGGGATTCGGCGTAACTATCCCCACCGCCGCCCGAAAACACGGCAGCCGACGATAGTCCTTTTGCCCGCAGCCAGTCGCGGGTGAAAACTGCATGACGGCGGGAACAACAGAACACAATCGTGCGTTCAGCAGGATGCCGCAGCATCGACGCCCAGAGTCGATCCATGCGCTCGCTACGAAGGACGCGCTCCTCCAGTTCGGCGGGATCAAATCGGCCGTTTCTCCACGGGATCTGGTCAAAATCCACTGTGTCCCTGATGCCGATATAATGAAATGGAACCAATGATTCTTCGGCAATTCCATCACCAATCGATGCGTGATAAGCGAGGTTGTCGTCAAAGATGGACGCCACGTCCACGCCATCCGTTCGTTCGGGCGTGGCGGTCAATCCCAACACGAAGTCACCGCTTAACTTCGCAAGCACTCGCCGATAGCTTGGTGCATGGGCGTGGTGGACTTCGTCCATCACAACATAGTCGAAATGCTCGGCCGCAATCCTATCGAGTGCATCAGGGCGTGACAGTTTTTGGATGGATGCAATGACGAGGTCACCGCTCAAGCCACTGCGATTGCCGAGACACCACGCGGTCGTACCTTCGCCAAATTCTTTATCCAGAACGAGCGATATGGCCGTCTCAGCCTGCGCCAGAATATGGGCTCGATGAGCGATCACCAACACACGCGGGCGTCGCTGCAAATGTTGCCCCAGCTGCCGCGCATCGAATGCGGCGAGCCACGTCTTCCCCATCCCTGTCGCGACTGCGACCAAAGCCCGAGTGTAGCCAGCATCCCTAATCTTCTGCAACGACGCCAACGCTTCGACTTGCCATGGCCGCGGATGAAACGTCAATTCCCGAACGTGGACTGATTCTGGTTCAAAATTCGGACCGCGGAACTTTGCGGCGAGTGTTGAATACCGATCGACAAGTTCGGGGGTGAGAATAGATGCCACGCACCATAATGCGTCAAACTCACGGGCCACGTCCGCGTGCGTTTCCGGTGCAGACGTTTTGTCGCTCAGCAGATTCCATTCGATCCCGGTTTGTAACGCGGGGCGTGACAGATTGCTGCTGCCGACTGAAATGAATCCTGTATGATCATCGGCGATCTGCCAAGCCTTCGGATGAAACGACGCCGGTCCCGATGGGATTTGATCCATCTCGATCAGTTTCACAAGCAGTCGTTCATCCGCGAACTCTTCGACCGCCAGATCGCACCACCCCAGCAGCCTCCGCAGCGCTTGCGGATCGGAAATGTAGAGATAGTCGCTCACAAGAATACGAACTTTCGCTTCGTTTCGAATTCCTTCAAACAACCGTTCTTCAATGACATCGAGTCCCGAAAGCTGAACGAACGACGCCAGCACATCGACATTCCTCGCTCCCGGAATTCTCCATGACAAATGTTCCCAAAGCGGCGAGTTTGGAAATCCGGTGCTGATGGTCAGACCGTTTCCTAGCGCGGATTCGATCTTTGGTGATGACACCTCTTTAAGGTAATTGCCTTTGTCTGGAATGACGTGTCGGATTCCACCTCGGGGATCAGCAGTGTCGCCAAGATATCTCGGGATCACATGGATATGCACGTGAGGCACTGTCTGACCAGCCGCGTCGCCGGAATTGAATCCCACGTTGTACCCGTCGGGTTTCGGATTCAGACGGTCATCAAGGAGTAATTTGATGACGTTCACCAGTGCCATCAACGCTGCTTGTTCCGCAGGGGTCGCGTCAAACCAAGTCGGGATAACCCGTTTCGTGACAATCAGCGAATGCCCAGCAGTGACGGGGAATCGATCAAAAATCGCGAAAGCGTCCGTGTTTGATGCAATCCAATCTGAGGCGTTTATTTGCAGAAATGGTGACGCCATCAGGATCGCTTAGAGGCTAGGGGAAACGGATGAAAACTCCTTCCTCCACTGTATCACAAATCTCGAGAACTGTTCAGCCGATGGCCTAGGCGCATGACCGAGGTGCCGTCGCGAATTTCGGTGAAGCGTCTTATGCGGAGTTCCATTCGGTTTTCCAGAGATCGCTGTACATGATTGAGCAAAGCCCCGCCATTCGATCGAAGCTGTGGGTGGCATCCAGATGGAAGCAAACTTTGGTACCGTAGTTGGCGTAAATTCGACGGAACAACTCTGATTTTCCGTCGCCACTGGAACCGCAGACAAAGATGACTGGAGGTTTCTTGAGGTTCTTGTCGATCTCTGTCCGCAGTGCTGCCTCCACCGGAGTCTGCACATAGAGATACGCTTTCAGTGCATTCAGATCCGCGACGTTGCTTTCCAGCGTCGTGACGGCAGTGGCGGAACCCTTCGACAGAGTCTCGATCAGTTCTTCGAAGTCCATGCCTGCCGTTCGTTTATTCTTACAGCTTGATCTGGGTTTGTTGGTCGATGAAAATCGCTCAGCAAAGCATTGTCTCGTGGTGACTCGTCGTCCAACACCTACCATCGATGACAGCGTTAAAGATGAGCATCGAGCCCCCTCATCCGGCCTGTCGGCCACCTTCTCCCCCTGTGAGGGGGCGAAGGGGCGATTGCAGAAATCGGATGCACGTTGCCCGTGCGGATCACTCTTCGCCGCCCGCGACGTCCTAGCCAGCATCCGGGCAGGCGTGCCGGGGTCAATCGAGTTGATCTGCATTTGCCGGGGAATAGTATGGTCAGAGCCCCGAACTGCCAAATCTGACAAAGCATTGCTTGAGAACACTTTGCGACGGCGAAGAGACAGAAACGCCTGAGCGACACCCGGCGTATCACTCAGCTCCTGTACGATTGTCGATTCCTTTTGACAGGAGCGATTGTTGGTTATACAATGTATCACCATTGTATCAACACCATTGGAGACCTTGAAGATGCTCAAGAACTTCGTCAAACATGGCAACAGCTGGGCACTTGTCGTTGATCGGCCGATTCTCGACCTTCTGAAGATTGATCCTGAGTGCCCGGTGGAGCTGACCACGGATGGTACCTCCAT
>Ga0315284_10001448_pt1 | contig 33846 bp, 35 predicted proteins | sample YL17G09_16_MG_FD_203696 | JGI IMG/M metagenome (GOLD analysis project Ga0315284, IMG submission 203696) | Sediment microbial communities from Yellowstone Lake, YNP, Wyoming, USA - YL17G09_16 | ecosystem: Environmental > Aquatic > Freshwater > Lake > Sediment | place: USA: Wyoming | collected... | reverse complement strand
GGCTACACCCTGAAGTTCAAGAAGCACGGCATCGTGCCGACAACGTTCGAGCCGTCCAAGCTCGAAACGACTCTGGAGGAGGACGAAGACGCTCCGGTACGCCGTGGCAGTGGCCGTGGCAAAGACCCCGGCTTCAAGCTTCGTTCTGAGTGGCCGCAGTTCTATGCGGACCACAAGGAGGACGTGGACAAGCTCTGGAAGGCCGCCGTGGAGTACGCGATGGCCACCGAGGGCTTGGAAGGCGGCGTACAGGTTGCCGAAGAAGACACCCCAATCCCAACTGAAGAAGACTGACTATGGCCAAGACGCACATCGAATACAGCAGCGAAAAGGAACTGGACGCTGCGCTGGAGAAAATCATCGGGAACAACCCGGACTTCATTCCACTGGTAGACGGCGAGGTTCGCGTGGCCGCGTGCTTCGTGATCCGCATGAACGATGACGACGAAACGATTCCGCCGAAAGGCGCTCCCGTGAAGATCGTCAAGGTTCCGCCTGCACTTCAGGTCTTCATGGCCGGTAAGATCAAGCCAAGCTTCATCTTGGTCGTGGACAAGCACTGGTGGGACAACTCGCCGGATAAAACCCGCGAAGGTGCCGTTGGCCGCTACTTGTATCGCATCGAGATTCAGAAGACGGACGACGGCTTGGTGTTGAAGAAGACTCAGTTTGACATTCAAGAAAGCAGCAAAGCCATCGTGCGTTACGGGCGCTTTGACGAACCCAGCAACAACTTGGCGGATTTGCTGACCAGCATGACTTCGTCTCATATCCGTAGAAAAGCGGAGCCGAAACCGGAGCCGGAGCCGGAAGACCCGGACGCCGAGCCGCCACGTGTTGTCGCCCGTCCTATGCCTAAGAAACCGGCCAAGCCGGTCGAAGACGACGACAAGCCGCTGCGCCCGGCGCGTAAAATTCCAGACGATCCCAAGCCTGCGGTGACGGATGAACCACCAGAAGCCGTCGATGAGTAACCGGTGAATAGCTGGTGAATGACTTTTTGTAAATTTTGTTGTGAAGTCATTCACTGGCGTCTACAATAAAGGAACCTAGTTCGCCATGCCTGCTACGACAAAAAGACCCAGTTTCATGCGGTATAGCCGCGTGCGTGAGATTTTGCAGGCCGACAATGCGCTCAAGCGCCGCTTGAGCAAAAACATGTCTGCCGTTTGTCGCCCCGACCAGACCCACGAGGAGTTTCCGGTCGAGGTTGTCTACGTTACGGAGGAGATTCACAAGCAGGGCTTGGACGCTTCCACGCTGGCCAAGCGCGAGATCATCAACACCGCGCATCGGCTGCTGGTAGCGAACCCCGTTCCTGATCTGCTTATCGTTCTTCCTCCACCAGAAGCCAAGCCGCCCAAGCCGCCCAAGGTGCCCAAAGCGCCAAAGGTGCCCAAAGCGCCAAAGGTGCCCAAAGCGCCAAAGGTGCCCAAAGCGCCAAAGGTGCCCAAAGTGCCCAAAGCTCCCAAGCTCCCCAAGGTGCCCAAGCTCCCCAAGGTGCCCAAAGCGCCAAAGGAGAAGCCCAAGCCGAAGGTTTCGGTCCCAAAAGTCTCGGCGACTGCTGACACAAGCCCGGCAGCAGTCGAACCGAAAAGCACGGGCGGAACTCAGGAGAGCGGTGTCGTTACGACGCCTCCCAAAGTTCCACCAGCTTTCATTCGGCCCTCCTTCCCGTACGTTCCCGGCGTCGCCATGATGAACTGCCTGTACGGGGCGAGGCAGTTGATGGAACCGTTCATCGCTTCCGACCCGGAAGCGAAGGATATTTGCCATAAGCTCGACGATTTGATCGACGAGGTACACTGTCGTACTGTGCTGCCTAGTGCCGAAAAGGAATCCACAACAGGCTGACGGGGAACACATTTTCCCAGCGAGCCAGCTAACGCCCCTCGCCGTCCAGTGGAAGCAGTTCAGTTCTGCCGGGCGGCATAAGGAGGCGATGCTTGTGCTTGAGCAGATCGTGGAGGGGTCCACGGCGATGTTCGAGAGACTGGCCCAGTTCGAGGACTTTCACTACACGGTCGACCTGCCGATCCTTGTCAGTGCCGCGCAGGAAAAGGTCATCAAGTGGCTGGCCAAGTGGCAGCCGAAAAAGGGGAGGTTGTTTTCGTGGTTCAGCAAGTCCCTGTCAGGGGATTCTCGTGTTATGCTGGCAGACGGCACTACGATGCGTATTGATGCTATCGTTCGTAATCGCCTGCCGGTGTCTGTGGTGACTTGGGACGAAGAAATGGGCGCTTTTACGGCTAGAAGCGTCTCTGACTGGATTGTTTCCGAGGCTCTGCGCAGCAGTTGGCGAAAGGTTTCGGTTCAGCATCCAGCAGGATTCAACCGCGTGCTGTTTGCCACTCATGACCACGAGTTTCAAACACAGCGCGGCTGGGTCGCCGTCGATGATTTGCAGTCAACGGACCTGTTGTACCTGCGGACACCGCGCCTGACCGCCGCCGGAATTGAAGCCGTCGTCGGCATGTATCTGGGTGACGGCCACATCAACTGTAAGCACGCGCTCGTGGCAGGGCATGGCCGCAAGCAGAAGTTCTACGTCGAATATCTGGCCGCGCAATTCGACAAGAATGTTTACGATGGAGAGTGCGTTATCAAAGGTAAGCGTTATTACTCTAATTCTGTGTGCATTCCGCTGCGAGCCGCGTGGCCTGAATACAAACAACTTCCGCGTCGAAAAAGCGTAAATCAGTTCGTGCTGTCGCATTTGACGCCGCTGGCTCTTGCTTACTGGTTTATGGATGACGGAAGTTTTGACGCCAAGCGCGGCGCTGTTAAGTTCGCGACAGACGGCTTTAGCCGCCGTGAATGCTTGTCGCTTAAGACGGTTCTGGAGTTCCGCTACGGCGTCGTTACCCATTATCATCAGCGCAAGGGCAAGAACTACGGTTACCTTCAAGTTCAAGCTGAAAGCCGCCAGCGTTTGTTCGAGCTTATCGGTCCTTACGTGCTGGACGGCTTTCGTTACAAAATGCCGGGCAGTTGGAGAGGGCCGTCGGTGTGCCCGCCTTTAGTAGCCTACCGGCGCGTGCCCTGTTCATTCAAAAGTCGGGGAATTATTGGGCATACCAACATTCGCAACGGGAGAAACGGTCCCGGCACTTGGTTTACTCCTGACTTTTCTAAAAAGTACGACATCACCGTTCCGGGTACTCGGAACTTTGTGGCAGAAGGTGTTGTGGTCCACAACTGCGCCAAGAACGCTTTCCGGTCGGAACTGGTCAAAGTCAACCAGTACCGCAAGCGCTACCACGTCACCAGCGACCACTTGGAGAAGTTCTACGGCGTTGAGGACCACGAGGTTGACAAGCACGACATCGCCGAGGAGTTGCGCTGCAAGCTCGACGAGTTGACCGTCCGCTGGGGCGACCCGCAGGAGATCGGGGCCATCCGTTTTCTGACCCTCTGCATCATCGACGACGAGCACGACAAGCAAGCGGCCATCAAAAGCGCCTCCTATGCGTTTGGTATCAGCTTCGAGCTATCGAAGTTTTTCTACAACTGGTCGATTGTAAACCTGCGCCATGCCTTCTACGAAAAGGTCTACGTCCCGTTCACGGGGCATGACCTGATGATGGCGTCAGAGAGTTATACCTTTCTACCTGAGTTTGTAAACATCTTCGGTATCGAAAAAACTCTGGAAGGTTGCACGAAGCTGGGTGGCCAGCGCGTGAAATTTCCAACCTTGCAGTACCTCGCAAAGCTGCGAGAAAATCACCTGCTTGCTCGCGACATCGAACGCAGCGACCTTGATCCTGACGCTGTGGCTGAGATCGCTCGCAAGCACAAGAAGACGCCGCGTACGGCGCAGGAAGTTTTCAATGAAATGGTAGAACAGATAGACCCGCGACGTTATGGAGAGCACAGCATTTTTCACGAAGATTCCGCTGACGAATGACATGGTGGCGCGTTTGCGCCCGCAGCGCCGAAGTCTTTTTCTGATCTTCAAAGACCCGGAACTGCGCCCGCCGGTTCTGGACGAAATGATGCCGGACTTGCAGCGGGTCATCGCCACCGCCTCCCAGAAGTACTGCGACACAACCACGCCGCACCTACAGTTTGACGAACTGATGGGCGAGGGCAACCTCAAGCTGGCCGAGGTCATCACCAAGGGGCTGCTGGACAGCGACAGGTGCCCTACCCGCGCCACCTTCTTCAAGTTCTTCGCGACCGTTGTAAACAATAACGCACGAAGCCGGGTCCAGAAGTACCGGTTCACGGAAAAGCGCACCGGGCAAAAGCCTCCGCCCCGCGAGCAGCGCTTTGTTCCTTCAGCCAAGCCCGGTGACCACGAAGATGAGCCAGAGGTTGAGTACCACAAGAACGTCGACCTGAGCCTCGACGACCCTGATCTGGGTTTGCAGGTGAGCGATCACGGCCATTCCGGCGAGGACGAGGACAGGGACATCGACTGGGGTTTCAGCCACACGTCTGCCGAGTACACCCACACGCTCACTTCGGCTGAGCGTTTGGTTTACCATGAGATGATCCGGCCCAGTCCGCACGCCCGGTGCTACGCGGAGCAGGACGCGATGCGCAAGGCCAACTACGACCGGCTGAACATCAAGATCAAGTTCACCCACATGGCGGAAGCTTTGGGCCTGTCACCTGAACTTTTCGACGAAGCCGTTCTATCTATACGGAACAAGATCAAATTGTACCGTATGGCAACTGACACAGAACACGAGAGCATGGCGCGGCGCAGCGCGATAGTGGCGCAACTCAAGGAAGTCTTTGGCTTGCAGATACCCAGTGACATCGACGACATGATCGTACGCCGAATGCTCACGATGGCGGCGCGGGACCAGTTCGACAAGGTGAAGGATAACGCGCAGATTTGCGAGATGCTGGAGGGAGTTGGGGCCAAAGTGCCCCGCTGCATCGGCGACGACAAGCTGGCGTGCTACGGCGTGCTTTACCAGAAGAACTGCCGCCAGTGCAACATGTGCGACCTGCGCCACTCCTGCGCGGTGGAGGCCGCCAACCTTGGCCTGACCAAGATGGTGCAAAGCCCGCGCCTATTGGGCGGAAGACAGCCCCGCATCCCCGCTTTCCTTCCGCGCACCAGCAGCGACGTTTCCCAGCCCATCAGCACCGCCGACGAGGCCGAAATCCTGAGCCATCTCGACGAGATTTTCAAGAAGGCTGTGCGGCAGGGCCAGACCTGCTACTACCATCATATCGGCGACGACAAAAAGCGCCGGTTCGTCATCTACGTCGAGCGGGAGTCGCCGCTCAAGCTTCGGTTCAGCAACCCCAGCGACAACCTGAAAAAGCGGCTCGTTGGTAAGCAGAAAACTTGGTTTCCGCGTGACGAGGCTCCCCTGTCGGAGATCATCGCGCTGATTGAGCAGCACGGCAGGGAAACCTTTGAGTGATATGACACAGCCACCCGATGTAACCGGGCCGGAGAAGACGCTGACGCGCTGGGAAGCTCAGCGGAAGCTTGGTCTTTTCGCGCCGCACGACTACGTGATGCTGGGCCTGATCGCCATGGTCTGGGTCACGCTGGGCTTCTGGAAGCTGTTCGGCAACCCGGAGCCGATCCATCTGATTGCGCTGGCTGTTGTAAACATTTTTCTGGTCCAGTGCTGGTTGCTCGTCTTAGTGTACCGCGTGTTGGTATTCATCCTCGACGTTCAGGCAGACATCAACCTCATGCCGGAAGCCGCAGCGCGGATCGTGCTGGGGTTCTGGGAAGGCCGACGTAAATGAACAACTTCACTCGCAACGAATTTGCGGTAGAACTGGGTGTCAAACTGGCTATTCCTGTTGACAGAGCCAAGGGCATTGTAGACCAGACCTTGGAGATTTTAACCGAAGCGCTGGCTGCCGAGAAGAAGATCGAATTTCGCGGCTTTGGCATCTTCGATGTCGTCCATCGCAAGCCCAAGATCGGGCGCAACCCGCGCAACCCCGGCGCAGGCCAGTACCAGATACCAGCCCGGCGCATGGTGCGCTTTCGCGTGGGCAAGCAACTGTTCGACAAGCTCAATCCTGAGTGATTTGCAGAGAGCCGCACCTTGCCATACGCTACCCGCTGCTGGAGTGTGTGGATTTCGCTTGGTGTGGTTCTCTGTTCTTAGTGGCGTGAAAAGTGCCTTTGCCATCATCACCTATCGTCGGCTTCACGCCTTGCACACTTTGATGCATAAGCGAGTGAATCGTTTTCCGGTTAAATCAATGCGTTTCATTTGGTTTATGCCTGACTATACTGGTTTATGAAAAGTTTGATAGGAATTTTAACTTATCGGCGGTTGCACGCGCTCAGAGCCATGCTTGATGGCGTGGAGAAGCATTGTCCTCAGTACGCCTGCGTGGTCGCTGAAGATTGTGGCCAAAGAGATGGCACGAGCGATTTTTTACAGGCCGGGCGAAAACCTTCACCGTGCCCGGAACTAATGGCGACCAAGTGGATGCCGGACGAACCTATGGCTGCCAATTATCCCAATGTGGATGTATACATGGGCGACCGAAATTTGGGCGTGGCGGGTAACAGCAATCGTATTTTGAAAATTTTCATGGACGGCGACTGCGACCATCTGGTCCTGTGCAACGACGACATGGTTGTAAATGGTGACTTCGTGAAGTTCTACGGGCAGGCCCACAAAGACCTCAGCATTGGCTTGTTCTGCTTCTGCGACTTCGTCAAGGCGTCGCCCGCGATCTCCGGCACCCCGGAGTCGTACAAGTGGACGACTTACCGCTGGCGCGGCTACGGCATCAAGTTCCTGCCCCGGATGACTGGGATCATGATGTCGATTACGCGGGAACTGGTGGAAAAGGTCGGGTACTTCGACGCAGAGTTCGGGAAGTTTGGTGAGGAACACTGCGACTACACCCATCGCTGCCGCTTGGCTGGCGGTATCCAGTGCGAAGGGCAGGATATGAACTGCCTCGATCTGGAGCACGAGCTTTTAGGCCATCAGGACGTTGAAACCAGCGTCACAGGGGCCGCCCGCCGCCAAGCGGACTCAGAAGCCAGCGCGATCATGCACCGGGCTGGCTGGGAATATCGTAATCGCCATTACTACCGCCCGTACCGTCTGGATTACCCACTGACGGCTGGTGGCTATTTTGGCGGAGGCATTCCTTGCCGCCAGCTTGAGCAGATCGGGTACAAGCTCGCGACCTCGCTGGTGTAGTTAGGGTGTGACATCGAACCCGTATTTGAAGCGGTTACTGGGTGAAGCTGCCGAGCAGGACGCCGCCACAGAACTAGCGACGCCTACTGAACTGGAGCCTTCAAAGGAAGCCGACGCGCCCCCGGAAGCGGAACCCCAAGCTCCGCCGACCGCCGCGCCCAACATGCAGGAGTTGATCCGGCAGTGGCAGGCCGGTGACCACATGGCGGTAGCTGCCCGGCTGATGTTTACAGAGGCCAGCTACGCGGATTTCGTGGATATGCTTTTTGCCATCGGACATGAGCAGGGTCGCATGTTAGGCCAGATGCTCGACGAATTGGCGGACACCGAAGGTATCGAGCCACCCACGACACCCCCCGAGTACCAGAGTGCGCTTCAACACGCAGGCAATGCCGAGGAAGAAAACGTGATATGAGGAATACGATGATGAGCCGCTTGTTGGGCGAAGACGACGTGGTCCCCGTGCTTGCGGGGGTTCCTCGAAAAACCTTTCGCAGCCGCAACCGCCGGGGTGCCGACGAGGATGGTCCTGACGATAGCGTGCGGCGCATGGTCGGTGAAGCAGATGAGAAGGAAGAAGTCATTCCCAAGGATGCCGAGCCTGTGGACCCGTCGGAGATGACCGTCGGCAAGCCGCTGCGCCCCACCAAGGACGTGGTACAGGAGCCGTCGCACCCGCAGGCGGACAAGGAGAAGTACCTCACACCGTACTCGGCCTTGACCGCACCTGACGTGACCCCGCAGTCCACCCAGCCCATTGATCCCTCTCAAGTTCCCGGTGCCACCGGCCCGGAGAAGTTCACTGCCGCCGACTTGGAGCGGGCGCAACCGTCCCAGTCACCGGTTGGGGATGTGGCCGCCAAGGCGATGGACGTGCTCTTGGGCAAGAACCGGCCCTCCAAGCCCGCAGCGGAGCAGGGTCAGGGTGAACTGGAACGCTTCCAGAACGCCGGAACCGCCGTGACCGAGGAACAGGCTGCGGCGATGATGGGCGTCAGCCCGGTCGCAGAGGAAGCAGCCGCCAAGGCCGCCAACCTGCTGGTCGCGGCCAAAGACGGCGGCAGCGCCATGCCAGACCCAGCGCCCATCGGGGACGGGTCGAAGATCATGAGCGCCTTCCGTCGGTTCAACGGATGAATGCAGGAGCGCTTGTATACTGCTTGCTGGATGCTGAGGGCGACTATACGCCCGAGGGCTACCACCTGCTGGATACGGCTCAGGTCGGCGACTACGAACTGAAGCTCTGGCAGGGCCGGGCGCACATCAAGGGCCAGCCGATCAAGTTCAACGAGGTCAGCTTGAACGCGGTTGGCCGCAAGTTCGACCCGGAGAGCCAGCGCCAGAAGTTCCCCGGAAGCACCCACGCCCTTGGCCACCGCTTCGAGCTTTTGCATACAGTCGCCAACTGGATCAAGCAGCACGGCGACCTGTACATCGGCAGCTACATTCCCCACAAGCTGACTGTTTACCACAAGCTGTTCAAGAGGTACCTCACCCGTTTGACCGTCAGTGAGCCGTACGCGCCCTTTGACGAGTGCGAAGGCGAGCCGGAGTACTTTCATGTCACCGGCAACCCCGGCGTCTTGGAGAGCATCCTGAGCGAAATGGAAGGGGACGCAGATGTCCGGCGGTACGTGGACGGGCTGCCCTCTGCTGTGGACAACGCCACGGAGCAGGCAACAAAAATCTTTGCCGGTCAGGTCGAAAGTGGACTCGTAAACGATGACAACTACCCCGAGATGGCCGAGGCGGCTGTGGAGGAAGTTGTAAACAACTCCCACTTAGCATCTGGAAATGAGGTTGTTGACATCGACACATTCAACACGGTCCTCCGAAACGTTTTAGCTTATGCCGATCAGCGTTGGCCCAGAACCTAAGATTAGTGACATTCTCCACGTGGTGATTACGCGCCCGATGTGGGGCGAGTTTTTCACGCTTACGCTGGATAACGGACAGACGGAAGAACTTGATCCTGAAGAAACTAGGACGTGGTTCAAGGTCCGTGGAGCCAACATGGACGTGATCGAAAAAATGTTGGATCACGTCTGGAACTTTCAGCGGGGTGAGGTTGAAATCGAGAATCCCAAGGAGCCTCCGGTTACCAAGCTTCCCTACGCGCCTGACATCTAGCGCCCGTCCGGGTTTTGATTGAACGGCCAATCGTCTTAGGTGCGAAAGACGATTGTCTACAGCACCGTGCTCTCAGGTTTTTTACGTATATCGCGGTAAACTGCGTATGCGACAATACCTGATTGAAGGCGTGACGGGCGCTTTCCCTTTCATTGTCGACAGGACCAAAACTCCTGTCGCTGAAAGTCGCCCGAACGGGAGTAGCTTTACGCGCATACCCGGACGCTTCAGCGTTTGTGACTGCGTTAACGGCAACAACCGCCGTTACGGTCGGAGAGTGTGGGAGAAGAATCTGCAACCGGGTTCCATCTTGAAGGAGTCTATCAAGCGGAACGCGGCTTTTGGTCTTCTGGAACATCCCAAGGACGGTATCGTAACCCTTCTCTCCCCGATCTCCCACCACGTCACCAACGCCGAGATGATCGAGTCCACCGACGCCAAGGGCCAGAAGGTCTATGAGGTCGTGGGCGACATCGCTCTGCTGGACACCGAGGAAGGCAGGAAGCTGAAGGCGTTGATCGAAGGAGGCTACAACCCGCTGGTATCAAGCCGTGGCTACGGCTCGTTGTCCAAGGCGACGGATGGAGTGGATGATGTCCAAGAGGACTACGTTTGCGAAGGCTGGGACGTGGTAATCAAGCCCAGCTTTGAGCAGGCGGAGCTAACCCCCAACCGGAGTTCAACCGTCGCACAGATGGCTGAACCAGTCGCCCCGAACCCCCAAGCTGAATCTGTGCAAAAACCTGCGGCCCCGACGACCGCAGCAACCTCTGTCGTTTTGAAGGAATCGTCACCTTCAACTGGTGTGGCCAAACCTGCCAGCGAAACCAACAAAAACAACAAGACTATGGAACTGAACGAGATCAAAAGCCGGATTGACTCTCTACGGAGTGCCGATTCAGCCAAGCCGACACGGTTCGCTGAGTCCATGACACAAGTCGAGGAACTGCACCAGAATGTTGCAGAGTGGGCGGCTGCCGATCCCAAGCGGTCTTGGGAAGCGCAGAAGCTCCACAACACCCTCGACGACGTGTCCAAGGGCTTCACCGAAACCATCAAGTTGCCTGCCAAAGAGGCAAAACGTCTCGGTGAGCAGAACGAAAAGCTCATGCGGGTCATCAACGCGGTCGCTTCTACCGCCGTCACCTTCAAAAAGAAGCTGGGTGAGTCGCTGAAGGCTGATGGCAGCCGGGTCAAGATGCTCGAAGAACTGACCCGTCGCGGCCAAGGCTGGCAGCGTATCGCCGAGAGCCGCAAGCAGAAGTCCGTGACCTTGGAAAAGGACTTCGACACTTCCTGCGAAGCTCTCGACCTCATGGCCAACCGTTATCACGAAGACGTGACCGAGTTGGGTCGTCGCCTGATCGTCCTTGAGTTCAAGGACAAGGCCCAGACACCGGAGATTCAGAAGTCGCTGAAGGAAGCGTCCCGTCTCCGTCACATCGTTGCCATCCGCGAGAAGCTGGAAGGCAAACCCAAGAAGACTGTCCAAGAGGAAGAAGCCGAGAAAGGCAAGCTCACCCAGCCGAAGGAAGGCGAGCAGCCCGGCAAAGAAGCCATCAAGGACGAGAAGCAGAAGGGCGCTGGCAGCCCTGATGCCGACAAGGTTGCCAAGGAACCCGGAGCCGTTGCACACGAATCCGTGACCGAGGGCAAGAAAGAAGGCGCTCAGCCCGTTGCTGAGGCCAAAGTGCTGAAAACCGAACGCGTTGACCTGTCTGTCCGGGCAATCAACGAGTCCGTGGAACTGGTGCGTCGTCTGAGCGGAGCACCCGCACCCGCCACCAAGTAAGCAAACCAAAGCCATCAACCACAGAAACAACGAAACATTATGGTTATCCTGACTGAAAGTGGAAGACCGGTACTGGCGTCCGATGGCGGGCACATCTCCCGTTTCATGGACGTTCTGGAGTGGGGCTATCGCCTCGCTGAAACATCATTGGGCATTCCTGAAAAGAACTCTCGCGGCCTCTGGGAAGCGAAGGGCTGGAAGGAATTCGTCCAACACATGCCTGAGCACAAACGCGCAGTCGCAGCGATCATGCTGGAGAACTGCCGCAACCGCTTCGGGCGGCTCGATGAAGTGACGCGCACAACGTCGCTGGGAACGTTCGACAAGTGGATTTTCCCGATCATCGCGAACATGTCCGAGAACGACGTGATCGACCAGTTGGTTGCCCTGCAACCGATGGCCGGACCCGTGTCGCAGATCGTGTACATGGACATCGTGACCGGTCGCCGCAAGGGCCGCACGCCTGCTGGAGCGCCCATGTGGCGTGCCCTGCAAGGCGCAGTGGACCGCGATGACGACGGCGACGAAGTCATCCAAGACGAGGCTGGCACCACCAATGGTTCCGGCGTCATGGTTCTGGAGTGGACCCCGATCCGCCCCGGCACCTTTAGCGGCACGGTAGGCGCGGCGAACGTGGCTGACGACGGCAACGGCGTCATCGTCAACGTGGCGACCAACGCGGCAGTCGGCACCATCACCTACCAAGGTACTGGCGCTGGCACCGTGGACTTCACGGCGGGCGGCGTCGCGTATCAGACCGCTGCGTACACCGTGACGTACGCGTTCAATTCTGAAGGCAACCTCGCCATTCAGGATTACGAGATGAAGCTCTCCAGCACCCCCGTCACCGCGAAGGTGATGAAGCTGAAGACGCTCTGGTCGGAAGAAGCCGATCAAAACCTGCAAGCAATGTACAACATCAAGGCGGAGAGCGTGTTGCTCAACGCCCTGACGAATGCGTTGCAGTACCAGAAGCACCGTCAGGTCATCTTCGACCTGCGTGCCAAGGCCGATGCAGGTTTCGTGGTCTGGGATGCCATCGCGCCGACCGGCGTGAACTACCAGACGCACAAGTTCTCCATCATCGACGCGTTCGAGACGGCGAGCAACTTCATCTTCGGCGCGACGAACATGGTTGCGGGCAACTGGCTGCTGCTTGGCCTCCAAGCGGCGACCGTCGTTGCGACGCTGCCGCAGTTCGTACCCAAGAACAACCGGGTGCAGATGCAGGGCATCACCTACATCGGCGACTTGGGCAACAAGAAGGTCTTCGCTGACCCGCACTATCCCACGAACGAGTTCTTGGTCGGCCACAAGGGCGATCAGTTCCTCACGACCGGGTACGTGTTGGCCGAGTACCAAAAACTGTACACCACGCCCGATGTCGTCCTGCCGGACTTCATCCACCAGCGCGGGTTTGCGACCAGCTTCGCCCGGAAGATGGTCAACTCGAAGATGTACTGCCGTGGCCTCGTGCAGAACAGCCCGACCGCCTTCGGCCAGACCATCGGCTAAGCGCTGAAGTCTGATTGAATCACGAAGCCCCGGAGTAACCCTCCGGGGCTTTCTTGTTATGAGCTTCCGTTTCTGGGTCAAGGTCATAGCTGCCGACAAGCGCACTATCACGGTGTGGGGCGAGATGACGAACCACGAAGGGAACCACCGACGGCGAGCCGTCGAGTCTGTGCTGCGGTACCTCCCCGGCTGTGCCCTCGACATCAATGCCGAGCAGTGTGTGCGCATCCAGCGCGTCGGTAGTTAAGACGTGGCTGAAGCAACTCCTTGGCAGATCGCGAGCGCCGGGCAGAAAATCCCGGCAGAGCCTAACGTGCGTGTGATCTTTACCCACGGCACGGAGCCGTGGCCCTACGCGCCGCACTACGAGGTCATCACCACCGGCACGGACACACCGCTAGGGCACGGACCTTACGGTGTAAACACTCACCAATCATGAACGAAGCAAAACTCAAATTCAGCGACATCTGCAACACAGCGGCGGCGGTGCGCTGCCGTCAGGCGGGTCAAACTGATCGGGAAATCTCAAAGTCAGCAGGAAGATCGCCGAGCACGATTAAGCGCTGGATCAAAAAAGCTGGTTTTACCAATCGAGGCGGCAAGCTGCGCCATGTTTCAGAGCAGCTTGTGACCGCTTTGCTGGATGCTTGAATGGCCACGCCCACTCCTTGGCAGTCAGCCCGGCCCACCCAGCCCAAGGTGCGCAAGCAGGAGGTCTTCGCCCGCGACCTGTACAACTTCACAGCGACCAGCGTGACGCAAGGCACCAACGTCCCGGTCGTTCAGATACCCTCGATGGGGCCGCACGCCGCCGGGGCTATCCCTCCAACCAAGTACCCGCAGGTGATAGCGGTCGTGGTCACGACCACCGGGAGCGTGGGGCCGGAGTACGGGGCCAACACGCACCAGCCCTCGTAGTTAGTGTGACAGTAAAACCGGAGCAATTTTATGGCTGATCTGAACAACGATCCGAACGCGAGATACGACAACGGTCCCAACGCCGCAGGCGCAGGCCGGTCCTCCAACCAAGCCGTGCTGAACGCAGCGATTCCCTACACCGGGCTGGATTTTGACGGCTCGATGCAGGCGGCACCGCTGAGGGCGGGATTTGGCGCTGCGGGCATTCCGAAGGGAATGAACCGTTATGGCATCAACTGCGGCCCCAACGTGGCCGGTGCCCCGCGCAGCGTCAACAACACCTAGTCCCCTTCGCTCTGGATTCGCTCCTTGAGCTTGCGCGACTTGCGCCGGAGCGATTCCAGAACGTCACGCCAGTCTTCGTCCGGCGCTACTTGAGCCGTCAGGTCAAACCTGACGGTTTCGTAGTTCCCAGTGTTTACAGTCATCCCGTAGCTGACCTGCGTGAGCTTGGTCGGCTTGGGCTTTGGCGCTGGGGTTTCTTCAGCCATGCCCCTTAGAACTGATTTGTTTACAAACGTCGGGGGCTGGCCCTCCTTTGGGTGCCAGCCCCCGCTTTCTCGACGATTACCTAGTTCGCCGAGCTAATTGGCTGCGACGGCGGCGTCGACTTCGATGATGGGCTTTTCCTTGCAGAGCAGCCCGCAGGTCGCGTCCAGCATCCCGTTGAGAACTTGCGAGCGCCGGGTGAGGATGGCCGGGTTCTCGACCAGCTTGTAGGACTCGGTGTAGGCGTTGCGGAGCCGCCACGCGGTGCGACCGTCGGCGGAGAACTCGGCGTGGCTGGGCGTGCGCCATTCCTTGAGCACCGTGGGGATGCCGGTCGTGGTGAGCGCCCCGGCGTCGACCGAGCGGATGATGAAATCGTGCGCCTGCTCGTCGTTGAGTTCGCGGGCCTTGTAGGCGGTGACCCGGCTTTCCATGTCGGTCCACTTGTCCGCCAGCATCCCAACGGCCTTGTTGCAGATGAGGGGGAGGTCACGGACGATGTTCGTGGTGTGGACCCGGCCCAGCACCACTTCGCTCCAGAACGCGAGGTTGTCGCAGGCGAACACGCCGTCGCCAGCCGCCAGCCCGGCGACGAACGTCTTGTCGTGGCTGTTCCGGGTGCCGAGGACGAGGCCCATCTCGCTGTTGGCGTGCCCGTTCACGACTTGGTACATCCCGAAATAGTGGTTGCCGTTCCGGGCGAGGGCGTGGACTTGAGCGACGATGCGGAGGTTCAGGGCGGCGACCGCTTTCTCGATGCAGCGGTGGAGGTCGATGTGGGCGATGGGGTGCCAACGGCCAACGGGCGCGGGGGTGAATACTTTCTCGACGGCTTCGAGTTCAGTTCGGTATCCGCCGCAGTGGAGGGTCAAGTTTAGCTCTTTCATGCTCTGTTTTTGTTTTTGGTTTTTGTCGCGTCTGGGGGTTCATACGTCCCAGAACTATCGACACTGTATACGATGACCAGATAGCTGTCAACATGAATCTACAAATAATTTTTCATGGGTTTTTGACAGGGGAGGTAGTTAGGTGGAACGGTCAAAATACGACGATCTATGCCTGCGACATCGAAAGCACAACAAGCGGCGGCGGGGATTGCCCACGCCGTCGAGAAAGGCGACCTGCCCAAGAGCAAGCTCAAGGGCGCGTCCAAGCACATGTTCAAATCCATGAAAGGGACCGGCGAACTGCACAAGTTTGCCGCCACCAAGCGCAAGGGGCTGCCCCAAAAGGTGGGTGAGCGCTTGACCGCCCGCGCCATGTTTGAGCGCGACCGCCTCATGGAAGGCCGGGACGACGCGCCCAAGCTGGGACTGGGCAAGACCGGGCTGAAGTTCGCCCGGATGACCAGCAAGCAGGCGTTCAAGACCACGGGCGGCACGGATGCCAAGTGGAAGACCTCCGCCAAACTGCGGTCGGAACTGGCTGGGGAGAAGCCGGGTAGCAAGATGAAAAGCAAGGACGCGGTAGGACGTGTGCCCAGCGCCATCAAGGATTCAGTTCGCCGGACCCCGGAGCAGGTGGTGAAGGCGATGCTGGACGGCTACCAGTAAATCGTGACGAGAACTACGAGAGCAACGTAACAAACAGCAGCGATGATTCTACATGCCAATTCTTCGCGGGGCATCCGGGGCGCTGTGCCTTGGAGCCGGGCTTTGGCGGCCTGCTGGCGCTCGCAATTACAGGTCCAGATATGCGGTGGATGATGTTTCATTTGGTAGGCGCAGGAACGGCTATGGCATTTTCCGTTGTTCGGAAAACCGCTCCCGCTGCCCGGCGTGCCTACGCCGCTGAAAATGCTTGTACTGGAGCCTACAACGTATCCCACTACCACGGATTTGAGGTCTAAGTACATGGCGCTAACGTATACAAAGTCAGGCAGTCTGTCAACCCGATAATTTATGGCCGCCACGGACGCAGGAATCGACCACGTAGCCGACAGAGTTCACGGCATGGCAGAGGACATGGCGCGAAACGAGAAGTCTGCCGCCGGGGTCAGCAATTCGTTCAAGGCTGCGGCGATGACCGTGATCGGGTTTGAGAGCATCAAAAGCATCATCACCGACATCGTAAAACGGAGTCAGACGGTTCAAGCGCTTAACCGGGCATGGAGTGCTGAGCAGCTAAACCACGTCAACCTTGTCCGTCAGTACAAAGAGAGGATGGGCGAGGCACAGGTCATCGTGCGACAGGCTAAATTGGATGGCCGCGCCCGCACCGAGGAAGAAAACCTGAAGCTGGATGTCATCAGGAAGCAGTTCGGCGAGCTTCGCAACCAGCGCGTTTTGGTCGCCGAGATCAATACGCTAGGCAAGATCGGCTTAGGCGCGATGGGAGCCGTGCTTGCTGCCGGAACCGATCTCTGGCTAGGCCAACGCCGGTTCAATCAGGATTTGATCGAAGCGAATTCATCGTGGGAACACCGGAGCGTGCTGCTTCGGGAGACACTGCTTCTTCAGGCTCAGCTAGGTATCGGATTTGAGAAGGCGACAGCGGCGGCGCGGGCGCTGGTTCACTACGGGCTGGACACCGAAACAACGTTCAACGCAAACGTGCGCTTGGTGGCGCAGATGGAGCAGGGCTTGGGCGTTTCGGTCAGCCAGAGCGCTCAGTTGGCCAGTATCGTTGAACGCCAAATCAAAGGCTCCTTCGAGAGCGTAGCGCACGTCATCGCCCAGATCGTCAACGACACCGCTTTGGCCGGGGACGAGGCAGCGCGATTGGCGACGAACATCAGCACGGCGTTGGGTCGGCTTCGCCCCGGATTGGGAGCAGCGGGCTTGCCGGAAGTGGTGCGCTTGGTGGGCCGCTACGAGGGAGCACTCAAGGAAGTGGGCGGCCAAGCAGGAGCTTTCCAGCAGTTGTTGGGCAGCCTGACCACCCCGGAAGGCATTGTCGGTGCCGGGGCTTTGGGCGTCAACCCGGAATTCTTGGCGACCTCACAAGGCGTCCAGAACGTCATGGACCGTTTTGCCAAGTACGGGGAAATGCTGGTGGGCCAGTCGCAGGGCTGGGAGCGCCAGTTCCGGTTGCAGATGATGGGCCAGATTTTCAACACGACCGCCGACAACGCGAACCAGATGCTCATTGCCATCCAGAGAGCCAACGCGCAGCAGTCGGGTCAGATCAGCCTCCAAGACCGCTGGCGTCAGCAGCTACACGCCACGGATCAAGGGGTTCAGCGGCTCATTAGCTCGCTCACTGGTTTGCTCCAAGGGGCGCTCTACCCGTTTGTATTTGTTGTGGGCGCTGTTGCCAACAAGGTGGCTGACTTCGTGGAGTGGCTTCTCAAGTGGCGCGAAGTGGCCATTGGCGTGACTGTTGGCTTGAGTGGCGTGGTTCTTTTGCTGGGCGTTCGCATGGCGAGGCTGGTCGGCATGATGTGGACAGTGGTGATGTCTACAAACGCAGTGACCGCCGCGATGGGAAGGTTGGCAGCGGCTCAGGCAGGTGCTAGCGCAGGCGCAGCGGCTCGCGCTGCCCTTGGTGTCTCAACGCCTGCTGAAGCATTTTGGCGAAACTTGACCACGATGACGAGAGCGACAGGTCCAACGGCTGCGGCTGGTTCTTGGTTTGCACGTTGGTTTCCCACCATCAGCAGTGGAATAGCCACTATCGGCGGAACTCTTGCGCGAGTTGCCACTCTCCTTCGGACTGGGTTCGCTGTCCTAACCGGGCCGTTAGGTTTGCTGGTTACGCTTACTACGATAGCTGTAGGCATCGGCCTCAAGCATTACTTGGAGATGAAACGGCTTAACGAGCAAAGCGCGGCTCAAGAGAAAATCATCATTGCGCAGCGTGATCTCCTGAACGAAAAGCGCCGGGCGCGGATTTATCACGACGTGCGCTCCGGCGACCCGATGGCTGCTGAGAAAGCGTTCGCCAATCTGGCCCAAGAAGCCAACCAGATGTTTGTGGAGCAGATCGCCGACAAGGCGGAACTGGCCAAGGCTCAGAAAGCGTGGTTTGAGGAACAATCAGAGGGAGTCATGGCTGATGTGCTGAAAGCTGCGACGACGAGTGGAATGTTTACAACGCTAACCGACAGAACGCCGGAGCAGGCACGCCGGGAAGACCGGGCGGCGGTTCTCAACGAAAAGCTGGTGAAAATCAGCGAGGACACCAAAGTTCTCATGGGCAAGAACGTCACCAAGACCGAGGAAGAAGCGCAGCGCGAGGAGGAAGAACGCGCTAAGCAGCGCTTGCTCATGTACCAGAGTTTCCAAAACCAGAGCCTTGGGCGCTGGCGGTGATTTATGGCAGACCCAACCATCAGACGCGACGAATCCCTGCTCTGCGGCAGGCTGGTAGCCCTTCCGTCTTCGACAACAAGGGCGGATTTGGAAAATATCGGCGGCAAGACCCGTGGCTTTGCCAACATCATCAGCATCGACTTTCCGGCTATGCCGGACAGCATCGAGTTAGCTCGCAGCGCGGAATACATGGTCAATTCCAATATCGTGATGCCTGATGGCATCCACCAGTACAAAGGCACAAAGCCAATGGAGATTCCGCTCAGTTTCCGGCTGCACGCGATGGATCAGCAGTACTGCAAGAAGGGAGCGCTGACTCTCCTGCAACTAGCTGCCCGGCTGCACTCGTTCATCCTGCCGATTAGCACCTTCGACAAGAACGTGCAAATATCGCCTCTGGCTTCGCAAAAGCAGACACCAGCAAACGGCGGGAAACCGGATGATGCGCAGCTTCAGGCTGGAGCCTCACAGGATCAGGTGTACGGCGTCGCCGGAGCCACCAACGCAAAGACGGGTGGTATTTTCAATCCGGTTACCTGCTGGCTTCACCTGATGTGGACGACCAACGACCAGCCCGGTATCTCCGCCGTAGGCTATGTGCGCGAAGTGAAGGTTCAGTTCAATGGTCCTTGGCTGCGCGGGCCTAACAGCAGCTTTAACCTGCCCTCGTCAGCAGATTTCTCCTTCGTGTTCGTCCACCGTCCGGGGCACGGGAACAACATTCCTGTCACCAATAGCCAGTTTCCGCCCACCGTTGCCAGCAGCGGGCAGGCGTTTGCCGACACAGTCAAGAACAAGCTCTACAACACACGTGATCTGGTTTACGCGGCGAACTACCAAGGCTTCACGTCCAACCCGACCGGGGAAACGGAGCCTTAGCGCCAGCGCACGGTGCTGGCGACCTTGCCGGACTCGCCTTTCTTTTCGACGATGAGCACGTGGTCTGCGTAGTTGGCGGCCACTGGGTTGTGGTCGACCAAGAAGATCACAATGCCCAGCCGGTGCGCCGCCTCCTTCATGTAGGAGTAGATGCTGTGGCAGACGCGGGGGTCTTGGTGGGGCACGATCTCGTCGTACCAGCGATAGCCCACCCGGCTGGACACCTGACCCACTTCCGAGAGTGTTTCGGCGATGATGAAGTTGGTCAGCCCGGCCTCTCCCTTGGAACTGCCGCCGAGGTCTTTGTCACCAAGCTTGTTGTCAACCTCAATGTTTAATTGGGCCTTTTCCAAGCCACTGGCCAGTTCACGTGTGGTGCTGTAACGGACTTCGATGGTGCCCCCGGTCATGGCGGCGCTGACGCGGCGGGCTTCCTTGTTCAAAGGAGCGATGGCGTCGCGCAGGACCATGTTGGGGATGCCGTAGGGGGAGAAGGCGAGGTTCCAGTACTCCAAGATTTTCAGCGTCGCCTGATCGGCTGCCAGCGCGTGGGCGGCCTCGTCCAGCGCAGCCTGTGCCTTCGCCAAGGCCGCTTTGCGGTCGGTCAGCCTGCCCTCCGCCGTTTTGACGGCGCTGTCCGACGGCCCGCTCTGGAGCTTGGCAGCCTCCAGTTCGTACTCGTGGATTTCATTGAGCGCCATGTTGACCCCTTCGTTCAGTTCCTCGTGCCGGTCAGCAAGGTTCTCCACGTCCTGCTTGGCGCTGACCTCCCGGTGCTGCTTGGAGATTTCCCGGTACTGGACGTTGAGCGTGACAACCTTCTGCTCTGCGGCGGTCCATGCTTCGCTGGCTTTCTGGGCAGCCGCTTTGGCCTTGGCCAACTGTTCGGCCAGATAGGCGAGACGCTTTTCGTCGATCTGGCCCATCGGGCGCTTACAGGTGGGGCACTCTTTGGCGGCGCTGGCGTAGTTGCTGTGCGCCGTGCGGGCTTCCGTGACTTTCTCGTTTGCGGCGTCGCGGGCGTCGCTGAAGGGCTGGCGGGCTTCCTCCGCCGCCCGGAGCGCGTCGTCGACCTCGTGGAGCTTGATCTCCAGATTGTGGCTGGCCTCAGCCCGCTGGTCCTCCATGAGCTTCAGCTTCTTCTGGATGGCCTCCATCTCGGTCTTGGCCTCGTCGATGAGTTGGGTTTTCTTGTTTACAGCCCGCTTGAAGCGCTGAATCTGGTCGTCGTTTGCCTGCTTGGCCTGCTCAAATACCTTGCGCTCCGTAGCCAACTGGCGCTTGGCTACGTCCACGTCGGCGGTGACGGTGCGCACGCTCTCCGCCGCGTTGGTGTGGGTCGCTTCAGAGCCAGCCATGCTGCGCCGGAAAGCGCCCAACGCCTTCTTGCTGGATTCGTGGTACTCACTCCACGGCGGCTGCTTGAGGCTGGCCATGACCAGTTCCACGGAGTCCGCCTGCCCCAGTTTGTTGAACTTGATGCTGTCCCCGTCGATGAACGCGGTCCACGAGGCCAAGAGTGGCGATACGCCCAAGAGCTTGCTCAGTTCGGCGCGGGTCTGGGCGATCAAACCGCGTTCGATCAGCTTGCCGTCGTAGGTGTAGCGCAGCGCTTCACCGCTGGTACTCATCTCCTTGCACTTGTAGCCGGACTCGACGATCAGCGTCTTGCCGCGCAGTTCGACCTCCAGCTTGACGTAGAGATTGCCGTTTTTGTCGGTCGAGAACTGCTTCAGCGTGGTGAAGCGCCCCGGCACGCCCAGCAGGGTGCGGCTGATCGCTTCCCCGATGCCAGTTTTGCCGCTGCCGACGGAGAGCAGTGCCCCGCCGGAGGCGGTGTTGACGCCTTGGACTAGGACCAGCCCTTTTTCGGGGAATTCCACCTGAACATGGTGGAACTTCATCCAGTTGCGGATGGACACGTTCTTGAGCTTCAGGTCAACCATACCGAGATAGAACGCAAAGGCGTAGTTAAAGCGATGAACGCTCGCGAGATCGTCAACCTGCTGCTCGAAGCCGACGAGATGTCGGCAGGCGACCAGACTGGTGTATACATTTTTGGGCCGGGGCTGCCCAGCGACGGGTATGTGGCCAAGAGCGTCGATCAAGCCATCATCCATCTGCGCCACTTCAAGATCATCCCCAAAGGCACGCCGGACGACGTGCGGATGCTCGACGCTCTTGTTGACAAGGGCTACACCTTTCTCATCAAGCACCATCCCGGTAACGTGGAAGTCATCGGTCGAAGTGTTCCAGTGCGCACCACACCCGAGGGTGCCGAAAAAGCGGAGAAAATGCTGGGCCTCGAAAAGCACGATGCCGTGGCCTATCGCAAGCACACCACCGACAGCCCAAAACGGTTACACGTCGACAGGGTGCTGTACGGCAGCAAGGACGCAGAGAGGGAGGAGCAGGCGCAGGAGCAGACGGCCAAGGAGCAGCGCAGCGTGCCTACTCAGCAGTTGGGCAAGATTGACCCGGAGGAAGAAGGCTTTAACGCGCCCGCACACGGTGTCGGTTACTCGGAGCGCGAGGCGATGCCCTTGAACGCTCCGGTCAACGTAGGCTTTCAGTACGACATGAACAGTGAGCAGGGGATTCAGGTCATGGAGGTCATCCCCAACGGCCCGGCGGCGCAGGCGGGTTTGCGGGCTGGAGACATCATCATTCAGACGGGAAAGTTTGCCCCCGCAGACGGCGGTGAGCCGATTGGGCCGTTCTACGTGTACAACACGAATCACTTGTCGTACGTGCTGCGCAAAGCCGACCCGAAGTACCCGATCTCGTTTCGAGTACACCGGGGCGACAAGGACATGTGGATTCCGATTAAGCCGGAACCCAAGCCCAAACAAACTCAACAGCAAGGACCAGAAATGACCATCCCCGCCGCAGAAGTACAGGCCGCCTCCGCCAAGCCCGGCCAGCGCCCCAAGCTCAACCTGCAAGGCAGGCTCGCGAAGATGATGGCGCAGCCCAGCAAGCCGCACCCGCTGATACCCAACGCCAAGACCCCGGCGCGGGAGACGGGCAACCAAGGTGCCAACGTCAGTTCGCTGACCTGATATGTCCGTTTGCCTCTGCGAGCGCCTGACCTTCGACAAGCTCTTTCGGATCAGTGAGCCGAAACGGGTTTACCGTTCGTTTACAGTCAAGGGTCCGCCGCTGGAGATCGACAGCTATCAGGACGCGGTCTACTACATCTTCAACTTCAAGGCCAACCCCAGCACGACCGGACTCCGGCACCGGGGTTACGTGAAGTTTTTCAAACCGAAGAACAAGAACCCCAAGAACGTCCCGCTCCAGCACTTGGAGTGCTTGGTGGACTGCACGTGCCCCGATTTCCGCTATCGCTGGGCGTGGACGAACAAGCAGCGCCAGAGCAGCGTCGTGGGTGGCAACTCGCTCAACCAAGCATGGAATAGAGCGCCCAAGATCACCAACCCCAAGGGCAAGCCCGGTCTTTGTAAACACATTCTGGCTACCCGGCAGTATCTCTACGGAATGCTCTCGTCTTTCGAGGGCGACGAGCCGGATACGGCCTACAAGTTGGACCGGCTGACCAAGTACGCCACCAAGCGCTGGACGGATTTTGAGGGGCAAATGCGGGCGGCCAAAGCCAAGGAAGCAGAGCTACGTCGCCGCCGTGAGCAGCGCAACCTTGGCCAGCTTCCAGTCGCGCCCCCACAAGCGCCTCAGCCGGTGCGCAAGGGGCCGAAGCCTGCGAGTGTAAACGCTCCGGGGCGTATGCCCAAGGAGCAGCAGCCCAAGTCGACGGCGGACTTGAAGAACATCAAGCCAGAACCGCTTCCGCAACCGGAACTGGCCAAGCCTCCGGGTCAGCGCGGTCGCGGGATGCCGCCCGCCGCGCCAACGCCAACATCCACGAAGAAACCTTACACGTGGACCGGGCCGAAGAAGCCGGGTCCGCCGCGTCAGGCAGCAAGAACGGCGATACCAAAAGGCATGGCTGCTGGACCGTACACGTGGATTCAGCAAAAACCAATTTCCAAACCCAAGCGCGTGATCGGCAACCGTGTGGTTAAGCCGATGCAGCCCGGCGCGTACGGCTGGGTGCGCCCAGAAGAAGCGTACCTCTGCCGACCCCTGCGTGATTTGATTTTGGAGAGTGTAGTTAATGCGAACGGTGACAATATGAGCAACATCAAAGAAGCCATCAAACTTGTCGAGGAAATGGAGGCTGACGAACTCAGCCAACTGGGTTCTGGGGCACCACCGCTTGACGACATTGGCGGAGAAACGCTCGAACCGAGCGAGCCGCCGGTCAGCGACAGTGCTGTCGGAGCCGACACAGAAGGTGACACGGCGCTTAGCCTTCTGCGCAAAATGTCCATCTCGCTGGAACAGATTGCCGCCGCAGTCGCGCCGGTAGAAGAACTTCCTCCCGGTGCCGGGGGCATGGGCGGGCCGGGTGGACCCCTGGTTGGACCTGAAGGCGTTGAAGGAATGCCGATGCCCGATGAGCCTCCCTCCGACATCGAAGACGAAGGCGGCCCGCCGGAAGGCGAACCTCACGACGAGGGCGAACCTCACGAGGAGGAAGACGAAACCGAAGCGGACGAGGAGAAGGAACGCAAAAAGAGCCACGAGGTCGAGTAAACCGTTCACCCTTTAACCGACACCTGAGACACTATGAACCCCGGTGAATACGTTCAACCTCTCCCGCGCAAAACGCTGGTTCAGTGTCCTGTCGTTTCTGGGTACGTGACTTCGCGGCTGTACACGCAGGATGACTGGCCGCCCTCGATTTCTGGCGGCGTCTCTGCGTCGAACATGCTGGTGACTTTCGAGAACGTAGGGAACACCTTCTTCTCCGTTCACCTGCGCGAAACAAACGACCGAAGCGTCAGCGGCACTCGCTACAACCTGACGACCAGTCCGGTCTACCTTGTCCCCGGCGGCCAGCAGACACAGTTGCTCAGCGGAAAGCGTAATTTCCTCGAAGTGTACTGCACTGGCACCACGACGGGCAACCTGCGGATGCAGATTGACTCGCAACGTCGTTGGAGTGAGCTTGGGTTCGGCAAGGATGATCCGTACTACCCGCCACAGTTGTTCCAAGCCAAGACCATCCCCGGCCCTCTGACCTAGAGCGGCTTTCCGGTATTCGCGTCCGCTACGACCGTAAAGGTTGTGGCGGACGATTGCTTTCCAGCCCCCTTGGTGACTTCGGAACTCTGGACTTCGAGGATGTTCGGGTCTTGGCCCGGCGCTTTCGTGTCGGCCACAAGCTGCTTCTGGGCATCCTGCGTGGAAAAGCTCTGGTCCTGCCCGCGCAGTTCGCCGCGCTCTAGTGTATACATGCTGCTGACAGCTTGCTTTTTGACGACGTGGGCCGCTGTCGTGACGTAGTAGTATCCGCCGTAGCTGCTGGCGCGGTCGCTCTGCTGCGTCACGATCAAGTTCAGCAGGTCGCCGTGTCGTACCGATATGGTCTTGCTGAGCGTTGTGACGCACCGGAACGTGTGCTGTCGTGCTGTCTGGTAGCGGTACTGGGCAATGGCGTCGGTTTCTGAAGGCGGGTTGAATGACAGGTGGTATGGGATGTTCCACTGGCCGTTGTTTACACTGCTGAACTGGTAGATGCTGTCTGCCAGACGCAGCGCCTTATCCGGTTTGCTCGCGACCTCCTGTGTCTGGCCCGTGTAGGGATCGTGCGCGATCACCCGAATACCCGCCAGTCCGCTGTCCCAGAGCGCTGGGTCTTGGCTGTCATCGTGAATGGCCAATTCGGTGCCGAACACGTCGTAGTAGTTCATTTGCCGGGCCGTGGACTGATAGTCCGGCGTGTGGAAATGGATCACGTTGTCGCGTATGAAAAAGTAGTACCCGCCCCGGCCTTTGGTGTTGATAGCTCGCGGTAGCAGCCGGTCAAGGATGAAGCGGGTGTCGTCCACGAAGGACTGGTAGAGCATGAACTTTCCTTCGGTCGGCTCGACAACCGATTCCATCTTGTTTTCTTCGGCGATGGCCTTGACGATTTCGCTGATAGCGCCTTTGCGGGAGACGACCTTGTTGGAGCGCTCAAGGCGCACAAGGTTGTTGGCGGTTTGAAACACCAGCAGGTGCCCGGCAGCCGTTGCTATGCCCTCAAACTTGGCGTAGTACTTGACGATGATGTGGCGCTGCCACGGCAACCAGTAGGTCTGTTGCGGCGACCCAAAGCCAAGCCGGAAGTCCATGACCGGGTCGGCACTGCTCATGGCCTGCTTCACGCTCTCCAAGAAGGCAGGGTCCAGCGTGCGGAAGGTGTGAAGCCCGGTGCCTATGCCGTATACATCGTCCTTGATCTCCGCATCGACGAAGGTCACCACTTCCGCGTTGAAAGTGAGCGTTTGCTTGTGGCCAACCACCAGTTGGTACTGCACGGTGGCGTAGCCTTCGAGAGATTGGACAATAGCAGGCATTTGTATACAGACGGTCAGCCTTCATCCACAGCGACGAAGTTGCGCTCCAATTCTTCCAAAACTTCGTCGTTCGGGGTCACATCGAACAGGGCCAGCGAGGCGTCTTTGCTCTCCAAGGCGTCCACCATGCGCTGGACCGTGGACGGGTTGGCAAACAGGAGCACGCAGTCGTTGGCCGTCAGTTCGACCCCATCATCAGCGCTCGCCGCTTCGTCGTTCAGGAAAATAATGGCCTTGGAGGATTTCACGACCTCCACGTCCGACCTCAGACTTTCCGTCTGGAGTTCGAGCAACAACTCGGTGAGCGCGTTCGGCTTTTTCATCTGCTAGAATAGTTACGGTGTGACGTTTAACGAGCGCAAAGAGTGGCACTACGACCCGGAGGTCTACCGGCTGGCAGACACCCAGACAGCGCTGGGCATCCACTCCGAGTACGTCCGCACGATGTCTCCCCGGCCCTACCCCAAGTTCTACGAGGTCGACCGGCGGTCAGAAAAGTACGATGACCTTTGGCACGTGTCATTGGACGAAAGAACTGTATTTTCGAGGGTTATCGAGATGCCCGCCATCATTCAGGCGGAGCGCCCGGACTGGCGCTTGACCCGCGTGGGGATCGTGCCCCAGCAGAAGTACAAGGTCTGGATGGCCAACCTGCTCTTGGAGAAGTTCGAGTATTTTCCGATGCGCGGGGACATCATGTACTTCAACGGCTACCGGAACATGCTCGTCAGCGTGGTCTTGGAGCCGACCTCGTACTGGCACCAGACCAACGTCTGGCTGGGGCTGGTCTGCGAAACCTGCATCCCTGCCGACGGCGACGCCCGCCCGTTGGTGGACCCCGGCAACCCGCCGCCAGCAGAACGTATACAAACGCGTCCTCTGCCTGAAGTATGATCGCCGACGCCATCAACGAGGCCGTCGACGGCGTTATGGAAAAGCGTCTGCGCGAACGAGATCAGCGGGAACAGGTGGTCGAAGCGCTCATGACCGGGTTCGGTGCGCTGCGCAAAAAGCCAGTGGATGATCTGCCGGAGCGCTTGAAACGCATCGAGGAAAAAGCCCGGAGGATGTCTGAGAGCGTGAGCCTCAGCTTTGTGAACGGAAGGCTCGTAGTTAAGGTAGCCGGTTCGTCAGAATCGTTCATGACTGAGTTGCGGCGCGGATCAGACTGGTACGAACCGTGGGAAAAAGTTGACGAAGTTGTTTTTGCAGCAATTCTAGTGGACCCAAGCAGTAGTTAAAGCACATGAATATCAAGAAAATCATCGCGGAGTCTGTCGAGGCTGGCGGCAAGGACTATGTGCGCAGCGCTGTGAACCAGATTCTTGGTGAAGACATCACGTCCGGTCAAACGGTCGCGGTGGTCGATGACCCGATCTCAGGAATGACCGGGGCCAAGGGCAAGGTCAAAGCCATCAGCGACTCGAATCCGGGCTTCTGCGACGTGGAACTTGAAAACGGCACGACGGTCAAAATGCAGACCTCGTTGCTGGTTCCCGTCTAACCAATTTACCCCGCCCTCCCCGCAACGAGCACGGTTGCTGACGCACCGTGCTCGTTGTCTCTCCTTCCGCCTCAGTCACGCTGTTCTTTACCCTGTGCGGACTATTCCATTGACCCAAGGCAAGAGCGCTGTCGTTGATGATGACGCTTTTGAAGAACTTTCAAAATTTAACTGGTTTGCCGTAAAGGCCACACGTAAATGCCGAACGATCTGGTACGCGGCGCGTAACAAGAGCGTTGGTATTGGGCGCAGGCGAATGGTCCAAATGCACCGTGAAATTCTAAGCGTGACGAGCGCGACCACGAAAGTTGATCACAAGAATGGGGATGGCCTGGATAACCAACGCCAAAACCTAAGAGCAGCGACATCCGGTCAAAATCTTCAAAATCAGCATAAGCAGATAGGCTGCACGAGCCGGTTCAAAGGCGTGACTTGGAGAAAAGACCTTGGAAAGTGGCAGGCGTACATTCATTTCCAGCGTTCCAGACACCATCTCGGCTATTTCGTTGACGAGCAAAGAGCTGCGGCGGCCTATGATCAGGCCGCGCTTCGGCTGTTCGGTGAATTCGCAAAGCCGAACGTAATTAGGGTGTGGCCAACGATTGGGTAGGACAGACTTTGGATGTCAGTGCCGGTGCTCTCAGCAGCACCAGCATGAGGTACCACGAGTTGGCGCTCCAACGTTGGCTCAACAAGGTCTTCACGCTCCGCTGGGGCGTTCCCGTGCCGGTCGTCTTCAGCAGCCCGATGGACGCGTTCAGTTTGTTCAGCAAACTTTGGTCGGAGGCCAACAACCCGTTTCAATACCTGCTGGATGTCAAGGACGAGAAAGGCAACCCCCTCTACCAGCCCTACCCGCAGCCGGTGCGCTATCCGGTGATGAGTGTATACAGGAAGGGGTGGAAGCTGCGCCAGTACCAGAATTTCTCGATCCACCGGATGCGCTGGATCAACTACCCGACGGTCAGCGACGCCTTGGAGCCGTTTTACGGGACGCACCAGCAGGGGACCGGCCTGACCCGATGCAATCTGGCCGAGGTCACCACGAGCCGGATGCCGATGGCGTTTGACTACCGCTTTCAGATCGACCACTTCTGCAACCGGCCCGACACGCAGGCGTTCTACACGGCGCAGTTGTTCAGGGAGTTCTGGCGCACGGGCGGCCCCCAGCTTCAGACGTGGATCAAGGTCAGCTACCCCGGCTTCGGGAACAAGCTGGTCCGCCTTTACATCGACGGGGACATCCAGAACATGACCCCAGAGGAGCCGGAGGATGGCAAGAATGTCGAGTACCGCACCAGCTTCACCGTGGTCGTGGAGGGCTACGACCTCGATCTGAACTACAAGATTTACCCGGCGCTCTGGAAGCTCATCGTGCGCGAAGGCAGCGCTCCCCCGGAGGCGGTGGACGCAGCGTTTGAGTTCGTTGGAACCATTGACCTGCGTGAGAATCCGCAGAGCGATGTCATCAGCTACAAGGAGGCGGTCAGCGTGATGCCGCCGACCGGCACTTGTGCCACGTCCCTGCGGGTGGCCCGCGACGAAGCCGCGCAAGTCCACGAGATTCTGTTCCAGTCGCTGATCGTGACCTTCCCCGGCCCCTTGGAGCCGCCGGGCTACCTGCCGTCCTCTGGAGCCGAATTATTCGGCGGAGGCACCGTCACCGTTTTGTCGCCCCCGGCTCCTGCGGAAGCGTCCGGCACTGAGTCGGGAAGCCACAGTGTTGGCTTTTACTACGGCTCGTACGTTTCGGCTGGAACCATCGTGGTTGTTGACGGCGGAACCCTCTCCGACAGCGGCACCAACCGGAGTGCTTTCCATGTCGGGTCGATGGACTTGTACATCTACGTCGAGCAGGCGGGGGAAGCAGGCGCGTTCAGCAGTGGAACCTATTTTCAGGTCACGGTCAGCGCCGGTACGTACTATGAAGCTGGCACGACGGCTGTGGCGTTTGCGGCGGGCACGCACACCAGCGCTATCGTCTCGGCGGGCACCACCACGGAGACAGGAACCAACGCGATGGTGTTTTCAATCGGAACGTACGCCGCTGTCGTTGTCGACGCTGGTAGTTATTACGAAAGCGGCACGACGAGCCAAGCTTTCGAGCGCGGAACGCACGCGGCGAAAATCATGAGCGCCGGGACGCACTACGAAGCTGGCACGACAAGCGTGGGCTTTTACAACGGAACGTACGTATGAGCCAGATCATAAAAACGCTTCACCAGCAAGCCGAAGGGTTTGTCCAGTGTTTCGTGGTCGACGCGGCGACCGGCAAGGTCGTCAAGGAATACCCGCGCCAGCACAATCTTATCCTGAACCAAGGCATGGACCGGGTGGCGCAGACGTTGTGGGCTGACCTCATGCTTTACTGCTCTGCGGGCACGGGCGTCACACCGACATCTGACGATAGCGGTGTGACAGACGCCACGCAGGTAGGCACCGGAGTCACGCTCAGCGGCGGGTCGTTTACATTCACCAGCACGCTTGTCGACGGCGGCAACGTCATCAAGTGGGATACCGGCGAAGAGTCGCAGATTTCCAGCGTCACCAACCCGACAACTGTGGTGATGTCCAACTCCACCTCTGTGGGGGCGGGCCAGTTCACTGTATACAGGACGAACCAGACCCAGTTAGGCACGCAGGTTAAGCGCACCAACACCTACCTGACGGGAGCGCCCTACTGCCAAACCTCGCTGGCCTCGAACGTATACAAGCTTCGGCGTACCTTCGATTTCACGGCTGAAGTTGGCACCGTCAACTACACCGAGGCTGCGCTGGGCTGGTCGGCCAGTGGCAGCACCAACATCTTCAGCCGCATTCTTCTGGCAGCGCCGGTCGCGGTGAACGCAGGCCAGCAGCTACGCGTGACCTACGAGTTGGACTTGACCCTGACACCAGCGTCACCTGTCAGCCGAACGGCGACCATCAACGGCTGGCCGGTTGCGCCCGCTGTGGGCACGACTGGCGTTGAGTGCTGGCAGCTTATCGGTATGGCGTCGGTTGTCTCTGGCTCTGGGTTTACCGGCAGCTACGACAACGCGGTCTGGGCGAGTGAGCCGTCAGACGGCAGCGGCGACGGCGTTTTCGTGTCCGACAACGCGTCCGCGCCAGCTTCGTTTGGTTCGACGGTCAATCGCCACGACGGGCTGACGGACTGGTTCGTTGCCACCACCAATGCGGCGTACGTCGCAGGCACGTGGTACGTCGACAAGACCGGGGTGTTTCTAGTGGGCAACGGCAACAGCACAGCAATTCGTTCGATAGGCTTCGGATCGCACGCTCCCAATAACTGGTTTGCGTCGAATCGGACGACGATGGTCTTTGTGTTCGGCGAGGCTCAATCAAAACTCAACACGCACACACTCACGCTGACGTATCGGTTCGCGTGGAGCCGCGTACTTTCGTGAGGTCAGGCGCGTAGTTAAAGCAGCGAAAAGATTATGGCAACGATCACTCCAAAAACCTTTCCAGGGGTTTACACGACGATTGTCGACAAATCCTTCTTCACTCCGGCGACGAGTAATTTCAAGCCGGGTTTAATTGGAGTCGCGTCCAAGGGGCCGTTTGACACCCCGACGCCAGTCCAATCGCTGAAGGATTTCGTCCAGAAGTTTGGGCGACCGATCACGACGACGTACACCACCGACACGACGACCGGGCTGACCACGCCGGACGGCGAGGGCTACTTCCTCGCCGACGCGGTGGATGTCATCGCCGACTACACCAACTCCGTGACGGTTGTCCGCGTGGGCAATCGCTACACCGAACTGGCTCCGGCTGACGGATTTTCCTACGGGACGAACTCGTTCGTGCTTTACAGCACGATGAACGCGCCCCGCATCGCTGCCCTGTTGACCAACGGCAACGTTTACATCCGGGTGACTGAAGCCGGGATGCCTTCAACGGTGAATGTCTCAGTGGACAGCGCCACGGGCAGCAACATCAGCATCAGCAGCGCGGGCGACCCGCTGGCGGCGACTTACGGCCCGGATGCCCAGATCAGCTACAGCGTGTACGACAAGGCGGCCAACACCGCCGAGGGCGTCCTGTACGCCTACGCCTACGGCAGTGGCGGCACGACTACCGACACAGTGTATACGTCCGTGGGTTCGATCAGCGGGTACAAGAACGACTTCCAGTTCTACTGCTCTGCCAACGCTTCGGCTATTCAGGTGGGCGACGTGTTCAAGATCAAGCAGACCAACAAGGACAACACGGAAGAAGTTCGCGTCAAGAGCACGCTCATCAACTTCACGGACACTAGCGGCACGGTCTTCCTCGAAAAAACGAACATCTCGCAGATTGGCTATCAGGCGCTTCCCTTGCAGGACAACTACACGGCGGCAGCCCTATACAAGCCGTACAGCAAGCTGGTTTTCCTGCGCCTCAAAGCAGCCACGGAAGGCACATGGGCCAACGGCGCGGACAGCGCACAAGGTTTGTACCTCATGGTTCGTCCCGGCTCTGACGGGGGCACCAAAAAGCTGGAAGTCTACTGGGATTCGGCTCTGGTCGAAACCCACGACAACATCACCAGTGATCCCAGCGATACGGTCAACTACTGGACCGTTCGTCTGGCAGTGGGCAAGAGCCAGTACGTCTACGTCGAGTACGATGTCACCTACGCCGACAACCAAGCGGCGGCCAACACGGTTCACCCGTGGGATTCCCGCTTCTTCGGCAGCACGGCTACCGCCGGATTGCCTGTTCCGATGCCGCTGGGCGCGACCAATGCAGGCTGGCTGGCAGTCACCGTGGCCAACGTTCAGGACACGGGCGGCCAGTTCACCAAGGGCTACAACGGCGAGAATCCGCAGGATACCGACTGGATTGGCGACCTCGACCCGACCACCGACACGATGAGCGGCGTCCGGGCTTTTGAGGACACCGACACCGTGGACATCAACATCCTCGCCGCACCGATGGACAACGTCAGCTTGGCCGTAATGGAGCAGATGGGCCGCACCTGCGCCAAGATCAACGCCATGTCGATCACCGACGTACCGGCGGGCCTCAACGCTCGCCAAGCCATCGACTGGCACAACGGCAAGATGCCGAATCAGGATGGCACTCGCATCGACAACCGCAACGTGGCTTGCTACTGGAACTGGTTCGTCATGACGAACCGCTTCGCGGAAACCAAGTTCGTGCCGCCGACGCTGGGTGTCCTGCGCTGCATGGCGCTCACGTTCAACAACGACAAGCCGTGGTACGCGGCAGCGGGCGAAACTCGCGGCTACCTGCCCATCGCCCAGCGCGTTCAGTTCGACCGCGTGTCCGACGACACCAAGCAGGCGATGTACGGGAACGGCAACAGCGTCAACCCGATCCTCAAGATCAAGGGCCGCCACTACCTGTACGGCGAGCGCACGATGCAACGCGCCGAGAGCAAGCTCACGGCAGTCCACAACGTCATCCTCGTCAACTGGGTGCTCACCGGCATGTCGCAGGTTGCCCGCCGTTACGTGTTCGATCCGAACGACGCGGAACTGCTCATCACCCTCAAGCTGGCCTTCAGCGAGTTCTTGGACCGCATCGTCAACGAACGCGGCATCGAGGTCTACAATCTGGTCATGGATGACCGGAACAACACGCCGGAAACCCGGAACAACCGGGAGGTCATCGTCGACCTCGAACTCATCCCGACGGATGTCGCGGAGAAAATCTTCATCAACGCGATTGTCCGCGAGAGCGGCGCAGTCCTTAACACATTAGGCTAAACGACTTATGTCAAAGATGAACTTCAACAACACGTTCGGCGCTGTTGCGTCCGCGAACGGTTTTGACCTCCAGCGCAGCGATCTCTGGAAGGTGTCCATCATCCTTCCACGAGTCCTTGGGATCGACTGGCGCAACAACGTGGAATTCCTCTTGGAGAAGTTCCCGTTCCCGACGCGTGACCGCGAGATGATCGAGGTCAAGTACATGCAGCAAACCAACTACCTGATCGGCAAGGATACGCCCACGCCTGCGGTGGAAATCCCCGTGCGCTACGCGTTCGGCGTTCAGGTGGCCGAGGCGCTGGAGAAGTGGTACTGGCTCGTGTCGAATCCGAAGACGGGTGGCGTCGGCCTCACCACGCAGGTCAAGGCGAAGGGGAACATGCGCTGGATGGTGCCCAACATGCAGCGGCAGGTTCAGGACATCCGTGGCAACATCCAGCCCGGCGAGAACACGATGGACGAGGGGCTGACCTACGTCCTCGAAGGTTGCATCATCAAAGGGCTGAAGTTCTCCGACGCCGACATGACCCAGAGCGGGTACGTCAACTTGATGTTCAACCTCCAGATTGACCGGTACTACCCGGTGGACGTGAACGACATGGTGATTAACCCGGTTCTGGCGACGTGAGCTACGACGTTTACAAGGCTGCTGTATTGCGGGTGCTTCCGGCTGCGCCGGAAGTGCCTTTGGAAGCTCCCCCGGCGGAGAGCTTCGATATGCAGGGCGCTTGTACGTGTCCGGCCTGTGGCTGCGCGGACGCGGCGGTTCAAGAGGTTGAGGACGCCGAAGTCGCCAAGTGCCCACAGTGCCAGTGCGAGTTCTCTCCCCGGATGGAGTCTGTGTCGCGGAAAGTCATCCGCCGCATCAGCGAGCACCGGCAGCGCCGGGTGGCTCGCTTCATGGAGCGCCTGCCGCTCCGGGCACCGGTTGCCGGGCTGGATCAGGCCGATTACGACCTGTTCCGCAAGATTGTCGATGTGGAAGGGGTGGGTGTAGACAACCCCGAAGTTGAACAGCAAGCATGAATCGACCGAAAGGCATCCTGACAGTCTCCGGCATCAAG
>Ga0315284_10001447_pt1 | contig 33880 bp, 25 predicted proteins | sample YL17G09_16_MG_FD_203696 | JGI IMG/M metagenome (GOLD analysis project Ga0315284, IMG submission 203696) | Sediment microbial communities from Yellowstone Lake, YNP, Wyoming, USA - YL17G09_16 | ecosystem: Environmental > Aquatic > Freshwater > Lake > Sediment | place: USA: Wyoming | collected... | reverse complement strand
GGTGCGTACATTCTCCCACTCCTTCCAAGGTACTGGTGGTTGGTTGATCGAACTCTGCCCGACCACGTTGGATCAAAAGTGCCCGGTCTGTGAGTCCAACAATGCGCTCTGGAATTCTGGTCTGGATTCTGACAAGAAGATTGCCAGTAGCCGTAAGCGCAAATTGGCCTATACGGCCAACATTCTGGTGGTCTCCGATCCAGCGAACCCAGAGAATGATGGCAAGGTCAAGCTGTTCAAGTTTGGCAAGAAGATTTTCGACAAGATGTACCAGAAGATGCACACCGAATTCCCCGATGAAGTGCCTTTCAAGCCTTTCGATCTGTGGGACGGTGCCAACTTCAAACTCAGGGCTCGCAAGGTGGATGGGCAGAGAAACTATGATATCTCTGAATTTGCCGCACAGACCCCGGTGTCGACCGATGAGACCAGACTAGAGGCGATCTGGAAGTCCGAGATGGCCTTGAAGCCTCTCTTGGATGCTGGTAACTTCAAGACCTACGATCAACTCAAGATCCGTTTGGAACGAGTCTTGGGTGCTGCCAAGAACACCACAGCCGAGACCGTTGGTGCCCAGGCATTCAACGATCCTGATGCGGGAATCAAAGTGGCCTCAAAGATCCCAGGGGTGATTGACACGACCAAGGAAGATGATATCACCGACGATGATGATATGCAGTTCTTCAAGAAGCTGGCTGATGGCGGCTAAATAGAGTTTTCAGCTAAGGAAACGGTGGGGCCCCTAAGTTCTTACAACTTAGGGGCTTTTCTGTGTCTAAAACGACGGAGGAAGGCCCAGGAACGGTTATCCCTGGTAGGATGACTCAGACTGCACCTAGACCCCAAAAGACCGAAAAACAGGGTTTAGGAGGGCGCGTAGGAACCGTGCATGGCCCGCATGAAGGAGGACTCTGTATTCCTTGGATTCGCTGCTTGACCTGCCACAGAGGTGTTGTTATTCGTGACATTCGTGGTCTTATTGGCATTGATATTATTCATGGCCACAGAATTTCCCTTGGAGGCCGCTTGCTCCCTATTATCATGGGCTTGTTGTAGGGCCTGCCCTGTCTGTGAAACTGGTACCTCTTGACGTTGAGCACCCACCGTGGCGGGTGTTGATGCAGAAACCGCTGGTGTCTCCCCTCCACCAAAGAACTTTTTGATTCCCCCAATAGCACCCGATATGATGCCTGGGGAACTTCCTTCTGCCGCCGGCTTGTCCTTGATTCCTAGAAATTCCAGCACGGAATTCACTTTGCCCATGACCGCATCGACCACGGACTTGATCGTGCTAGTAATGGTATCCCAGAATGGCTTAATCAATGACCAGAGTTCTTGTATCTTTGCGGTAATGCCCCCGACCAGATCCTGGAAGACCTTGACCACTGGGTCCGTCATATCTGTCCAGATTGTTTTGAGAGAGGTCCACATTTCCCCAAACCAATTTTTGATATCCTTGACCCATTCGTCCCACACGTATACAAGACCCTTCCACATTTCCTCCCAATCGGTCGTGAAAGCGACCCACGCAGCGGCTAACCCCGCCACAACAAGTGGTGCCCATTTCATCACGGTCTTGAGGATCGTGGAGAAGCCTTTGTTGATTATCATATCGAATATTTTATCGAATAATTTACCTAGATCAAATCCCTTGAGGAGTCCTTCGAGACCTCCAGGTCCTTTAGGGATGACCGTTTCTTTTTCCTGGCCTGCCGCTTGCGCCTTGGCTTCATCCCTGGCTTGATCTTCTAACTTCAGCATCTCCTCGTTTGCTTTATCGAGTGCCTCTAAATGTTGGGTTCCTACCCCCTGCTTTTCGGCAATGAGCCGGAGGAGGGCTCCAGCCTGAGCCACCCCTTTATCAATTCTTACCAGAATAGGTGTGCTTGAGTCACCCTGTCCTTCTGCACCAGAGGATACTAGGGAAGGAGACTGACTTTGCTCACCTGAGCCAGAAGACATTTGGGAAGGAGACCCGGTCCCACCGGCAATGTTACGATCTGCTCTGGTACCTTCCAGACCCATTCGACGGTCCATGCCTGCGATAGCACGAATACTTTTTTCTGAACGGAACATGGCCTTACCGGCGAGTACCGTGGCAATTTTTGATCCACCAGTCGCACGATTGATGGCTCGCAGAGGATCGAATTTTTCAATCAGTGCCTGTTTGATTTTATTGGCCGTGAACTTAACTGCCGCTCCTGTGGCTCCCAGGACCCCCTTCTTTTTGTTAATAAGGGCGTCGGCGGCTGCGGCGCCGGCGTTTTCGTGCGCTAATTCTTTAAGGCCTAAGAGTTCTCGTTTGGTTTTCTTGACGCGATCCTTGCGCCCCTTGAAACCCTTGCGATCACCTGTCAAGGCTTCGATAGTCTCAGGGTCTAATTTAACCTTCGGACCTTTGTTGTCGATAGTGGCGGTACCTTCTTGAGACTCGGAGGATTTCACCCCAGTGACGCCACCTGGGGACACCCCTTGGATCCCATTGAGACTGTCGTGTAATTTTTTGAATATTGAGGAAAATTCCTTTTTGACCTCTGTGACGGGATCTTTATCCGCTGGTGCAGGGGCCACTTTATCGGCACCTGACAACTTGTTGAGATCCTCCTTCATGGCACTGAGTTGTTCACCCAGGTCCTTGATCGTTGTCGGTACAGGGTCTTTATATTCGTCAGCCATCACCGTCTCCTGTTTTGATTATTCTGCTGTTTAATGCGCTCGTTCTCTTTTTCTACTCGCTGATTCACTAGGGTCAGATAGATCATGCGCTCCCAGGGGAGCATCTCCTCTAGGTCGCTCAATGAAAATTTATGATCCTGTACCAAGGCGAAGGTGGTCGTGTAATAGTTCGCCAAATTATCATGAGACAGGACTAGCCGAAAAAACTGTCAAGCCCTCGTACCACGATATCTTCCTTGTGCCCGCACTTGGGGCAGGCAAACTTCAGGGTGTGTTCGATCTTGGGCATCGTGGTAAAGAAGGTATCAATCGCCTCAATGTGCTTGTGGGATAATGAATTGACAAACTCCTCCACTTCTGCCTTGGCCACGTCTTTGAGCGTATAGACCGTGTTCTCGTCCCAGACAGACTCAATGCACCCACTGATAAAGGCAAAAGACTCTTCGGTTGTGAGGGCGTCCCTTTTAAGATTCTGAAAAGACCGGAATGTGGGGTATTGAAGAATCAATCCCATCGTCGGTGTCAGTACGACTTTCTTCTCATGCCCTTGTCCAAAGGTAGGTGTAATCTCAAGGAGATTGACCTGATATTCTGAGGAGGTCCCACACACCTTCGACTCCCCATTGGCCTCGATCTTCTGATTACACGCATATTTGAGTTTTACGGTTTCCCCGATGCTGCGTGCCCTCAATTGCAAGAATAAAAATTCCACATCAAAGAGTGGTAATTTACTAATTTTGATATCCGTGTAAGGGGCCACACAATTTTCCAGTATGACCTGGGTGGTATTCACCATGGACTCATGGTCTCCAGATTGCATCGCAATCATCAGGAGTTTTTCCTCTTTGACGAGGAAGGGTCTAAAGGTCACCACATTACCTGAAGGGCACTTGACGGTATAGGTTGGTACGGGAAGTTTGGGTAATGCCATAATGATTCACCTCTGTCTAATGGTTAAAAAGGAAGAAAGGATTTCAATCGGGCCTTGGCCTTCTCCAAGGCGGAATCCAATAATGTGTCTCGTCTTGCTGTCTCAGGCGTGGAGGTGGCCACCATCCCTGGGTCTTCCTGCACGTCCCCGGTTAAGACATAGTATTCGTAGGCCAAGGTTACCGATACACGGTGCAGACCTTCTTCGGACCATGACACAGGCATTTGATTGACGGCCGTGGGAAATGTCGAAAACAATTTCCATTCCGCGATAATCGGCAACCCAAACTCGCCTGTATTTGATGGTGAATTTGGTTGCGGAAGAGTTCCTGCAAGCGTGGTTGTACTATGCTGACTCAAGTACATATCGACCCGGTAGGAGTTGGGGTACTTGAGTAGGTTATCACGTTCCGACCAGATGGCCCCCATCCACCGCTCAAAAAAATCCCGTATGATGAACGATTGAGTTTCTAAAAATGTCAAGGTGATCTCTTGGTACGATGATTGATGGGGTACTTTGTAGGTCGGGCCATAGATTTTAATATCCTGGCTTGACAGTTGGCGCCCAGGTAGGTCGGTACCTTCACACCTCATGGAAAGGATTGCAGGCAACCCTGCAAATTTCGGGTCCGTGACCACCGGTGGCATTGGAGTCAACAGGGAAAAATGTGATAGCCTAGAGACACCAGCGACATTAAGATGGGTGAGGAATGCGTCATAAAACCCAGCCATGTTATTTACCTGCGGATTCTGCCCAGACCTGTGGGGCGGTAATAGGTTGCGTTTGACTATGGAAATTCTGCACAGGTACTTGCGAGGCAATCTCCCATTCGTGAGGAAGAATCTCGATGAACCGCGAGCGAATATGGGGGTAGAGATATCGTTTCACACAGGCCAACCCAGCGTAGGCTCTGTGGGTCGCTTTGAGTAGGGGATAGGACAACTGTATCCTGGTGCGCTCGTCATTCTTGGACCCTGTGACAAACTGCTTTAATCCAGACAACAGAGCCATTCGCGCACCTGGGCTGATGTAATGCAGATTCAACCCAAGGAATCCATCGGAATACTGTTCAATAGGAATGACCAGGGGAAATTTATCCCAATAGGGTAGCACTTCTTTACCCTTGGCATCATAGAGATAGAAGTACATCCGACCCAGGGACGAGGTGCCACGCTGGCGCGAGCGAGCCCTGAGGATATCTCCTTGACTTGGGGGATTGACGGTATCCCTCATTTTCTGAAGGAGCCACGATTTTCCTTGTTGGGTAGTCATAGTGCTATTTATACGAACTTTTCGTCCTTTTCTGTGAGCACCTGAAAGAACCAGCCTTGATCCTTGCAGAATTCTTCGGCGGCCGCCCATTTAGCCTGATTGACGGCAAACGTGGCGACTTCGGAAAGGAACTTGCGGGTATTGCGCTTCTGGGTCCGTAGTTGAGTCTGGGCATGTGGCTTCACTTCTACCATCCAGGTTTTGACGGTTCCGTCCCTGGATTTGACCTTGAAGAGGAAATCAGGAAAGTATCGGTGCACCTTTTCATCTAACGGTGAGCGGTAGGGGATGGCCAGCCCTTCAGAATTCCAATAGACAACGGCAGGGTCACGATCCAGGCGAATCATAACCTTCAATTCCCAGGAACTTCGATAGACGATTTCTTTGACATTGCCAGCATACTTGAGGGGCTGTTCGGGGGTATAGCGGCCTTGTTGATATCTAGACATAGGGTTCCAGGTGTCGTATAAATAGTGAACGCACGGAGGATATTTATATGGCCGAATCGAAAACCAAAAATTCATGGTATAAGACCCCCAAGGCCCCCTTGGATGATGCACACCGACCAGCATTCGAGTACGAGAGAATCAATTATCCCTCTGATCTAGGACCAGGTACACGGCATCCTTACTTTATGACATTCTATATTAACATTCCTACCCTGTCCAAGTATACCACCAATAATTCAAAAGGGCTGACACCAGAAGGTACCGAGGCCCGAAGTGAGATTCAGCGACACCAGAATGCTGACGGTGCCTCATTCATATCCAAGGAATTTACGGTTCTGGGTGTAAAGCTGCCAGGCTTCGGCCGCAAGACCGCACGGACGGGAACCTGTATCAGACTGTATATTCCCGAAACCCTCGCATGGAGTTTTTCACAAGGGTGGAAAAACGCAAGTTTGGCGGACCTGCCTGCTGTGGCCATGGTCCAAGGCGCCGGCTCGGCCGGTAATTCGATTATCGATGCTGCCAAGGCGGGCGCAGGTAAGACCTTGTCTTCCCTCGTAGGCGAGAAAGGTGAAAAGGCGATTAGTGGGATCTTGCCGTTTGTTGAAGGTGCCCTAGCAGGGGTCACAGGCGACAGGGATTTGGCAACATCAGCCTTTGGGGTGACCGTGAATCCTCAGATCGATGTCATTTATACGGCCCCAGAACTCCGGATGTTTTCGTTTGAATTTTTCTTTGCCCCTCGCACGGCCGAAGAAGCAGAAGCAGTACAAAAGATTATTTACCTGTTCAAGTTTCATCAGGCACCAGAAATTTTGGACGACAAGACTGGTTTTGGACGTTACTTCGTTCCGCCTTCCGAATTTGACCTTGAGTTTTCTGTGGATTCCCTGGGAAAGATATCAACATGCGTCCTTGAGGATCTGACAGTTGATTATGCCCCCAATGGTACCGCCTTCTATGCCGACAATGCTCCTGTGTTTACCCGTATGACCCTGCGATTCAGAGAATTGGAATTTATCACAAAAGAATTGGTTCAGGAAGGGTTCTAAGATGGCCGACGCATATTTTCTTAATTTCCCCCTACGGACATACACACTTAACCCTTCCCCCCAGGTAGGGGAATATGACGTGGTCACGGATATTTTCAGGCGTGTGGCACCAATCAGAAATCTCCTGCAACGTACCTTGATGTTCTATGCTTATGAGATTCAGGAAGGTGATACACCGGAACTTCTTGCCTATAAATATTATGGGTCTGTCGATTATCACTGGCTCGTGACACTCATGAACAATATAGTGGATCCCATTCTTGATTGGCCCAAGACTAATACGGACCTGGATCGTTATGTGTCTGACTTGTACGGAAGTATTCCTGCCGCATCGGCACTGACACACCATTGGACCAAAACCATCACGAAACAATTCAAAGGTAGTTTTGAGCAGGCCATGGACCTAGGTCTAGCGTCACTTGATGAGTTTCCTGAATCCACCAGTGAGGTCACCACGATCATCGATCAGACCATGTACGACTCCATGCCGGCATCGGACACCCGTGTTTACACCTTTGCTGATGGTGGAACGGTGACCGAGACAATCACCAAGGCCACGGTGGATTGCTACACCTTTGAGGAATCGCGCAACAATGAAAAACGCAAGATCGTCCTCCTCAACAATTCATACCTCTCACAGGTAACTAAAGAATTGGGTAGTCTGAAACGATAATGTCCACAGCAACCGGTATGGTAAAAGCCATAGAATTTGAACTTGATTTGTTGGTCCTTATGGGAGCGAATGGTCGTTCCGTGGATCTGCGGCTCGTCATGAGCGAATTAAATGTATTTGAGGATCTCTTCTCTAATGTCATGAGTGGCACGGTGTTGATTAACGATACACAGGACTTGATTAACAAGTTAGGATTAGTTGGTGATGCCCACTTGATCGTCGCGTTTTCAAAGCCATCGATTCCCCTAAAACTTTCCAAAGTGTTTCGCGTCTACAAGTTTTCCGACCGCAAGCGCACCGGTACATTCTCTGAGGATTATCTTCTACATTTTTGTTCTGAGGAATTACTGATCGATCAATCGGTAAAAATTTCTAAGGCCTACAAAGGGCGTTCGATCTCACAGATGGTGACGGACATTGCAAGGTCGTACCTGGGAATCACGGCGGTCAAGCTGCCCAGTAAGGAAATCACTGCCACCACTCAGAATTTTGATGTGGTGATTCCCTTATGGACTCCGTTCTATACGATCAACTGGTTGTCCAGGATTGCGACCGCTGGAAACGATAAAAGTTGTACCTTTCTCTTTTTTGAAGATTCCCAGGGTTTCCATTTCCACTCCATTGAAGCCTTATCACAGCAAACACCGGTGCAGGAATTGAATTATATGCCTGCGAATTTTCGAGGTGAAAAGAATCCACAAAAGTCAGACTTACAGCAACGATTCGAGTCCATTGAGAGTTTTGAGATTCTTCAGGGACCCGATCTTCTGAGTTCCATTCCTACCGGTATGTATGCGAGCACAATGACCCGAGTGAATACCATGGATCAAAAGATCACGACACTTTCCGTGGGTGGCGATGTGCTGTTTAATACCACCAAGCACCTGGAGAAGTATTCGGTGTTCTCGAAAGCGAAAGATCGTACGGCCACAGTGCAGACTGACCAGTATACCAGTTGTGTTAGAGTCAGGCACGATTCGATGAGTGTGGAGAAGTGGTTGCTCCAGAGAAATGCGTACTTGTCAGGTATCCATGCCTTTAGGATCAGGGTCGTCGTCCCGGGACATCTGGGGCTACAAGTGGGGCAGGTGATTAAGTTGAATCTCCCTGCCGCCTTCAAGAATTCTGCTGCCACTGGAGTCCTGCCCGATGCGCTGTATTCAGGTAAGTATATTATTACATCGGTGCTACACAAGTTGGATCGGGAAAAATATGTCTGCGTCCTCGAACTCTCCAAGGATGCCATCCACGATAAGTTATCCCCTGCGTTGCAGGATAGCCCTGGTCTACACCAGTTAAGGAAACTCTAATGTTTGATAATGATTTGGGTGCACAATTTATTTGGTGGATCGGTGTTGTGGAAAGCCGCCAGGACCCCCTGAAGGTGGGGCGTTGCCAGGTCCGCATTGCAGGTTCCCATACTGATAAGAAGTCCTTGATGCCCACAGAGGATCTCCCTTGGGCCCAGGCCTTGATCCCTTTGAATGATAATGCGTCCCTGCAAATCAAAGAAGGTGATATGGTCGCAGGGTTCTACCTCGATGGCACTGAGGCCCAACGCCCTATCATTCTAGGTATTCTTCCAGGCATTCCGACACAACTTCAAAATCCCTCCATAGGATTCGTGGATCCTCGGGAGGGCACCTCTTTGTCCAGTGCCCCCAAGCAGCCTACGTCCTTGACGATCAATTCGACAGGTGATGGGGTCAAGATTACCGAAGGCACACCTTCTCGTTATCCTTCGCGCCTCAATGAATCCACCTTTTCCCGCTTGTCCCGCAATGAGAAGTTGGAAGAGTCCCCTATTCAGTCCAAGAAAGATTCGGTCTTCAAGTCAATTCCCAAGGCAGGCGGTGGCACCTTCGATGAACCGGAGACCCCCTATGCAGCCGTCTATCCGTACAATCGAGTGATGGAAACAGAATCGGGGCATATCGTTGAGTTTGATGATACACCTGGGGCTGAGCGTATTCATATTTACCATCGGTCAGGTACCTTTGACGAATATCATCCCAACGGTGATAAGGTACAACGTGTCAATGCCGATTCTTATGAGATTGTCCTAGCAGATAAGATGCTCTATGTGAATGGGGATTGTACGATTACCGCCAAGAAGTCTATCAATATTAAGGCAGGTGAGAATATCAGTCTTGAAGCGGGAAAGGATGTGTATATTAAGGCTGGAGGGTCTTTCAAGTCGCAGGCCACCACGATGCAATCTCATTTTACCGCAGGTCCTATGTCACTCGATGGTGTGCCTTTGAACTTGAATCTTCCTTCTCCTCCGCCGTTAGGGGAACCAGGTTTACCGATCAGTACCACAGTCTCGGCCACCACGACCATTGATGAGGTGATTACTCCTGAGGTTTCGACTCCTGGAAATCAAGTTTTGGTAGAACGCCCAGGGGCGAATGTCAGTGATAGGAAACCTTTGGATGTGAAATCCGGTCCAGTGGCTTCGCCGACAGATATTCCGGCACCACCGTCGGCCGCTACCACAGGGGCCATTTCTTCAGCCGAGGGGGCTGATGTGATGATCCGTGCCATGAATAGGGCCAAACTCACCGATCCTACTCAACGTGCGGCCATCTATGCCCAAACGAATCATGAGTCTGGCGGCTTCAAGCGTCTGACAGAAAGTTTCAAGTATACGCGGGAAGGACTGCTGAGTACCTGGTCTAAATACTTCACCACTGATAATATTGACGAGTATCTTCGTCAAGACAACAAGATTGCCAGTCGCGTGTATGGAAATCGTATGGGTAATTCCAATGAGGCGTCCCTGGATGGTTGGCTATTCAGAGGCCGTGGGTTCCTCCAGTTGACAGGGAAAGCAAATTATCTTGCTGCTGCGCGGAGTTTTAATCAAGATTTTGTGGGGTCTCCTGACGCGGTAGCCAGTCCGGCGACCTCAGCCGATGTGGCTGTATGGTTCTTCCTCAAAGGTGCTTCGGGATACGGATACAGGGGTCTCTATAGTGACACGGTCGCGGTGACCAAGTATGTCAATGGTGGTACCAACGGTTTGGCAGATCGCCAGGCGAAATTTGCCGAAGCGCAGACAAAGGTGGCCGTGACCACCTATAACGCGGTGTTGGTGTAATGCCAGGGGTAGCGCGAGTGGGGCAGGATTTGAACAGTGGACATGTCGGGGATTCTACCCCCTGTATCGCAGGATCTCCTACGGTGTTTTGTAACGGGTACGCCGTCGCTCGCATAGGGGATCCTTGGGCACCGCATATAGCACATCAGCCTTTGGGGGGTACTGGATCAGCCACCGTCTTTGTCAACGGTCACGGTGCGTCCCGGTTAAATGACATGACTGACTGTGGTACGATAATTTTAACAGGTTCTCCGGATACATTCTGTGGAGGATAATTATGGCGTTTAGTCTTGATACCAGTGGGATCAACATTCCAGGTATTCCCACGTCCGTTGCGGCACCCACTTCAGGCATTAGCCCTACGAGTTTGTCATTGGTGGACCGTATCACCTCAGATCCTGGAACCTTATTCTCAAATCCCATGGTCGGCACGGTCAATTTTATGGGAAACTCTGTGGATAGCGTGGAGACGAGGTTACAGTCAATTGCGGCAGGACCAGCGGAAGGCACTGGTAAGATTAGCGCGGCCGAGGCACAATCCTATCTGGCGGGGCAAGGTCTCCAGGATCTTCGTAGTAGCATGGGAAATTTTATGGTTCATACGGACCGATTGTCCGGTCTGCTTCAAAGCCAAGGCGTCAGTACCCCCGGACTACAGCAAATTATGTCGGTGGGTAGGCAAATGCAAACGATGATGACGTTGGTCAATGCGGCCAGTGGTTGCACTAGTGCCTTGGGTGGGGCCACGGGTATCTTCTCACAGGGCACCATTGACGGGGAGACCAGTAAACTTGCCGACATAGGAGAACAGATTTCCAATGGGGTGGCCACGATTGCTGATCTTACCCAGACCGTCACCAATGTCACCAATACCGTCAATGGAATCATAGACAAAGATTCCCAGTTCTTGCAGAATTGTGTCAATCAACTCCAAGCCGCGGCTGTCGGATTGGCCATGGAAGCGGCATCTAAAGATCCCTGCATCGCCTTTCTGTTCCAATCTGTCTCGAATCTAAATCCAGGTGGTCTGCTCGATGTGCTCTCGAAACCTTTAGCCAAATAAGAACGCATAAATAAGACTATGGACAGCCCAATCACTCCGATCTATCAGGACTTCGATCTCAACTTCGGATTCCACCCGGTCAGAAAAGACCTGGTGTTGATTCGTGATGAGGCATCGGTCATTGCGTCACTCAAGAACCTGCTGATGCTGAACCACTTTGAGATCCCATTTCGTCCTGAGATAGGGAGTAACATCCGAAAATTGTTGTTTGAGAATATTACCCCCTTCACGGCGGACGACCTGAGGCGGTTTATTCGTGAGACCATTGTAAACTTTGAACCCAGGGTCAAAATTGACATACTCACGGTCGATGTCGACCCCGATAATAATGGATACACGGTGCACCTGGAATGCTATATTGGTATCAATCCAAAGGCAGAGATTGTCAATTTACTCCTAGAACGAATCCGATAATGCCTGGCGGCAGAAATTTGGAGAGGGCGGCACAATGGCAGACAAACTGAACATCACCACTTTAGAATTTGAGGATATTAAACAGAACCTCAAAGATTTCCTCACGTCCCAGAGCACCTTCAAGGACTATAATTTTGAAGGTTCGGCCATGTCAATCCTCATAAACCTGCTGGCCTATAACACCTATTATAACGCCTACTATTTGAATATGCTGGCCAATGAATCATTCATTGATACGGCCGTCGTTCGCAACTCGTTGTTGTCGAAGGCGAAAGAACTGAATTACACTCCCACCTCGCGCCGGGCACCCACCGCGATTATCAATCTTACGGTTACACCTCCTGGGGGCAACACACAGGGTACGTTAACCCTGGATCGTTTTACGGAGTTTCAAGCGGAGACCATTGACGGGATCAATTATACATTTGTCGCCGGGGATGCTCATACTAGTTATAAGGAAAATGGGGTATTCCCATTCACCAATATCGAATTGAAAGCGGGAATCCCTCAGACGGTCACATTTACCTATGATCCCGTCAGTAATCCCCGATCAGAATTCACAATACCCAATGATGATATTGACACTTCAACCTTGCAAGTGGTGGTCCAGGAATCCACGATCAATGCCGTCTCGACGATTTATAACAAATCAGAGGATATCACAGATTCAGACGCTACGACCGCGGTCTATTATTTGTCTACGTCCGTTGATAACTTATACAAGTTAGTGTTCGGAGATGGACAAATCTCCAGGGCCCTTTCAAACGGCAACATCATCGTGGCCTCCTATCTGACCACCGACGGCGATCTTGCCAACCGGGCGAATAGTTTTGCCACAGGGTCTATCGGGGGATTCTCGAATGTGGCCGTTACCCCAGTATCGGCAGCCGCCGGCGGATCCGAACGCGAAGAAGCCGAATCGATTCGCTTTGTAGCACCGCTGAATTACACGGCCCAGGGTCGATGTGTGACAACGAAAGATTATGAAACTCTGATACGCAACCGTTATCCGGCGATCAATACTATTACTGTATGGGGTGGAGAAGAGAATGTGCCTCCTGTCTACGGCAAGGTCTTTATTTCATTCGCTCCTAAGACGAATGTGATTATCAATGACACCGAGAAACAGCGAATCATCGATGAGATCATCACCCCTATTTCCATGGTCACTGTGACCCCGGTGATTGTCGATCCAGACTATGTGTACATCAAATTTGCGACTCGCGTGGAGGTGCTCACAAAGTTGACCACCCTCACCACCGCACAAATTTCTGATGTGGTGAAAACAGCGATCTTGAACTATACCACACAAGCCTTGAACCAATTTGGATCATCGTATGTGTCATCTAAATGCGGGAGAGCCATCGACGATTCCATGCCTGCGATTGTGGGGTCTTCTACAGAAGTACGCATGGCCAAACGGTTCACTCCTTCCTTGAATATTGCCGCGTCATATTCTGTGGATTTCAAAACGGAGTTGCATCGGTCGACCTTTGCCTCAGCCTTACGCTCGTCATCGTTCATGACAAATGATGCCGAGGGAATTTCTCGATTAGCATACCTCCTTGAAGTCCCCGATTCCTTCACAGGACTGGATTCTATTGACATCACAAATCCAGGGTACGGATACACGACTGCGCCGACCGTGACAATTACCGGTGATGGATCTGGTGCCACAGCGGTGGCCACTATCGTCAATGGTCGCCTGGAGACAGTCACCTTGGTAAACCGTGGAACCGGCTATTCCTCTGCTCTTGTGTTCTTATCGGGGGGTGGTGGATCCTTGGCATCAGCTTCAGCGGTCGTCTCCTCAAAATATGGGGATATCAAACTTGTTTACACAAGTTCGACCGCCGAATTGATTACCATTGATCCTGCCATAGGTACGATTGATTATGTGACCGGAACCATTTTCATCAATTCATTGAAGATCACTGATCCATTGACCACTGATGGTCTAATAGAAGTATCGGTTGAGCCGTTTGAATCGATCATCACCACAACACTTAATCAACTTCTGACGGTCGATCAATCACAGACAGATGTTATCACAGTCGATGTGCATATGCGGTAATTTATGGCTAATACACTATCATTGCTGGTGCGCCAACAACTTCCTGAGTTTATACGGTCCGATTATGATACGTTCGCCACGTTCATAGAGGCCTATTATGAATTTTTAGACCAAAGCAATAATGCGATTGGTGCGGCGAAGAGTTTGCCTACTAATCTAGACATCGATACAACCACCACTGCCTTCATGGAGTATTTCATTACACAGTATTTGCCCCTATTTCCACCGGACAGGTTAAGTAGCCCTGCCACGATGATTGCCCATGCCAAGGAATTTTATCGTGCCAAAGGAACCCCCAAGGCGTTCAAATTACTATTTCGTTTGCTCTTCGGTCAAAATGCAGAGATATTCTTTCCCAAAGATAACATCCTCCGTGCCTCGGACGGTGAATGGATACGGGAAAAATCTCTTCGGTTCAATGAATTCATCTGGACCTCTCAGGTTGGCGATGGTGCTACGACACGGTTCAGGGCGTTGTGTGATTCCCGATCAATTAGTAGCGGGAATCCTATTAGGGTATGGTTCGGGGGTACAGCCTCCAATGGTATTTCTGGTTCCCTTCAAACTACAGGATATTACCATTCACCTAATGACCCCTATGTTGTATTTTCCCCGGCTCCTCCTCCGAACACGGTTATCAATATTTCCTATCATTCCCCAGACATCGTTGAGCGATTTGGTACGAATGAGATCGTGCTGAAGTTGACGGGTGTGTCTTCTAATGCTACCGCAATATCAGAGACCGCAGAGATAATTTATGATGCCCAGGCTGATTCCATGGACATGGTCGTTTCCCATACAGTCGGAACATTCCTCCAGGGTGAAACAATTCATGGTCAATGGACATATGACACTTCTACTGGTGCCACGCTTGATGTGTATGGGGAACTATTTTCATCGGTGCTGTCGATTGAAGTGGTGAAACCTGGATATGGATATAATGTCGGTGACCCTGTTATCATAACTGGTGGCAGTCCTACTGTTGCTGCCACCGCTGTCGTTGATGAAGTCCTGAAGGCCGTGGTAACGAATGTGAGTGTATTGAATGGGGGCGCCGGCTATCAGGCGCTGCAACCAGTTTACATCATTTCCACACCTAATACCGGACTGACCCTCTTTGTGAACACGGTGGATACCTCTGGGAATGTGCATCCCAATTCCTATCCTGTCAGTCAAGACACGATCAATTGCTGGAGAGGCATTCTGATCTCCAATGCTGATTATAAGATGCCGCCGGCGGGGGCGGAAACCACCACAACACGCTTCAAGGATGCTCTCACGTTTGTTACTTTTGGCAGCCTGGGACCTGTCACCAACATCGCCATCGTGAGCAGCACGACCGTGTTTTCCAGTACTCCGCAACTCAAGATCGATTCGCCGATCCTCGCCGTCACAGGTAGTAGTGCTACCAATACCACACCGGGGAATGTGAGTATCGGTTCCTTTGGTATTTTGGGGCGCATGGCTGTATCAAACGGTGGAGCAGGTTATGTACCTGGGGATGAAATCTCTTTTGTGAATAATGTCGGGAGAGGTATCGGTATCGGGGGAGCCGCCGAAGTCATAGAGGTACATGCTGCCAATTCAGGGATCAAAACGGTCAAATTTCAGCCCTCTAGGGTCACAGGGACGGCTTCAGTTAATGTGTTCGCCAATACATTACAAGTGAACGGCACAAGCACCTTCTTTACCACTGAACTCTTTGTTGGTGACCGGGTAGAAATCAACAATGAAACCTCCTTTGTCGCCTCGATAGTCGATAGCACACATATCACGGTCAATACAGCATTCACCAAGAACACAACGTCCAGGTACCTGGGTGTTTATGGACGCTATTTTGTCGGGGGCATCAATTATTCTATGAGTGCCCTGCCAACGGTGCAAGTCATTTCCTCGAATGGTTCGGCCACAGGTGCAAATATCCAGGTAACTGCGGTCATTTCAGGAGGGGAGTCTCTTCTGGCCACAGGTGTGACCACAACACCAGGAGCTATTGTAGCGATTCGTGTGGTGAACCCAGGTTACGGATATCGCACCGTACCCACGATTAACCTGACAGGGAAGGGAAATCATTTAGCCACCGCGGTGGCTATCGTCATTGCTGGTCTTCTGACCTCTTCAGGACACTATAAGTCTACCAGAGGGTTCTTGAGTGCCGACCAGCATCTCCAGGGCGCCCAGTATTATTACAACAATTATTCCTATGTGATGCGAGCCCAGACCGAATTAGGTAAGTATAGTTCAATTTTCAAGGACTTGATTCATCCCTCAGGTACCAGGTTGTGGGGGGAATATGTGATCGAAAGTGACCTGGTGTCCACAGCCGAATCGGCCAACGTGGCCAATACCTATCAGACAACAGCATAAAAAGGTTGTATAAATAGAGATATGTCTAATTTTTCCAACACCAGCTATACCATGGGCTATGAAAAGGCCTATTCCTTCTACCGGTCATTCACGGCCAACACAGACTTGACTACGGTCGGGTACATGATGGTCGGTAAATGCACGTTATGGGATGGGTCTGACACGGTTCCACCAATCTATGACACTGAATACAACCGTTTTCAAACCTATAGCGATTTCCTCGGTGGCAAGAGAATCACCGGTAATGATGTGTACCTGGTGATTAAGCGAATCAATTGGACCACCGGTAACGTCTATTCTGCTTATGATGACACCAGCAATACCCAGTTTACCACGGGTAATGGCATGTATGTGTATGTTGTCACAGGGGAAGTCTATAAATGTATCGATAATGCCAACAATGCGGCGTCTACGGTATCCCCAACAGGCGACTATACGGTCAACAATGGGTTTAAGACCACAGGGGATGGGTATACGTGGAAGTATATGTACAAGGTGCCGGCAGCCAGTAAATTCCTGACCACCTCATGGATTCCAGTTCCCACGGTTCAGAACGCTGCCTACTTTGGCCATGCAAATAATACTGTCGCGGGATCAATTTCCAGGATGGTAGTTGTGACACCTGGTAGCGGATATGGCACCACCAACACAAGTATCGTTGTTACAGGCTCGGGTGTTTCCGGCAACGCGAACGCCACAGTCAACGCCGCAGGGAGCCTTACGGCTGCTACCGTGGATGTCCGCGGTGTTCGTTACACTAGACGAGATATCAAGGCCAATGTGGTCGGCTCCGGAACTACGGCCAATGTGCGAGTCATTCTGTCCCCTTATGGTGGCCACGCATTTAACCCTGCTAGGGAATTGGGGGCCAACACAGTTCTGATTTCGGTAAAAATAGGTGATGTGGATGCCACTGAAGGTGGTAACATCACAGCAAATAATGATTTTAGACAAATAGGGATGCTTCTGGGACCGCATAAATATGGAGAGAGTGCTGCGGCCAATTCAGTATCCGCCGACCTTGCGGTCACCATGGCCACTCGATTCACCCTTGTGTCAGGAACAGCATATACGCAAGATGAGCCAGTCTATCAAGGGGTGAGCCTAGCGACCGCGACTTTTTCAGGATATGCGTCGGATGTGACACTCACCAATGCAATTGAGTGTACCGGGACCCAGGGAGCACCGGTGCTTGGTACCGCGCTCATTGGGGCAACCTCTGGTAGCTCTCGCACCGTGATAACATACACTAATCCTGACTTGGAACCTGAAACAGGGGACCTTGTTTATACTGAAAACCGTGCGCCTGTTGTCCGTGCACCAGGGCAAGGTGAGTTGATAAAAATAGCATTGCGATTCATGTTGGCTCTATGCTTTATAAACATCATATAATTCCTCGCCATAGCTAAAAGGATACCACGATAATGGCCATTGATTTATCCGTCAATCCCTACGATGATGATTTTAATGCAGACAAGAATTACCACCGTATTCTATTCAAGCCTTCCTATGCGGTGCAGGCTCGTGAATTAACACAGAGCCAAACGATTCTTCAGAATCAAATCTCTTCGTTCGGAAAGAATATCTTTGCCGAGGGTTCCATTGTCACCGGTGGGCAGACAACCCTGGAAACCACGGGCGTCTACTATGTGGCCGTTGAAGCAACAGACCCTACTGGCAACCCCATCGTATTATCAGATTGGATTGGAACCCACATCACTGACGGTGATGGTTTAGGAGTTCGTGCCTATGTGATTGCGGCCCAAGAGTCAACAGATACCACACCAACCACTTTGATCGTTAAATATCTGTCCGGACAGCATTTTCCTGTGACCTTGGTTCAACCGATTGTTACTGAGGATGCAAGTCATAGTGCTAGACTCTTAACGAGTGTTGTTCCTTTCCCAGGCATCTCCAGTATAACCGGCAACTCTTCAATTTGTTCCATTCAAGATGGGGTATTTTTTATTGGAGGTTACTTCGTTCAGGTAACTCAACAGACAGTTATTCTGGAAGCCTATACCACTACACCTACCTATCGTGTAGGTCTCCAGCTTGATGATGCCATTATTACTGCCTCGGCTGATGCGTCTTTGTTGGACCCCGCTCAAGATTCCTCAAATTATCAGGCTCAAGGTGCAGATCGATACCAGGTAACCCTAACGCTATCCAAACGATCCCTTACCTCAACAGACGATTCCAAGTTTATTGAATTGATTCGTGTCTCGGCCGGAACATTGACCAAAAAGGTCGTGTATCCGACCTATTCGGTGCTTGAGGATACATTGGCACGGCGCACCAATGACCAATCGGGGTCTTTCACAGTGCATCCATTCAAGGTTTCACCCCAGGCTCATGCAACCTTGTCCAATGCCTATAACATCGTTGTTGAATCTGGTAAAGCCTATGTCCAAGGATATGAATTTGAAACCATTGCCCCCACAGTAGTCAAGTCTGACCGGTCTCGTAGTGTGACGAATGTGGCGAACTATGGAATAACAGTCGATTATCAAAACTACATCAATCTCACAAAACTCGTAGGAGCACTTCCTCTTCAAAACTTGCAAGCCGGGATGATTCATTGTGTCAACACCGCAAGTATCAATGTGGTCACATCGACTGCGGCCTCAAATACAGCCATTGGTTCCCTTCGTATCAGAGCCTTAGAGTATGATAGTGGTGCCAATGGTACCTCAATTTCCACTGGCATCTGGCGCGCTTACACCGTTGATGCGAATGTGGGGTCCAGTCCGATCACCAATTCAAGCACCACAGGAACGACCACGACGATTGCACTGGGTACCTTGTTCTCCGCTGTCTCGAATGCGTATGTGGGGGTCAAACTCACCGTCACCGCAAATGCCGGAGTTCCCAAAGCGGAATACCGCACGATTGGATCTTATGACGGTACCACCAAGGTTGCCACCCTACAGGCTGGACAAACCTTCTCTTTTGGTATTCCTGGGTCAATGACCCAATTCCGTTTGGACTATGAATTGAAGGATGCTGAGAGTATCGTTTGGGCCAATACTACTGTAGCGAATGTATTTGGAACCTCTGCTGATGTAGACATCAGTTCCAAGGAAGCCGTGGCCGTCGACCCTTACCAGGGGGCGTTCATCACAGATACCAGCTTCAATCGTATGCTGTTCCAGTTCCCTTATCCTACTATCGCAGATCAAGCCGGTGCTGCCGCGTCTGGGGGACTACCAATCACCAGTTCGGAATTCTTTGGACGCAAGATATATCCAGGGGTCAGTTTCGGGGTGGCCAATGCTATTTCATTGACGAGTGCCACTGGTATCACCTCTGTGTTGACTGGTTCCCCTTTGTCGGGTACGGATGCACAAGACAACATTCTCGTGGTCATGCGCTCAGGAACCGCAGGTGTTGCGGCTCACCAGGTCATCAATTTTTCAACAGGTAATCCTCGAAATAATAACATCACAGTCTCAACGGCCGCCAATGCTTCTACCTGGACGATCAATGTGCCTGATGCCGCGACGGCGACCGCCGATGTGTATGTCAAGGTGCGTCTGCCTTATTCCCATACGATTGGAGGCATTCTTCGTAGCAAGAGCAGTAAAATTGCCACGATCACTACAGTAGATGTTTCTGGAGGTACGACCATTACTGACAGCAAAGGATTGGTTCAATGGTATTCCCAGTCCGGTGGTGCCAATGGTGTTCAACTGACTGCGTATGCCAACTCGGCTGCATGGTTGGCCCTCAGGAAGCCTGGAACCCCACAGTCCGTGTTCACCTCAGATGTCACAAAACTTCGTGCGATCTATGACTTTGGTAAGAAGCAACCCACAACGGCCAACATAGCGAGTGCGGTCAATATCACCTCTCGTTACACGCTCGATTCGGGACAAAAGGATAACTCATACGATCACGCAACCGTTACCCTGAAACCGACCTCTTCAGGTCCATCAGGCAATGTGGCCATTTATCTCGATTACTTTACTCACTCAGGTCTCGGATATTTGACTGTGGATTCTTACATTGCGGGCGGAGTAGCCTATGCGAATGTTCCTACGTATACTTCAACAGTATCAGGGCATGTATATCAACTTCGTGATTGTGTCGATTTCCGTCCTCGTCGAAATGACGCCGAGACGGTCGGCATCTTCGGTGAAGAATTATTCCCAACTTCCGGCCTAAGTTTTGAAACAGATTTCTCCTATTACTTGGCGCGTATCGACAAGTTGGTACTGACGAAGAATCGCAACTTTGAGGTCATTCAAGGTGTACCGTCACTCTTCCCTGTGCCACCTAGCGACAAAGACAACGCCATGACCTTGTACACATTGATACTGCCTCCTTACACCGCGAATACTGCCGATATCCAACAGCGATATGTGGATAATCGTCGTTATACGATGCGGGATATCGGTGCCTTAGAAAAGCGCATTTCAAACATGGAATACTATACCTCCTTGAATATGCTGGAGCAAGCCGCCAAGAACCAAGAAATCACTGATGACTTGGGACTCAGCCGATTCAAGAATGGTATCATGGTCGATCCATTTACAGGGCATTCCATCGGGGATGTGCTCAATGAGGACTACCATTGTGCCATGGATACGCAAGAACAGGAAATGCGTCCACCCTATGCCTCGAAAGACCTTTTGTTGACTTTAGATACCCCCAATTCAACGAACTACAGACGCACTGGTGCGTTGGTGACGATGAACTATACCTCCAACACCTTGATTGACCAGTCTACGGTCTCGCAGGCCATCAGTGTTAATCCTTTCAATACCGTGTCCTTTATCGGGCAGATCCAATTGGATCCTTCTTCTGATGTGTGGGTGGATACTAACCAAGCCCCTGATGTGCTTGTTAATTTGACTGGTGATAATGATGCGTGGGCTGCTTTGGCGGCCGCCGTTGAGACAATCAACCCAGGGAAGATATTCGGTACCACATGGAATTCATGGCAGACCCTATGGTCTGGTACCAGTAACCTGGGCACCAATCTGATTTTCCCTGGACAAATCGGATGGCAGGGTCCTATTGGCCACTATGTTCCTATCTTTGGAAATGTGGTCTCTCGAACCACCGCAGAACTCACACAGTCACAAGTCCGTACAGGCATCACGACCTCATTTGTTCCTTCAACGATTACCCAATCGATTGGAAATAAAGTCATCGATTCATCGATAGTGCCATACATCCGTTCCCGTGGCGTGTTGTTTATTGGAAAGATGCTTGCACCTAATACCCAACTTTGGTCCTACTTCGATGGCACACAGGTGCAGGGCTATATCAATCTGCCAAATATCGTCAGAGTCGCCAGCAACACCGTCAAGTATACCGATACATACCAGAATTCCGAGGGTTTCCGTGTGTGGGACGGTGCCGTTGCGGCCAATGTCGCCACAGGGTTGATCGTACTGAGCCGTAATGAAACTGGCTGCACCAATGTGTCTGTGGTCAATGTACAAGGTGGTAATGATGCAAACGTGGCCAATGCCTACTTTATGCGGGCTGACGCAGGTGCCACGTACCTTGTCGGAACAACATCAGGTGCCAATTCCAAAATTATAGGCTACTATCATAAGTCTGGTTTCGTCACACAACCGAATGTGTCCAGTATTTTCCTTGCTCATGAGATAGCCAATTCCAACAATGGTATATCCAACACCAGTTATGTTGGGCAAGAAATTTTCTTCACTTCATCCAATGGTGCCGGGCACAGTTCGACCATTACATCATACAACTACATTACACGCAACTTAACATTTACTGCCATGGCGGCCAACGGTACTCCTACCATAAATACCTCTTACTCACTTGGTCCATTGGTGACGGATTTCCGTGGAGAGTGCACCGGGGTTTTTGTCATTCCTTCTACGAGTGAGGTTCGATTCCGTACAGGTGAACGCGCCTTTGAATTAGTAGACTCTCTGAACCAGGGTATCACGACCGGATCTGGAACGAATGGATCCGTCAAGTATTTTGCCCAGGGTCTTCTACAGACCGTAGATAATACTGTGATTTCCACAAAGGTTCCGACGATTCAGCGAACGATCCTAGGCCAGAGTCAAACCGTGGTCACCACAAAGGTCACCGATACGGTCGTAGGTCGTACTCAAATAGGTTACTGGGATCCATTGGCCCAGACCTTTTTGGTTGACCAAAAGTTTCATCCGGAGGGTGTCCAACTTACAGGTATCCGTTTACTGTTCAAATCTAAGGATCCAAATATTCCTGTCCAGATTCAATTGCGCCCAGTGGTCAACGGGTTCCCCCACTCTTCACAGGTTATCCCTGGGTCTGACAGGGTGATAAATTCAACTGAAATCATTACGGTCTCTGAGACCGCACTAGCAGCCCGTATTGCCAATACAGCACAAAGCAATCCATTCGATGATGCTACGATATACACCGAAGTGGTGTTTGATGGACCTGTGTATCTTCCCCAAGGGTCCGAGTATGCCGTCGTCATCATGGCCAACTCTCAGAAATATGAAGTGTATATCTCTGAACTTGGGAAAAAGGTATTGGGGTCGACTCGATTGATTTCCGACCAACCATACCTGGGGGTGCTCTTTAAGTCTCAGAATTCTACGACCTGGAATCCTATACAGGAACAGGATCTGGCATTTCGATTGATGTATGCCCAGTACAACCCTGCACTGACGGCGGATGTGCGATTTGTTTTGTCGAGTTCTAATGGGATTACAGCTAACGTGCCGTTGGATGTCTTCTATGTGACTTCAGGAAATCTCCATCTGCCTAATACATCTATCACGACCCTATTCTCCACGACAACCAGTACAGGCACCGTGGAAGATTATAAGTACATGCAACTTGGCGAGAACGTCTACTTCGATGATACCTTGGGGCGCCGGGTCGCTACATCCTCGGTCAACTCATTCAAGTTAAAATGCCTCCTGTCTTCACAAAATGCCGATATCAGCCCTGTGGTGGACTTGGATCGCCTGAGCGTATTGGCTATCGAGAACCTTGTGAATACTCTGGGGTGGACTCTGGGTAATAATACCTTTGTGGTCACCGATACCAGTAACACATGGACGTCTGCCAACGTCACCCAGACCGCTGTGGTGATTTCTGGAGGAGGCGGGACAGGGGCAAACGCCAAAATTACCTACACGGTCAATGTGGACGGTACTGTTAATGAACTCTCGAATGTGCAGGTGGACATCGCGGGTTCTGGTTACACAACAGCACCAACAATCACAATCACGATTCCTACCTCTAATGCCACCGCGAACATTATCGTGGCTGGCGAGGACTCACCTTCAGGTGGACCTTCTGTGGCGCGTTATATTACTCGCAAGGTGACTTTGGCTGATGGGATGGATGGGGGAGATTTCCGAGTCTTCTTTAGTGCCTATAAACCATCAACGGCCGGGATCTATGTGTATTACAAAATCCTGAGTGCCGATGATTCAGACTCCTTTGATTCCAAGGGTTACCAACTCATGACCTGTATACAAGGGGTTAATAATCTTTCATTGAACCAACAGGACTTCAAGGATTTTGTGTTTGCGCCAGGTACCGGCAATCTTGCTGATAATCGTGTGCAATATGGTACCTTTACCTCCTTCAAGCATTTTGCGATCAAAGTGGTCATGAGTTCTAGTGACACCACAAAGGCGCCTCGTCTACGTGATTTCCGTGTCGTGGCGTTACCAGCAGTCTAATATGAGGAACTAAATATGGAGACCGTAAAAATCACCAACAGTGAATTCGTCAGAGACCTGAATTCCAAAGCCGTCTTAAATACGGATGTCGCGGGTCTGACGCGCTACAAGGCCACACGGCGTCAGATGCTCAGGACGACCCAGGAACATGCTGAAACAAAGGAACGGCTCAATACGATTGAACGTGAAATGTCTGAACTGAGAACCCTGGTCAGTGAACTTGGTAATATAAGGAAACGCTAATGGCTATCAATCAACTTAGCAATGCAAATACTTTTGGTGAGCAGGTGGTGTCGGTGTCAGGCCTGATTGCCATTGCCAACAATCTGACCGATGGGCCCCAACTCAATTGTAACACCCTGCTCTATTTGACCCATGCTGGTGTATCCTTGAATGTCGCCAATACCGCCAATATCAATACAGGCTGCATTAGTGTACTCACAGGAAATTGTCTTTCACAATTCGATGCCAATGGACAAGCCCTACTGATGGCGCTGGTCTTCACATAATTTCACCGACACATAAAGGGACCATATGGGACAAACATTCATTTCCGCAGCTAATGTCGATATTACAGTAGCAGGGAATACCATTTATGTGGTACCTGCGGCTACCAAGACTACCCTCATGGGTATTTCGGTTGCCAACAAATCTAATACCACTATCACCAGTAATGTGTGGATCACTCGTTCGGCCGTTGATTATTTTCTGGCAGCCAATGTCACAATTTATGCAGGGTCTTCATTCATCCCTGTGGGAATCGACCAGAAGATGATTCTAAATGCCGCTGATGCCTTGAAGGTGTCGGTGTCACTTGCCGGTGGGGCCCATGTTATCGCGTCAGGTCTGGAACTGACATAACATGTCGTTTATAGGCAATCAAAAGGACTCCAAGGTCACCGCCGTTGGCGATAAGGCCAACGGAGCCGTACAGACTGGATTCCTCACGGTCAATGTGGCCTTGACCAACCCTGTCAACTCGGTCTCCTATCGTAACATCACAGCCAATTCTAATACAGATATCCTGAATATCCGTGGTGCCGGCGTGTCACTGTCCCCGAACGCCAGTCCCCGTACCTTGACCATTTCTACGAATAGCGACCTCCGTGTCTCACGAAATAGTGCATTTATGGCAGTGAATAATTGGACCACACGGGCGAGTGCCAACGACGGCGTTGCCGGCAGTCATGGTCTATCAGGTGTTGTCTGGGCCCCAGAACTCGGTATTTTTGTTGCTGTGGGTAACCCAGCGGTGGCAAATAACGGAGTCATGACTTCCCCTGATGGGATCAATTGGACCTTCCGTACTACCCCAACATCCACATGGTCCAGTATCGCTTGGTCCCCCGAACTCGGTCTCTTTGCTGCGGTGTATTTTTCGGGACCGACGGGTTTTTTTAGTATATCATCTCCTGATGGGATCGTTTGGACCAGTCGCGCAACACCTTTTGATAATCTGTGGGTGAAGGTGATCTGGTGTAAAGAACTTGGTCTTTTTGTTGCCGTCGCTACCTCAGGCGGTGCAGATGACACGAAACAGGTCATGACTTCTCCTGATGGGATCATCTGGACCGCAAGATCAACGCCTGTGATTCAAGAATGGCATGGGCTGACCTGGTCCAAAGAATTAGGGTTGCTGGTCGCGGTGGGCACCAATGGGGTCATGACTTCTCCTGATGGGACTATTTGGACCAGTCGAACCGCCGCTTCAAATAGACAATGGTATACTGTGGAATGGTCTCCTGAACTGTCCGTATTTGCCGCGGCGGCCGCCAATGGTACAGGCAATAGAGTGATGACTTCCCCTGATGGGATCACCTGGGTTGCCGGTACATCGCCGGCGATAGATATTCCATGGCGTAGTATCGTTTGGGTGCCCCAATATTCGGTGTTTGTGGTAGTCGGTGGTCAGGTAGAAGCACATCGGATCATGTACTCATCCGATGCGGTCACCTGGGCTTCCATTCCTAGTCCCCATGATGCCAATTGGCAGTCTGTGACCTGGTCCCCTGAACTGGGTATGCTTGTGGCGACGGCTGGTGTAGGCGCAGGTAATTTTATCATGACCTCCAGGCCAGTAGGAGTGTGGGGCGCCATCGCGCAAGGATTAACCCATGCTCAGGTGATGTCCCATCTCTATATGAGATACTAAAAGGATGCTATGTCAGTTATAGGCAAACAGGTCGATACCCTCTATAACACCGTCTCCGATAAGGCCAACTCGGTTGTCCAGACTGGTTTCCCCACGATCAACGTGGCTCGCTCCAACACGGGATCCTATACTGAGATTCGAGCCAATTCCAATAATGATACCTTGTATGTCCGTGGTGGCAACGGAGTCATCATCACTACAAATACGAATACCAAGACCCTCACGTTTTCTACGACCAGTGATCTTCGGGTGTCTCAAAATAGTGCGCTGATAGCGACGAATAATTGGACCACACAGACAAGCGCCAATGATACTTCCACATGGGCAGGAGTTGCCTGGTCCCCCGAACTCGGTCTCTTTGCCTCTGTCACTAGCACCACTGGTGCCAATGGATTCAGGGCGATGACTTCTCCTGATGGGTTCACTTGGACGATCCGTGCCACACCATCAGATATTATATACAGACGAATCATCTGGGCCCCAGAATTGGGGCTCTTTGTGGCCGTTGCATCAAGTGGTTCCCTCAACCGTATTATGACCTCCCCTGACGGAATCACATGGACCTCTAGAACTACATTGGATAATCAATTCTTTGATGTGACTTGGTCCAAAGAACTGACTCTCCTGGTCGCGGTGTCTACAGTGGGAACATCAGGTAATAATCATATTGCCACTTCACCTGATGGAACCACGTGGACTAATCGAACAAGTCCTGCCAATAATGAGTGGCTCGGTGTAACCTGGTCCCCCGAACTCAGACTCTTTGCAGCGGTCAGTAGGACAACCGAGGTAGCCGGCAGTATGGTTATGACTTCTCCTGATGGCACCAATTGGACGATCCGTACGTCGCCCACAAACAACACATGGAATAAAGTGGCGTGGTCCCCGAAACTGGGGTTGTTCGCGGCCGTCTCGGCTAACGGTTCAACGGACCGGGTCATGACTTCCCCCGATGGAAGTATTTGGACTACAAGGACCACCTCGGCCTCATTGATTACCTACACAGATATCATCTGGGTCCCTCAGTATGAAGCCTTTGTAGCCGTAGGCAATAATCTAACATCTGAAACTGACCGTGTGATGATCTCATTCGATGGGATCACTTGGACCAATCGGCACGATCTCTCGACCGGTCGATGGCAGCAAGTTACCTGGTCCTCCGAACTTGGACTCTTGGTGGCGTCAGGTGTCGCAAACAGAAGAATCATGACCTCCCAGAAAATGGGGCTGTGGAAGAACATAGATACTCGTATGACCCATGCTCAGGTCACGACTCAACTTAGTATAGGGTTCTAATATGTCATTTACAGGTAATCAAAAAAACTCTCGTCTTAATACCATCTATAATAAAGCCAACGGCTCCGTGCAGGTAGGATTTCCTACGATCTCGCTGGCCGCGAACAGTGTTGTCGCCAATTCCAATACGGATATCCTGAATATCCGTGGGGCTGGGGTCACGGTGACCACCACTACCAATCAGCGTACCTTGACGATTGCGACGAATAGTGATCTTCGGGTGTCTCAGAATAGTGCATTGCTGGCAGCGAATACATGGACCAGGTATAACTCAGATATAAGTGCGACCCCGGTGAACGACCTCGTATGGTCCCCCGAACTTGGTCTCTTTGTCGCGGTGTCTACTACTGGTGCAGGTGAGGTCTGGACTTCCACAACTGGATACAACTGGATCAAACGAACGTGTCCTAGTAACACATGGCGATGTATCACTTGGTCCCCCGAACTTGGTCTCTTTGCCGCGGCCGGCCTATCTGGTACTCCTGGTGTGATGACTTCACCGGATGGCATTACCTGGACTAGTAGGGCTACTCCTGTAAATAACCAATGGCAGGATATATTGTGGTGTAAAGAACTTGGTCTCTTTGTTGCGGTGGCCTGGACCGGCACCGCGAACCAAGTCATGTACTCCTCTGATGGGATTAACTGGGCCTTCAGTGCCACTCCCTCCCCCACGAAAAATTGGAGAGGTATGACCTGGTCCAAAGAATTGGGGCTGTTGGTTGCGGTGGGGTATGACCCGGGTCAAAACGTCATGACTTCACCGGATGGCATTACCTGGACTCTTCGATCAACGTCGGTGTTCCTTAACCTTAACACGGTTGCCTGGTCCCCCGAACTGAGGATGTTTGCGGCTCATGGTGACAATAATAATTGCTACTCGTATGACGGTATCACTTGGACTATAGTTGAACCTGGATTCACAGCCTTAAACCTTAGTAAAATGGTTTGGGTCCCTCAATTCAGAGCCTTTGTGTTGACTGCCGGCAACAGCGTCTCCGGTACCGCCGGGATCTCGTATGATGGGATCAACTTTACCGTACTGACTGTTCCTGATGGTCAGTGGTCGGCCCTCGATTGGTCCCCCGAACTTGGTATCCTCTTGGCCGGATCGAATAGCAGCCTTGGTGATAATGTCATGACCTCCAGACCAGTGGGGCTTTGGGGTGCCATAAATACTCGTCTTACACGCCAACAAGTTATGTCCCGAATCAGTCTAGGAGTCTAATATGCTGTCATTGAATACCACATTAGAAACATTGAACCTTGAGTCCCGCACAACCGCCTCACTGGACTATATGGTGTCCTATGCCGATCACACCAGTGTCACGTTCAGTGCCAACTCAACCCGAGGCAACATCGTGGCCGTCGGTAATACGGCGATCCTCACGGCTCCGGCCGCAGCCACCGTGCGCCAGGTGAAGTATCTGTCAGTCCGTAATCGCTCCTTGACCGTGAACACCACGGTGCTGGTCAAGAAGAATACAGGGGCTACCGAGTATCATTATACTTCCCCTCTCTCACTCAGGCCTGGGGAGTGTGTGATCTATTCCGAACAAAAAGGTTTTGAAATCCTGAATGCCAATGGCCTTCCCTATCTGATTTCTGTGGTCGATGCGCCAGCACCTGCCTTTGTATTTCCTGAATGGTGTTCTGCGGGAAGCCTGACGGCTAACAAAACGCTTTCGACCAATACCGCCTGGGCTGTCTATGTGGGGAGAGCCCCCTATGCGCTCGCGGGCGTCAATATTCGTTGCAATGTAATTACCGCGGCGGCCACCATTACCTGGGCCCAAGTGGCCCTGGCTACTGGTCCATTAGTGGCCAACGGTAACTCAGCCCTGACGGTTGTGGGTACCACGGATGTGTCAGGTGTTATAAATACTACAGGTGTGAAGACCATTAAAGTCATATCGACCAACCCGGTGCATGAGTATGACGATCTCTGGATTATCATAGGCAACCAAGCCACGACCGAAGCAGTCATACGCCAAGGCACGGTGATTGACCAGCATCAGCAAGGGATGGCCTCTTCAAGGATTAACTGCAAACCATCGGACATTCTCGGTGTCGCCACAGGTTTTCTGACAGAAAGTAACACGGCGTCCAACTCGGTCAGCCTTATTTGTATTGGATACACCTAATGATACTATTGAGTAATACTGACATCCTGACATTGCAAACCCTGGGTACAGGGAAGGTTGATTTTACGGCCTATTATGCCGATCATACAACCGAGACCTTTGCATTAGGTGCTAATACTGGTACCGTGTCATCCATCACTACAACAAACATCGTCGCAGCGCCGACCACGGCCGTCACACGACAAATCAGAACGGTCGTTGTAGTGAATCGTGACACCACTCCTACCGCACAGACGGTGCTGATAAAGAAAACTGTTGGATCTGGAGTGACCTTCCTGACGGCCAATACGCCATTGGGCACAGGGGAATCACTGGAGTACCTTGGTGAACGAGGTTGGAAAGTCTTGGATCGGCAGGGCACGGTCAAGGTACAGAGCACCCTGTCTGGACCTGTTTCTGCCTTAGCACTCGGTCCTTTGGCCGCTGGTATGGGCACAACCACCAGACTTCATGCTAATGATTCCGCCTGGGGGATCTATGTGGGAAAATCTCCTAGGTATCCTGTCTCCTCACTTCAGGTGCGTTGGCGCACCACGATTGCCGCCGTGGGCACGACCTGGGCAGAAATGGGTGTCTATGTGGGTACCACGCGCCATTCGGCTAACAATGCCGGCACCGGTCTAACAGTCGCAAATCAATTGCGGTGCATAGGATATGCTGATGTGTCGGCCGCGGTGGCCACCATCGGTACACAGACTACCACGATCACGATGTTGACCGGTGTGGTTCTCCCCCCAGATGAGGATGTGTGGATCGTGTTCAATTCAGATTTTGTCACCTCTGGATGCACCTTCTCAGCTTCACTACATGATGATCTGGCCTCTGGGTCGACATCCTTCTTGACCGCAGCCTCCCGCAGGCCTTCTGAAGACCTCGGGCAAGCCGTGTCGCTGTCCGGAGTAACGACATTATCCGTGGGTCCAACCTTTCAAGTGTATTGGTAACAACTATGATTGCTATTCAAACCAATGAAACGATCAATCTGCAACTCAGCACGGCCGTCTCCGTGGATGTCATTCTGTCCTATGTGGATCATACGGGTACGACCGTGGCAGCCAATGGGAGTGTCGTGAACATTTCCACGACTGCCAATACCACTATTCTTACGCCGCCGGCCTCAGGAACTCTGAGACAACTGAAGGGTCTTTCTATTCGGAACCGTGATGTGCTGACGACCGAATTGACCCTCAAAAAGAATGTGGCGTCACTCGAATATATGATTACATCTCCTATTGTCCTTCGAGCAGGAGAGAGTTTACAGTATACCGATCAAGCAGGGTTCCTTCTGACAGATTGGAATGGTCGCACACATCAGGCTGTTCCCTGTGGAAATCAACAAGCCTCAGGCATTTATTTTCCTGTGTTGTTCGGTCCGTGTGCGTATACCACCACTGGGGTGAATCCAATCGGATATCGTATACTTAATGCTGGAGGGGAAACGGTCGCCACCTATGTAGGTCGAGCCCCAAAAGCCACAAGCCGTGTGATGGTCAGATTTCGTACCTGTAATACTTCTGTCACGGCCACCTGGGGTGAAATTGCTGTGGCCACAGGCACTCCAGTCCTGGGGGCTGGCACGACCTTGACGGTTCGCGGATTCAATGGTTCCAATAATGCCATTGCCAATTCCTATGCGAGTGCGGTAGGAGTAACCAATGGAGTCTATACTACATTGGTTCCAATCTCCCCAGGGCAGACCCTACAGGAAGGGGATGATGTCTGGATTTTGCTGGGTAACGAAGCGGTCACAGGGTCCAATGTCCGGTGCCTGGCTGTGGCCGATGAACTGCAAACAGGATTATGCCTGAACGCCACCACACGCCCTTCTCTGAATATTGGTAGAGGGGTTGCCTATACACTGGATGGGGTCGCCAATCTTTCCCCCTATATCAGTGTCTCCTACACATAACACCCAGACTTCATTAGGGATGATATGCCATTTGACTATATTGCGGTTCCGCAGATACCTACACCTAATGTCCCGGATCCAATTCCTGCGAACGCGGTCACCTATAAGGTCACGGCTGTTTCAAACACCATCAATGTTGGTGGTTCCCTCGCCTATAATACCAGCGCACAAACCTATGATGTCGTCTATTCGACCGCGACCTCCGTCGATCAGTATGCTCGCTACCTAGCCAATAACCTCATCGGTATTATTTCCTCCACTAACAACTATGCCACATTGGAAGCGGCCGTAGCGGACGCGGCGCCATATGGAAATACCATCATGGTATCGTCCAATATTAGTTGTACGGTCAATACCACCGTCCCTTCCACTGTCTACCTAATGATTACCACAGCCTCAGGTATGATTACCCTGAATGCCTCAAGGACACTTACGGTCAATGGAAGTTTCTCAGCACCTCGTCAACGAGTCTTTACTGGAACAGGTACAGTCACTGGTCTCCGCAACGCGATCAATATGGTACCTCAATGGTGGGGGGCCGTCGGGGATGGTATCACTGATGATACCGCCGCATTTACCGCAATGGAAACCGCGTGCCCTGGTACCGTGGTTGACCTGGGTAATACCACGTACTCGGTGACGGCGATTCCGATTAAGGAAGATTATAGAAATGGTTCTTTTTATAATTCTACCGCGAATAGTACACAAGTTGTGGATTCAGGATTCTATCAACCCCCTCCAACATTCCATACCTATGGAGGACAACTTCGTTTACTCAAAGAATACCTGGGAGATCCACTCCAACAGATTGTCAGTATTGTTCTGATCGGGGATTCGATTACCTGGGGTAGCACGACTCCTCAAAGTGCCAATGTTAATTTTCCCTCGGCCCATGCTGGAATTTTATCCGACTCCAGGGATAACGAATATTCTCCAAGTTGGGCCAATGAACTGCGCCGTTATATCGGCAGAGAATATGCCAACGGCAATTCCTCTGTTGTGACTACAGAGATATCCAACTGGGCTGCTGCTGGATCAAACGGTAACTGTATCACCACCTACACGACCAACCAGGTGCTTTATCCTGTCGCCAATACCGCCAATACAGGGCAATCGTTCACCTTCAGTTCTAATGGCGCGTCAATTACAGGACCCGTGGACTTGCCTATCACTGGTATTGCCTATTCTGGATATCAGATGCGGTATGGCGAAAGCAATGGTGCCGGCACCAGCAATGTCTCTGTCAGTTTCGGTCCTTTCACTGGTAATACCTTCAATGTGATCTATGCAGCCGTGGACTCAAGCTATATGGATTATACCATATTTGCCAATGGAGTGAATATTGCGGCCAACACCTTCGCCTCGGCTGCCTTGGGTGGTGATGCAGGAATCACCGATGTCACCAATAACAATAAGCGAGTCCATACCTTCACCTATGTTCGGAATGCCTCGATAGAGATACGAAGCCGGCGTCCGAATGCCTCAAATACTCGTCACCTGAGAATCAATGCCATCGAGGTTCCCAAGAAAATTCGTATCACAAACCAGGGCATCAGTGGTTCTGCGGCTCGCGTCTATCTCAATAACTGCCTGAGTGGTGCCTTTGCACCTCCACGGGCCATAGGTGTTGAGGATAACTTTGTGCTCATGCAACTTGGCACAAATGATCGTATTGTGGTCAGCACGAATCCTAATGGGGTGTCTGGATTTTCCAAGAGCCTTCAAGGTCTGGTCAATGATATCAAGGCAAACTCAAACCTGATTATGATGTGTGCGCTGCCTGCTAAAAACCAGGATTCTGCCACCTATTCATTTTCCATGCAGGAGTGCCGTGATACCATCATGAAGGTGGCCAAACGTAATTCATGTGACTTTATCGATAACTATGCGATTTTTCCGCGAGACAAAACATCTTTTGATATGTGGCTCACTGATGGCCTGCATCCTAACACTCGTGGTCATTATCGAATCTATCGTAATATCGTGGGTGCACTTGAACAAGCTGGCGCTACCGAGACATTGGCAAACGCCGCATTCTACCTGGCCACCGCTGCCTATGCTAACGCGAATACCGCCATCTATACCGCGGCACAGATACGAGCCAACATCTCCAATACGGACCCGATTCTCTATGATCCCACCACAGGTATCATCTCGCACAAGGATTTCTTTTCTACTTCTGCGGGTACCTCTTTTGGGGACGCGGCCAATTCGGTTATCATATTTCCATCCAATGACGGGCACCTCGTCACCGCAGCCAATGTTCGGATTGCGATTGACGCCTCACAGGTGACCTCTGGTACTCTTGTGGTGGCTCGTGGTGGTACTGGGCAGGGTACCTATACGAATGGACAAATTCTGATTGGGAATACAGGTTCAACCGGTCTCGATAAAGCCACCATTGCTCAATCCGCTCCTATTATCGTGACAAATCTACAAGGGTCGATCACACTCTCTCATGCTCGTACCACTGTCGTACCGGTGGATTCCTATGGTTCGCAGGCCATCATCCCAGTCTTCGCGGTCGATGCCAACGGGCATCTGACCTCCGTCACGGATACGGCTATCGGTGGTTTGGCCACCACAGTCTTGACCACAGGTATCTTGTCCGTGGCTCGTGGTGGTA
>Ga0315284_10001446_pt1 | contig 33889 bp, 28 predicted proteins | sample YL17G09_16_MG_FD_203696 | JGI IMG/M metagenome (GOLD analysis project Ga0315284, IMG submission 203696) | Sediment microbial communities from Yellowstone Lake, YNP, Wyoming, USA - YL17G09_16 | ecosystem: Environmental > Aquatic > Freshwater > Lake > Sediment | place: USA: Wyoming | collected... | reverse complement strand
ATGCAGACACGACGCGACTTGCTTCGTTCGCTGGCCGGGCTGACCGCCGGCGCCGCTGTTGCCTCAGCCCAGGCCCGGAAGGGCGGTTATCAGCCGCAGATTTGCGCGCAGACTTACGTCTGGACGCAAATCTTCAGCCGGCAGAAAAAGCCGCTGGGCGAAGGTCTGGAGGAGATGTTCGCGGCCACGCGGCGCGCCGGCTACTCCCGCGTCGAGCTGATGGGCGTCATGGTCGCGCCCGATCTGCTGCCGAAGACCGCTGAACTATTGAAGAGCAACCGGCTCGACCCGGTCATTGTTTACGCCGCAGGTCCGATGCACGAAGCTGCGGCCGCCGAGAAGACACTCACCGAGATACTACAGACGGCCGACGCCGCCCGCACCATCGGCACGCGGGTCATCGAGACCAACCCCACGCCCAAAGGCAAGAAAGAGCGCAAGACCGATGACGAACTCAGTACCCAAGCCAAAGCACTCAACCGCCTCGCCGAGGCGCTGCACGAGCGGAGCATGCGTTTGTTCGTCCACCATCACGACCCCGAGATGGCCGACGAGGCCCGCGAATGGCGCCACATCCTGAAGAACACGGATCCCAAGCTCGTCCTTTTCTGCCTGGATATCGACTGGGTGATTCGTGGCGGGCAGCAGCCGGTGGCGCTGCTGCGCGAGGCCGGCGGCCGCCTCGGCAGCCTGCATATCCGGAACTCGCGCCAGGGCGTCTGGACCGAGTCGCTGGACGAGGGCGAGTACGATTACGCGGCGGTGGCCGATGGCCTGAAGCCGTTGCGCTACCGGGGCTACGTGGTCACGGAACTGGCGTATGACAAGGCCACGGCCATCACCCACCCGCTCGAGGAAGACCTGCGCCTGAGCCGCCTGTTCCTGGAAAAGACGTTCGGCGGCGGCTGAATCACAAACGGCGCTATACTTCCTGAGACTTTCAACAAGCAGGGGGAGATTTGATGAGACGAAGAGAATTCATTGCCGCGATCGCCGGTTCCGCGGGCCTCGGCCGGCTTTCCATCGCCCAGACCGTGCAGCGCAAGGGCCGGCTGAAGCAGGCGGCAACGCGCGGCTGCTTTGGCAAAAACATGAGCCTGGAAGACCAGTGCCGCGAGGCCGCCCGCCTGGGATTGAAAGGCATCGACCTGGTCGGGCAGAAGGAGTGGCCCACGTTGAAGAAGTACGGGCTGCTGGCCACCATGTGTCCAGGAGGCGGGGGCATCCCGGAAGGAATCAACCGCAAGGAGAATCACGCGGAAATTGAAAAGACATTCCGCGAGAACATCCAGGCCGCCGCCGAGGCGGGCATGCCCAACGTGATCACGCTGTCGGGCGGACGCAAGAACCTGACCGACGAAGAGGGCCTCGACAACAGCGTCATCCTGCTGAACAAGGTGAAGGCCGTCGCCGAGGACAAGCAGGTCACGATCTGCCTGGAACTGCTGAACAGCAAGGTGAACCACCCGGGCTACATGTGCGACCACACCAAGTGGGGCGCCGAGGTGTGCAAGCGGGTCAACTCGCCGCGCGTGAAACTGCTGTACGACATTTACCACATGCAGATCATGGAGGGCGACGTGATCCGCACCATCCGCGACAACATCCAGTACATCGGGCACTTCCACACCGCCGGCAACCCCGGCCGGCATGAGCCCGATGAGACGCAGGAGCTGAACTACCGCGCCATCGCCCAGGCCATTGTCGATTTGAACTTCACCGGGTACCTGGCTCACGAGTACAGCCCGGTGCGCGACGCGCTGAAATCGCTGGACCAGGCCATCTCGATCTGCGACGTGTAACGCCACGATGCGGCGTGCCACGACCGAAGGGTCAACCGAGAGGCGCAAGCCTGCCCCGGCTCGCGTCTCTGCGTTGAGATTCACCGGATGGACTTTATGCAGACCCACGATCCCTGCTGCGAACTGCGGGCGGCGCTTGACCTGCTGGCCAACGATCCCCGGCATCTGCTGGTCACCGCCGAGGAGGTGGATCCGCGCCTGGAACTGGCCGGCGTGTATCGGTTGGTGGGGGCCGGCACGCCGGCCATGCCGCCCACCCGCATCGGCCCGGCCATGCTGTTCGAGCGCATTCGCGGATACAGCGACGCGCGCATCCTGGTGGGCCTGCTGGCCAGCCGCGAGCGGACCGCCCGCCTGCTCCATACCACCATCGAGCGCCTGCCGTTTCGGTTGCTGGAGGCGCTGGAGAGCCCGATTGGCGCGGTCATCGCCGAGGGCCCCGCGCCCTGCCAGGAAGTCGTCCACCGGCCGCCGCTGGACCTGATGCGCCTGCTCCCCATTCCCACCAATACCGCCAAGGACGCCGGGCCATATTTGACTCTGGGCCTGCTGCGCGCCGAAGACCCGGAGACGGGCCAGTCCGATGTCACCATTCATCGCATGTGCGTGCTGGGGCCCGACCGGCTGAGCGTCTACTTTGTTCCGGGGCGGCACATCGACCAATTCCGGCAGAAGGCGGAAGCGGCCGGCCGGCCGCTGCCCGTTTCGGTCAATATCGGGCTCGATCCCGCCATCTACCTGGCCTCGTGCTTCGAGCCGCCCACCACGCCGCTGGGCTTCGATGAGCTGAGCATCGCCGGCGCGCTTCGCGGGCGCCCGGTGGAACTGGCACCGTGCCTCTCGGTGGCGGCCAAGGCCATCGCCCGCGCCGAGATCGTGATCGAGGGCGAGATGCTGCCCGGCGAGCGCGCCCGGGAAGACGAACTGACCGGGCTTGGCTATGCCATGCCCGAATTCCCCGGCTACCTCGGCAAAGCGCAGGAGTCGGTGCCGGTGATCCGGGTGCGGGCGGTGACCCACCGCCGCCGGCCGATTTTCCAGACCCTGGTGGGTCCCGGCGCCGAGCACACCGCGCTCACCGGGATTCCCACCGAAGCCAGCATCTTGCGGCTGGTCGAGCGCGGCATGCCCGGCAGGCTTGTCAACGTCTACGCGCATCCCGCCGGCGGCGGCAAGTATGTCGCCATCCTGCAGCTTCGGAAAGCATCACCCTCCGACGAAGGCCGACAGCGGCAGGCCGCGCTGACCGCCTTTGCCGCGTTTCCGGAGCTGAAGCACGTGATCCTGGTCGATGAGGATGTCAACATCTACGACACCAACGACGTGCTCTGGGCCATGACCACGCGCTACCAGGGCGACGCCAGCACCGTGTTCATTCCCGGCGTGCGCTGCCATCCCCTGGACCCCTCGCAGTCGCCCGAGTTCAGCCCCTCGATTCCCGCCCCGGGAGTCTCCTGCAAGACCGTGTTCGACTGCACGGTCCCATACCGCCTGAAGGAGAACTTCCGGCGCGTGGAGTTCGCGGACGTGGATCTGAAGCGGTTTTTCCCGAACGGCCTGGGCCCCGGCCCCGAGCTGTAAGAACGAATCCGCAGACTCCGGTTCTGCGGTACATTTAGTCGCCGAACGATATTACTTTTTGGTGGAGGAACAGGTGAGAAGACGCGAATTCTTAAAAACATCAGCGGGCCTTCTGGCAACGGCGGCGGTTTCGCCCCGGCTCGGATGGGGCGCGCCGCCCGCGCGCAGGCCCAACATCGTTCTGATTGTGGCCGACGACCTCGGCTACGCGGACATTGGTGTGTATGGCTGCACTGATGTCCCCACACCCAATGTCGATTCACTGGCGAAAAACGGCGTGCGCTTCACCAACGGATACGTTTCCTGCCCGGTGTGCAGCCCGACTCGCGCCGGACTGATGACCGGCCGCTACCAGCAGCGCTTCGGCCACGAATTCAACCCCGGCCCTCCCACGGTCGCGGATGACATATTCGGGCTGTCGCTGAAGGAAGTGACCCTGGCGGAGCGGCTGAAGAAGGCCGGATACGCCACCGGCATCTTCGGCAAGTGGCACCTGGGGTACCTGCCCCAGTACCACCCGATGAAGCGCGGCTTCGACGAGTTCTTCGGCTTCCTGGCCGGCGCTCACCCGTATGTCCAAACTGAAGCGCCGAGCAACCTGATCTTGCGGGGAAGCGAGCCGGTCAAGGAAGAGCCGTTTTACACCACCGACGCCTTTACGCGCGAAGCCGTCTCGTTCATCGAGCGGCGGCAGAAGGAATCGTTCTTCCTGTACCTGCCCTACAACGCGGTGCACGGGCCGTTGCAGGCCTCCGAGAAGTACCTTTCCCGGTTCTCCTCGATCGGCGACGACAAGCGGCGGACGTTTGCGGCCATGCTGTCGGCCATGGACGACGGAGTCGGCCGGGTGCTGGAAACGCTCCGAAAGGCGAATCTCGAAGACAACACGCTGATTTTCTTTGTCAGCGATAACGGCGGGCCGACGCCGGGCAACACCTCGCGGAACGACCCGCTGCGCGGTTACAAGGCGCAGGTGCTGGAGGGCGGCATCCGCGTGCCCTTCATGGTGCAGTGGAAAGGCCGCCTTCCGGGAGGCAAGGTCTACGACCAGCCCGTGATCGCTCTGGATGTGCACCCGACCGTTGCCGCCGCGGTTGGCGCCAGCGTCGCCGACTCCAAACTCGACGGCGTTGACCTGGTCCCTTACCTGAGCGGGACTAAGAAGGGCGTTCCTCATGACCGGCTGTTCTGGCGATTTGGCGAACAGTCGGCCATCCGCATGGGGGACTGGAAGCTGGCGAAGCTGGCCGATGGCGCGCCGCAGCTCTACAACCTGGCAAAGGATATCGGCGAGGCCAACAACCTGGCCGCCAGCGAGCCGGCCAAGCTGAAAGAACTGCAGGCGGCCTACGATGAGTGGAACGCGCAATTGATGGAGCCGCGCTGGGGGCGTGGCGGCGCGGCCGGCCAGGACGCCAAGGCCAAAGCAGCCAGGAAAGCAGCGAAGGCCGGCGCCCGCAAGCAACCCGGGTAGGACAAATCGGACGCCCGCCGCGGCGGGAACGCAGATAGACGCAGATAAGACCGTAGAAAGATCTGTGTGTACCTGCATTCATCTGCATTCCATTCTGTTCAGATCAGGGGAGTGACATCGGCCGCCAGGTGCGGGGCGGTGCGAACGACGAGCAAGCGGCCCATCTCGAGCGGCTGCATGGCCTCGCTGATCTTCTCGGAAAAAACGACGACGGCGGGGACGCGGGCGAGCGCGGAACTGCGAATCAGCGCCTGCGTCTCAAGGGAGCGTGTTTCGAGCGGCCGGCCCGGCTCTCTCCGCTCCCAGAACAGCGAGAAGTAGGTGGCCGAGCGGGTGGCGTAGCGAAAGGCGTACAGCTCGCCCGCCCGGGCCAGGATGAAGTTCAGGCCGGAGAATTGGCCATCTTCGATCGCCAGCGTCACCGCCGACCGGATCGCTTCCACCGGGCCGGCCGGAGCCCGGAGGCGGTGCAGCAGCAGGCGGAAGAATGCTTCGCTGTCGGTCTGCCCCTCGTAGCTGACGCGCCCCGTTTCGCGGCGCACCCTGGTCTCCAGCAGGGGGTAAAGCGCGCCGCTGTGCGCGAACAGCCAGCCGTTGCTCAAGAACGGGTGGGTGTTGCGCTCGGCGCGGGGAGCGCGGCTGCTGCGCCGCACGTGAGCGACGATCACGCTCCCGCAGGCCTCGGCAGAAGCGGCGCCTGCAGGAAACTCGCCGGAAGGAGGCAGCGGGTGCTTGACGAGACGCGGCTGTCCGCCGGGGTCGAACCAACCGAGTCCCCATCCGTCGGGGTTGTTCTCGCCGCGGGATCGGAAGAATGCGGGCGCGTCCTCCATGGAGACATGCAGGCCAACCGGCTGCGCCGCCGCCACACCGAACAGACCAGCCATCTCTCCGAGTGTAACCCGCATTCCCGCGCCCGGCGGCCTGTTGTCTGGTTGCGGCGCGGGCCGCGCTGGGGTACAGTACCGGCCGTATGAGCACTGACGCGGATCAAGGGTGGAAGAGCCTGCTGCTGATCGTCGCGGCGCTGGCCCTGCTGGTCGGCGCCAGCATCGGGGCGGTGGTGCTGTTCAGCGGCACGGGCCGGCGGCCGGCTTCCCTGCCCGCGGCATCCGGGCGGCCGTCGCTGGCGGTGCTGAACTTCGAAAATCGCACCGGCCAGCCGCGCTACGACCGTTACGCGGCGGACGCCGCCGAGCTGCTGATCGCCGACCTGGCCCGCCCGGACGCCAACCTCGAGCTGGTCGGCCCCGAGCGGCTGCTGGACGAGCTGCAGGCCATGAAGCGCAGCGTCGATTCGCTGGACCGCCCGGCGGCCCTGCAGCTTGCCCGCCGCTGCGGCGCCCGCTACATGCTGCGCGGTGAGCTGCTGGCGGCTTCGCGCGATATCATTCTCAAGGCCGAGGTGACCGAGGTGGACAGCGGACGCCCGGTTTCATCCCGGCAGGTGGCCGGACTGAACGATCAGAACCTGCTCGAAAGAGTCGGCGCCCTGGGCCAACTGGTCCGCGAGGATTTGAAAACACTGCGCTAGGTTTTAGCCGCAGATTTCGCGGATTTCATAGATTGAGAGCACGTTATGCGCATTGTGAAAGCTACGCGCCAGGACTGGAAATGGCCGGCGATTTTCCTGTTGGCTGGGCTGGCCGGCGCCGCCATCGCCTACCTTTACTTCTTCCACGCTTTCCCGGAAGCCTCCATCGATTTGCGGCTCTCCCGGACCGAGATCGCCGAGCGGGGCGCCGGCTGGCTGCGCCTGCGCGGCCTGAATCCGGCGGGCTACCGCCAGAGCGTGCTGTTCGATCCCGAGGACGAAGCCCGCACCTACCTGGAGCGGGAAATGGGCCTGGAGGCGGCCAACCGGCTCATGGCCTCGGAAGTGCCGGTGTGGCGCTGGCGGGTCCGATTCTTCCGGCCTCCGCAAAAGGAGGAGTTCGTTGTCCGCCTCACCACCGCCGGACAACTCACCGGATTTCGTCACCTCATCGACGAAAAGGCGCCCGGCGCGCGGTTGGGCAAAGATGAAGCCCAGCGGCTGGCCGAGGTTTTCCTGCGCGCCCAGAAGGCCATCGACCCGGCCCACTACTGGCTTGTTTCCGACAGCCTGGACGCCCGGCCCAACCGCCACGACTACACCTTCACCTGGGAACGCCGCAACTACCGCCTGAAGGAAGCGACCTGGCGGGTCTCGGTGACCGTGCAGGGCGACCGCATCGGAGGATACCGGGAATTCCTGAAAGTCCCGGAGCAATGGGACCGCGACTACCAGCGGCTGCGCTCCCGCAATGAGCTGCTCAACATGATCGCCACCGCCTTTTACCTGCCGCTGCTGATCGCCGGAATCATCGTGCTGATCCGGATGGCCCAGCGGAAGCGTGTGGAATGGCGGGCGGCGGTGGCCATCGGCGGGTTGGTGGGCGCGCTGTTTGCCGTCATGGGCGTCAACCAGCTCCCCATGGTGGCCGCGCAGTTCCCCACCAACGCCCCGTACTCCACCAGCGTCGCCATTGTGGTGATCGGCGCGGTCTTGGCGGGGGCGCTGATCGGCGCGTTTGTGGCCTTGCTGGCCGCCGCCGGGGCCCCGCTTTACTCCGACCTGGTTCCCAACCGCATCCGGCTCTCGAAGTTGTTCACGCTGCCCGGCCTGCGCAGCAAGGAATTCTTCTTCTCCACGCTGATCGGTTACGGCATGGCGGCCATGCACATCGGCGCCGTGGTGCTGTTCTATATCGTGGCGCGCCGCTTCGGCGCCTGGGCGCCGCTGGAGGTGAACTACGACAACGCGCTGAGCACCTACCTGCCGTGGCTGTATCCGATGGCGGTGAGCCTGCTGGCGGCCACCAGCGAGGAATTCAGCTTCCGCTTGTTCGCCATCCCGCTGCTGGACCGCTGGCTGAAGTCGCGCTGGCTGGCCATCGTTATTCCCGCCTTTGTCTGGGGCTTCCTGCACAGCTCCTATCCCCAGCAGCCGGCCTGGATCCGCGGCGTGGAGGTGGGGCTGATCGGGCTGCTGGCCGGCTGGGTGATGCTGCGCTTCGGCATCCTGGCCACGCTGGTTTGGCACTACACCGTGGACGCGGTCATGATCGGGCTGTTCCTGCTGCGCTCCGACAACCTGGGTTTCAAGATCTCCGGGGCGCTGGTGGGCGACGTGGTGCTGATCCCGCTGCTGGTCGGCGTGGTGCTGTACTGGCAGCACGGAGGCTTCGTCGAAGACGAGACCCTTACGGGATACCGGGCGGCGGCGCCGGGCGTGGCCGCGGAAGTTGCGGCCGGCGCCCCCCAGGCCGCGGCGGAGCCGGCTGCCGAGCCGGTCCCCGCTTCGGCCGGCGCCTATGCGCCGGCCGGCCCGCGCCGCATGCGCATCGCCATCGGCGCCGGCCTGGCCGGCGTCGTCCTGCTGTTCCTGGTCCGCCCGCCCGTGCTGGGCGATTTCATCCGCTACACGATCGGCCGCAGGCAGGCCGAGGTGATCGCGGTCGCCCACCTGCGCGGCAGCGGCGTGAATGTGGAGCGCTTCCGCCGCGTCACCGTTCGCGAGCAGGCCGCGTCCTCGACGCGCGCCGAGTATTTGCGGGAAACGGTGGGCCTGGCCGAAACCAATCGGATTTACTCGGCGGGTCACGCGCGCCTGGCGGTCTGGCGGACGCGGTTTTTCCGCCCCTTGGAAAAGTCGGAGTACAGCGTGCGGCTGGCGCCGGACGGCTCTGACCCGCGGACCTACTACCAGCAGGACGAACAGGCTCCCGGCGCGGCCCTCTCGGCGGCCGAGGCGCAGGCGCGCGCCGAGGCCTTCCTCAAAGCGCGCGGCGTCACTCTCGATGACTACAACCTGGTCCAGTCGAATCCCGAGAAGCGGCCCGCCAGGAACGACTTTTCGTTCGTGTGGGAGGGAAAGAAGCCGCTGGCCAGCGAAGCCCGCGAGCGGGTTGCGGTGGATTTGACCGGCGACCGGCTGTCCGGGCCTTTCTACAGCATCAAGATTCCCGAGGACTGGGAGCGGAACCACACGCGCCAGCGCCTCTCGACGCTGTTGCTGCCTTTGTATATGGGGCTCTGGGTCGCCGTGGCGGTCGTGGTTTTCGCGAAACGAGTGGGGCGGGCAACGCTTCGCTGGACTTTGTATGCCGGCGTCGGCGCCCTTGGCGCCGCCCTGGTTCTGTCGGCTGCGGTGGTCAATCTGCCCGCCTGGGAAGCCGGCTACGACACCTCGATTCCCTGGAGCACGGAAATGACCCGCGAGGCTCTAGGGGCCGTGATGGGGGCGATGGGCGCATTCGTGGGCCTGCTGCTGGCGGCGATGGCGGCCGATACGCTGCTCGGTTCCCGCTTCGGCCGCGTGGATCTGCTGCCGGCCTCCGGCCGGGAGCGCGCCCAGTACCTGCGCGAGGCGCTCATCCTGGGCGCCTGTGGGGCGCTGGCGATGCGCGGAGTCCAGTTGGCGGCGCGGGCCCTCACCGTATTGATTCCCGCGCCCATGGTGGCTCCGCCGGTGGCCGCCGACATTGGTCCCTCATCGTTCTGCCCGGCCGGCGCCGCGCTGTTCTCGGCGCTGAATTCCTCGCTGTGGATGGTGCTGGTGGGCGGCGTGGCCGCCGGCGTGGTGTTTGCCTGGCTGCGCCGCCCGCGGGCCATTGCAGCCGCGTTATTGGCGACCGCGGCGTTTCTGGCCCTCCCCGGCGCGCTGAGCTTGGCGGCTTACGCGCGCGACTTCGCTTACGCCCTGGCGACGGTCGGGGCGCTGGCGGGACTGGTCTGGTTGCTTCGTTTGAACATCGCGGGATACCTGGTTGCCGCGGTGCTGGCGGCCTTGCTTCCGGCCACCATCGCGCTGGCGCGCCACCCTGCGTTCGGCTCCGACGCCACGGCCTGCGGCGCGGTCCTGGCGCTGGCTGCGGTGGGCCTGCTGCTGTGGATTCACGCAGAGGAATCGACGATGGGGTCATTGAATCCTTGACGATGGAACGGCGCTTTCGGAAAGCGCCATCCTGTTGTATGTTCGATGGTTGGGGAGAACAAGCTAATGGTGAGTGGCGAATTGATTCGTCTCAAGACCCTGGTGGATGACTGCGCCCGCGTGGCGCGCGCCATCGAGCGTGAGTTTCCGCGGCTGGATCCCGGCGAACAGGCGGAACTGGCCGACTACATTCGTAAGTTCCTTCCTAAATTCGAGGAAGCAATGGCCGCCACGGCGCGAGTACCTTAAGACACGTGTCCGGTTTGAATTGCAGATTGCGGATTGCGGATTCCGGGCGGGCCGGGCCTGAATTCCGCAATCCGAAACCTGTCCCGGCGGAGTCGGGATCCGCAATTGCCTGACACCCAACACCTATTTTGATCCCCGCCACCTATCTTTCGGCGCTGGCCGGGCAGTTCGGGATCAAGGCGCTGCGTCCTGCGCAGCGCCAGGTGCTGGAAGCGGTGTCGGCGGGAGCGCACGTGCTGGCGGTCCTGCCGACGGGGGGCGGGAAATCGCTCTGTTTCCAGTTGCCGGCGGCGCTGGACGATGGCCTGACGTTGTGCATCTCGCCGCTGATCGCGCTGATGCGCGACCAGGTGCTGGGGCTGCGGCGGCGGGGGATTGGCTGGGCGGGCGCCGCGCACAGCCTGCTGACGGAGCGCGATACGGCGCGGCTCTACGGCGCGGTCCGCGACGGCCGCTGCCGCCTGCTCTATGTCGCTCCCGAGCGCCTCCGCTCGCCGGCCTTCCGCGAGGCCATCGAGCAGCGCGGCGTCCAGCGCCTGGTCATCGACGAGGCCCACTGCCTCTCGGCCTGGGGACACGATTTTCGGGCCGACTACCGCCTGCTGCCCTCCCTCTGGCAGGCGCTGGGGCGGCCGCAGGTGCTCGCGTTTACCGCGACGGCCGGTGCCGATGTGCGCCGCGATCTGCGTGACGTGTTCCCCGGCCTGCAGGAAATCCTGACCCCTATCAACCGCCCGCGCCTGCGGCTGCGCATCAAGGAAGTGGGCTATTACGGACAGCGGGAACGGTACCTGACCCGGATGTGCGAGGACGGCGGCGCGGCCATCGTCTATGCCACCAGCCGCCGCGACTGCCAGCAACTGGCCGCCGCGCTTGCCGACAGCGGCATTCGCGCCGCCGCCTACCACGCCGGCCTGACCGGCCAGGAGCGCAACGCCGCCCAGCAGGGCTTCATCGAGGACCGCATCCGGGTGATCGTGGCCACCACCGCCTTCGGCATGGGCGTGGACAAGCACGATATCCGGCAGGTGATTCACGCCGGCGTTCCCTTCGGGGTCGAGCACTACTGGCAGGAAGTGGGGCGGGCCGGGCGCGACGGGAAGTCCGCCACCGCCACTTTGCTCTGGAGCGATCAGGCGCTGGAGCGCACCAGGAACGTGCTGGAGCGCGATCTGCCCACCGCCGAGCATTTCCGCTGCGCTTGGCGGGCGGCCGAACAGATGCCGGGCCTGCGCCGCGCCGATTTCGAGCAGGTCCTGGAACGCCTCATGTATCAGGAGCGCCTGGGCAAGCTGGATGACAGCCTGCGCGCCGCCCTGCTCGGCCCGCTCTATCATGCCGGCGCGCTGGTAGTGGACACGCAGGGCGGGCATCACCCGGGGCCGAAAAGCGTCTGGAAAAGCGCGCTGCAGATTGCCCGCCGGCGGGAGCGCTTGCGCCGCGCCTCCCTGGACGCGCTGGCGCGGCTGGCCGAAGCGCCCCTGTGCCGGGTGATGGCCGTGGCCGGCTTCCTGCAGCTTCCCGCCGATCCCTGCGGCCAGTGCGATAATTGCCGCTCGGCGGGAAGTTCGAAGTTTAAAGTTTAGAGTTTAGAGTCTAGACTTTCAGTTTCGGGTTCCCGTGCAAGGCGAATTGATGCAGGAAGAAGAACGGCTGGAAGCGGAGTACTGGTGGTTCGTGGGCCGCCGCTCGATTATCGATCGGCTGCTGCGCCGCTTCCGAGTGAACGCAGGACTGGCGATCGATGTGGGTTGCGGCAGCGGCCGGAACCTGGAGGTGCTCGCTCGCCACGCGCGTTCGGTTGCCGGAGTGGACTGTTCGGCCTCCGCCGCCCGCCTGACCGCAGCCCGCGGGTTCGCGGTAATCCAGGCGGACGGCAACTTGCTGCCCTTGGCCGATGGCTCCATCGATCTGGTGACCGCGCTCGATGTGCTGGAGCACATGGAAGACGATATCCGGACGCTGCGCGAGTTTCACCGCGTCCTGCGGCCGGGCGGGCGCCTGCTGCTGGCCGTGCCCGCCTACCGCTTCCTATGGAGCGAGCACGATGAAGCGCTGCGGCACCGCCGCCGCTATTTGGCTTCCGAGCTGCATATCAAGCTCACCAACACCGGCTTTGACGTCGAGAAGCGCAGCTACGCCGTTTTCTTCGCCTTTTTCCCCATCGTTTTCTACCGCCTGGCCCGCGGCCTGGTTCCCAAAGACCCAATGGCGCCCAAAGCCTCCTACGTGATGTTGCCGAAGCCGCTGAATCGCTTCTTCCAGGGACTGCTGGAGCTGGAAGCCCAGCTTATGCGGGTGATCAATTTCCCCTTCGGCACTTCCATCATCATGCTGGCCCGGCGTGTTTGATGGGCGCCAATGCGGGCAATTCGATCGGCTTGCGGTACAATGGAGTCGGCGTCATGAAGCGAACTCACAAGGCGAGCATTACTCCAGGGCTGCCCAACGCTACATTCAGAGCGCGTTTCTCGAGGGGCGCCTTGCGCCCGCTCGAGCGGGTGAGCCTGCGGGAAGGAGAAGAAGTTTCGGTCGCCGTTCTCCCGACCGATTCCCGCAACGACGACTGGCTCCGGAAAACTGCCGGCGGATGGGCAGGGCTGATCGATTGCGAACGCCTGAAAGAAAACATTTACAAAGATCGGCTGGTGCGCTCACGTAGGAAAGCCCGTTTGTGATACAGCCTGCCTTTCTCATCGACACCGACTGGGTGATAGACCACCTGAAGGGCAGGAGCGCGGTCACGCGGCGTCTTCATGAATTGCAGCCGGGAGGATTGGCACTGAGCGTGGTTTCCGTCGCTGAACTTTGGGAAGGAGTTTTCTTCTCCCGAGACCCCGGTCACAGCCAGTCCTTGCTCGAACAATTTCTCTCGGGAGTTGCGATTCTGCCGATTGACGATGCGGTGTGCCGACGGTTCGGCCGTCTGCGCGGGTCGTTGCGGCTTCAAGGCAAGAAGATCGCAGACTTTGATCTGCTCATTGCCGCATCGGCCCTCTGCCACAATCTCACCCTGCTGACCAATAACCGCCGCCACTTCGAGCAAATTGGAGAACTACGGATCGAAAGTCTGCGGGGCTGATGTCGGCCGCATAGGCAAGCCGCCCGCGGGTTCGCGGCCATCCAGGCGGACGGCAACTTGCTGCCCTTGGCCGATGGCTCCATCGACCTGCTGACCGGGCTCGATGTGGTGGAGCGCGCGGCCTGCTGGAGTGCGCCTGGACTGGCGCGCGTCTTTGTGGTGTGATACGCGGCATGACACGCGTTCTACTGGCGGTCCTCCTGTTCGCATCGACGTGCCTGGCACAAGGCGCGCGGATTTTTATCATCACCGACATGGAAGGCGTGGGCGGCGTCAACGACCGCGAGGAGCAGGTGCTCCCCGGCCAGCGCCGGTTCCCCGAGTCGCAACGCCTCTTGACCGGCGAAATCAATGCGGCGGTGCAAGGAGCGGTGACGGCGGGAGCAACCGAGATTGTCGTTTGGGACGGCCACGACGGCAGCCGCAGCCTTTCCATCGACGAGATCCATCCGGCCGCGAAGCTCATTCAAGGCAAGCCCACCCCCGCCAACTATTACCTGGCTCCCAGGCTCTATGACGGGATCATGTTCATCGGCCAGCACGCCATGGCGGGAACCCAGAACGGCCTCATCGCCCACTCGCAAAGCCATAGCATCAAGCGCATTACGATCAACGGCAAGGAGGCGGGCGAGATCGGCCAGATCGTGGCCATTAGCGGCTATTTCGATATACCCGTCATCATGCTGGCCGGCGACCAGGCGGCCTGCGACGAGTTCTTGAGCTATCAGCCGAAGGCGCCGGCGGTGGCGGTGAAGCGGCTGGCCGGCAAGGCCTCGAGCCTCAGCCTGTCGCACGCCGAGGCCAAGCGGCGGATCGAAAGCGCGGCGCGCGAAGCCGTTCTGCGGGTGAAGGAATTCAAACCGTGGAAGCTGGCCGGGCCGGTGGAGATGGTGTTCGAGTTCTTGCCGCAGCCGCCCGAGCGCCCCGCCGCGCGGTCCGTCACCTATCGCGGCGCAACCGTGCTGGAGGCCTTCGAGGCTTGGCTGGGGAAACCGTAGAAGCTGCGAAGAGCCGCCGCAAGGCCGTTGCCGCGGCTGGTCCACCATAGGCCGGCGATGATGACGAGTAGCGCCAGCAGCGACACAGCGGCCCCGGTGTACAGCTTCACCGGCACCAGGCGCATCTCAACGACATGATGGCCGGCACTCAGGAATATGCCGCGTTGAATGGCGTTGGCGCGGACGATGGGCTGATCGCTGCCGTCCACCCGGGCCCTCCACTCCGGCCAGTAGGTTTCCGCCGCCACCAGCAAGCACGGGCGGCCGGCCTCCACCTCCAGTTGAACCTTGTTTGGAGCGTACTCGACCAGGCGAACCGAGCCAGGCGCAGGCGCCCCGGGTTGCCAGGGAAGCTCGGGATGAACGGGGGCCTGCACGGTGGCCGCCAGCCGCAGATCGAAGTCGCCGGAGCGCAGCGTTTCGACCGCCTCCTCCGGGCTCTTGACGTCGAGTGCCTGGCCGACTAAGCGGAAGCGGGGCAGCGCCCGCAGATTAAAGAAGATCTTTAACCAACCCTTGTAAATCCTTTCTAATCCAGGGATTTCTTCGCGCAGGCTGATCACGTAGCGGACGTTCAGCAAGTCCAGTAGCGGCGACCGGGCATCGTCCAGCCGGAACTGGCGGTCCAGCGGCGTGGAAAACGATGAGCGGTAGTTGGCGTAGTCCAGCAGCAGGACGGCATTCATGCCGTTCGCCGATGGGATGCGGCGCAACGGGAACATGGTCTGCCAGGCATAGCCCAGGTCCGAGGTGTCGATGCGATACAGCTCATCCTTGGGCAGATTGGCGCCGGCATGCCGCTGGATGATATCGAACGCGTCGTCGGGCGTCTCCATGCCCGGCACGCGCTTTGGGTTCTCGATGTCGCCTTCGGAGATGTTTGGCCAGGAGTGCGAGCCGACCGCCACCAGGTCCAGCAACGCCACCGCGACCAGCACGGCAGCCAGCCGTGCGCGGGCCGGACTGGCGGCAGCGGCCATCCGCTGAAACAGCAGGCAAACCGCCAGCAAAATGACGCCCGCGTACAGCAACGTGGCGGCGACGTTCATCACCGGTTCGCGCCGCGTCGGCTCGGCCAGAAATGCCATCGCGCCATAGAAAACGATTCCCACGCCGGTCGCGGCAAGGCCGATCATCCGCCACGGTCTCCACCTGGGTTCCAGTTCGCCGCGCTCCATTGCGTCCAGGGCCATGCCGGCCAGGGCGGCAAAGGCCAGGCAAAAATAGGCGAGTATGAACGGGGGATAGACGCCGCGCCCGACGAAGCCAGGTGAAAGCACATAGATGGCCTCGGAAATGCCAAACGTGTCGCCAAACATCCAGAGAAAAGCGAAGGCCGCGGAAATCCAGAAAACGGCCAGGCGGCGCGCCGGACGTAGCGCCATCGCGGCCGCCGCCAGCAACAAGGCCGGCAACCCCTGGTAGAGGTACATGAAGGTGAGGTTCATGGTGCCCCAATACGGGCCGCGAAGCTGGCTGAACAGGTTTGGAAGCAGCAACGACGTCAGCGCTTCCCAGCGGAAGCCGTCGATGGCCTGGCTGCGCGGCCGCAGGGTGGCCACCGACAGCCGCGCCACATCAAAGGCCGGCAGCAGGACGGCGGCGGCCAAGCCGATGCTCAACAGGCAGGCGGCTAGATATAGAACGGTTGGTTTCAGTAGCCACCGAGTCAGACCCCCATCGGGCCAGGCCCAGCAGAGCACCCAGATACCCGCGAAGACATAGGCGGGAAGAAAAACTGCCGGGAAGCCGGCCAAGACCATCAGCGCCAGCACCGAGGCCACGGCAGCGACGCCGGCGAAATTCAGGCGGCGCGCCAGGTAGCGGGCCGCCAGCGCCAGCCAGGGCAGCCAGGCAGCCCCGCAGACCGCGCCCAGGTGCTGGGTTTGAGTGGTGAAGAAGCCGCCCAACTGGAACACGGTGGCGCCCAGCAGCGCTCCGGCCCGGCCGCATTCCAGCCGCCGCAGCAGCACGTACATGCCCAGCCCGGCGAACCACACGTGCCCGATGACCTGCAGCTCCATGTAGCGATAAGGCAGCCGGCCGTGGAGCGCGTTGCCGAGCAGAATGGAGAACAGCGTGGTGGGATAGAAAATCGCGGTGGTGATGTTGCCGCTGAGCGGCTCGCCGCAATAGCTGAACGGGTTCCACCACGGCAACCGACCGAACTGGCGCAGCGACCAGGCGATCAGCTCCGAAAGCGGGTAGTGGTAGTCGTACAGATCGTAAGGGATGTGATACTCATGGCGGGCGAACAACACGCCGCGGAAGAACAAGGCCGTCGAGACGGCAAAATACAGGACCGGCCCCAGGGCCGAGCGGAGCCGCGCCGGCAGCCATCCGAGCCGGCTCATAGCTCACCTTCTTTCGCCGCGGGCTGCCGGAGCGCACCCATGTGCGCGGCCTCCGCGCCCAGCAGGCACCAGCCCGCCAGCAGCAACCCGCCCAGCGAGAGCGCGGCGCCCGCGTACAGGAGCGAGGGCACGATCTTCATCCGAACCTCGTGGCTGCCGGCGGGAACCGGGACGGCGCGAAACAGGCCGTCGGCGCGCACCAGCGGCTGGGGCTGGCCGTCCACGCTGGCCTTCCAATCCGGCCAGTACGTCTCCGTAATCACCAGGGCCGCCGGGCGCGAGGCGACCGTGCGCAGCCTGATTTCGTTAGGCGACCAGGACAGCAGCTCGACCGTTCCCAGTTCCGCGGACGCGGCGGGCTGGCCCAGAGCCCCGAACAGGTGAACATCGGAATCCGGGACCACGACGGTCCTGGAGGAATCGACGGCCCCATAATGAATCTTGGCCGCCGCTTCTTCGACGTCGCGGGCGCCCGTTGCCGCTCCGACCAGGAAATACCGCGGGAAGGCCCGCCGGTTCTCGAAAATGTTCGGATCGCCCGCGTGAACCCGTTCCATTCCCGGCAGCGAGGCGCGGGGGGTCACCACATACCGGATTCCCGCCAAGTCCAGCAGCGGTGACTGCGGCGATTCCAGAACGAACTGGCGGTCATCGACCCGCGAGAAAAACTTGCGGTACATCACCACGTCCTTCAGCAGCAACGCGTTCATGCCGTTGGCGGAAGGCAACTGCCACCGCGGCAGCTTGGTCTGCCAGGCATAGCCGACATCCGAGGTGTCGATCCGGTAAACCGGCTGGGGGCCAAGACGGGCCTTGAGCCAGGCGACCTCGGGATGGGGGGGATCGCCGTCGCCCGAACCCGCATTGAACATGCTGTGAGAGCCCACGGCGATAAGGTCGAAAAGAATCAGCGCGCAGAGCAGAGCCGAGACGCGCACGCGAGGCATGGGCCCGGCGGCCGCGTGGCGCACGATCAGGCCGCACAACGCCAGCACGGCCGCGGCCAGCAGCAGCGAGGCGCCGGCGTTGCCGGCGCGGCTGGCGGCGGGCGGCATGCCGGCCACGTAATTGCCCGCGGCGCAAACCACCAGCCCGACCGCCAGCGCCATGGTCGCGGCGCGGGCGCAGATCCCGGCGGGAAACAACCGGCTGCGCTCCCCGCGCTCCCAGCCATCCAGCGCCATGGCCGCCAGCACCGCAAAGAACAGCGAGAAGTAAGCCAGCAGCATCGCCGGATAAATGCCCCGTCTCACCACGTTGGGATAGAGCAAATACAGCAGTGCCGAGACCGGAAAACTGACACCGAACATCCACAGGCCCGAAATCGCGGCGCCGGCCAGGAAGGGGCGGGCGGCCGAAGAGCGCAGCAGCCAGGTGAGCCCGGCCAGCACCAACAGCAAGGCCGGGATTCCCTGGTACAGGTACAGCATCGCGGGATTCACGGAATGCCAGAATTCGCCGCGCAGTTGGTTGAACAGATTGGGCCAGAACAGCGAGGTCAGCGCCTCCAGGGGCATGCCCTCCAGGGCTTGGGAAGGAAAGCGCCATTGCGCGACCGAGCGCTCGGCCAACTGGCCGGCCGGCAGCCAGGAGACAGCGGAGATCAGCAGGCCCAGGGCGGCGGCCGCGGCCAGCAGCGCCGCCGGGCGCGCGTGCGCCTTCCAATCGAGCCGCGGATGGCGCTGCCACATCCACCAGACGTAGAACAACGGCAGTAGGAAAATGGCCGGCAGCCAGGCGGGCGGGAAGCCGGTCAGGACCATCAAGCCCATGGCCAGCGCGGCCCAAGCCACCGAGGCCCGGTCGCGTTTCTCTTCCAGCCGGCGCAGCGCGCCGAGCGCCCAGGGCAGCCAGGCGGCCACGCAAATGGCCCCCAGGTGCTGAGTCTGGGCGGCGAAAAACGCGCCCAGGTGATAGACGGTGGCGCCGGCCAGCGCCGCCCGGAAGCCGACGCCCAGGGCGCGCAGCAACCGGTACGCGCCCACGCCCGCCAGCAGGACGTGCGCCGCCAGCAGTAATCCCATCCACCAGACCGTGACCCGGCCGGACAGCGCGTTGCCGGCCACCGCGGTCAGCAGCGTCGGCGGGTAGAAGATCGCCGCCTGCACGTTGCTGAAAAACGGCTCGCCCATGTAGCTGTACGGATTCCACCAAGGCAGGCAGCCGTACTCTTTCAACGAAGAGGCAATGAAGGCCAGCAGCGGGTGATGGAACTCCGCCAGATCGTACGGGATGTGGTAGTAGCGGCCCAGCAGCAGCGGCCCGCGGAAGAAGAGCACGGTGGCGGCCAGGCAATACAGCGTGGCGGCCAGCAGGTCTCTTCTCGAAGCGATGGGGGGAGCTTCGTCCATGCCAAAAACTCACCACGGATGAACACGGATGAGATTGTTATTCAGTCCGAGAAATCCGTGAAATCCGCGTAATCTGCGGCTTGGCGCTTTCTCCGTGTTCATCCGTGTTCATCCGTGCCTAATTCTTCGGATCAGCGGGCCCCGATGTCTCCACCCCTACCGCCTGTATCTCCTGTTGCGCCGGGGCGCCGGCCTCGACCCGCTCGGCCACTGCCACCAACGAGAGGCCGAAGGGGAGCCGCAGCAGCCCCTCGAGTTTCAGAAGCGGAAGCAGCAGGTTGAACACCTTCACCTGGAACGGGGGAAGCGTCTTGCGCTTCAACAAGCGGCCGTTCAGCAGCCAGCCGGGAATGCCGGCGGCGTTGAAGTGCTGGATTTTCCGGATCCGAAATCCGGTGGCGCGCAGCTTCTCTTCGAGTTCGCGGCGGGAATACCGGCGGTAGTGCCCGACCTCGCGGTCGATGCTGCCATAGAAGGAAGAGCACGCGGGCACCAGCAGCAACAGCTTCCCGCCGGACGCCAGCGACTGGTTCAATCGCTGCAGCGTCCGGACATCGTCCTCGATGTGTTCCAGCACGTTCAGGCACACCACCGTGTCCAGTTGCCATTCGCGCAGCCGCTCGACCGGCACATCGTTCAGATCCAGCGGGAGCACGCGCACGTTGGGAGAGTGCACGAAGCGATTGCGCAGGCTGTCCAGGCAGACTGGGGAAATGTCGGTGGCCAGCACCAGCTCGCGATTGGCCAGGAAGCGGGTGACGTTGCCGATGCCGGCGCCCACCTCCAGCACCCGGCTGCCCACGTGGGGCGCGATGGTTTCGTAAATCCAGCGGTTCAGCCGGCGGGCGCCGGAAAGCGCCACCAGGGTGGAGACGCCGGAGTCCTGCTGGGCATCCGTCAGCCAGCACTTGGAAATCGTCCAGATGGCTGCAACCCCGTCTTTCCAGTTGATCTTCTTCCCTTCCGTGTAATCCCGGCCGTGGTAGGTGATCGGCACCTCGTAGATGCGGTATTTTAGTTGCGCGATGCGGGCCGTCACCTCGGGTTCGAATCCGAAGCGGTTGGAGGTGAGCCGGAGATTGCAGATGACTTCGGCGCGGAAGGCCTTGTAGCAGGTCTCCATGTCGGTCAGGTTGAGGTTACAGACCATGTTGGAAAGCAGGGTCAGAAACTTATTGCCGAGGGTGTGCCAGAACAGCAGCACGCGCCGCGCCGAGCCGGCGAACCGCGAGCCATACACCACGTCGGCCTTGCCCTCCAGGATGGGCGCCAGCAGTTGCGGGTACTCGGCCGGATCGTACTCCAGGTCCGCGTCCTGGATGATCACCACCTGGCCGGTGACGCGCTCCAGACCGGCGCGGATGGCCGCGCCTTTGCCGCTGTTGCGCGGCTGGTGGATGACCACCAGGTTATCGTGTGTGGCCGCCAGTTGATCCAGCAGGCGGGAGCTGCCGTCGGTCGAGCAATCATCGATGGCCAGAATCTCCTTCTCGATGGGCACCGCCTGAACGCGCCGGACAATCTCGCTCAGCGTGAGCCGTTCGTTGTAGACGGGCATGATGACCGAGAGCAATGGGCCGTTTTTTGCCATCTTGAAAACTGTAATCGCCCCGGCATTGCCCGTCAAGCTTTGGCAAGTGCGAAATGCGGAATGCGGGGTGGCGAGTGCTGAACATTCCGCATTCCGCACTGGGCACTGACTTGCGTGCTATACTCGGGGAGCGAAATGGAGGTCGCCCTATATGGCGGAAGATACCGGCAAGATTACCTACTTTCTGGCGGGCCTGGGGGTCGGCACTCTGATCGGGATTCTGTTCGCTCCGCGCGCCGGAGAAGAGACGCGGGATTACCTCGGCCAGAAGGCCGTGGAGGGCCGCGAGTTTGTGGTGCGCAAGGGCCGCGAGGCGCGCGAACAGGCAGGCGAGTGCATCGAGAAGGGCAAGGAGACGGTCGCCCGCCAGAAGGGCAACGTGCAGGCGGCATTCGAGGCCGGGAAACAGGCGTACCGCGAAGCCACCGGCGAATCATCGGAACCGGCTCCGGGAACGCCCCCGGACGCCAAGCCCTCCGGCTCCAAGGCGTGAGGAGGTCGCTACCTGTTGGCTCCCAATTTGGCTCCTGATTGGTTCTACCTCTTCGTGGCCCTGTTCGTAGTGATCATGGCCGTGGCGCTGGTTCTGCAACTGGCCACGCTGATCGGCTTGTTGCTGGCCGTCAAGAAGCTGCAGGTGCGCATCGAGCAGATGCTGGACAGGAAGCTCGATCCCTTGCTGGACAGCGCCAAATCGATGCTGGACAGCGCCCGGCCGATCGTCGAGCAGGCCCGCGAGCAGGCGCAACGCCTGGCTGCCACGCTGAACAAGGCCCAGGAAACGGCTCAAACCCAGCTCACGCGCATCGACCAGTTGCTGACCGAGGTCACCGACCGGGCCCGGCTGGAGATCATCCGGGTGGATGAGCTGGTGGCCGACACCGTGCACCGCGTCGAGCAAACCACCGAATTCATCCAGAAGAGCGTGGTCCGCCCGGTCAAGGAAATCGACGCGGTCGTCCACGGCATCCTCGCCGCCGTCCAGGTCCTTCTGCGGCGTGGCGGCTTCCGCACACCGGAGCGCGCCACGCAGGACGAAGAGATGTTTATTTAGGCTGTGGGCTGTAGGCCGTGGGCTGTAGGCTGCCCGCGGTTGGCCTACAGCCTACAGCCTACAGCCGGTTTTGAAACTCCGCATCCTCATCGTCGATGACGACGCCAACACCCTGGCGCAACTGGCGCGGGCCTTCCGCATGGAGGGGCTGGAAGCGCTGATCGCCGACTCCGCCGAGCGCGCCCTGGAGTTGCTCCGCCGCGAGAAGCTGGACGCCGTCGTTTCCGACGTGGTCATGCCCGGAACCAGCGGATTGCGGTTGCTGGAGGCCATCGGGCGGGAACGGCCCGAGCTGCCGGTGGTGCTGATTTCCGGCCAGGCCACCATCGAGATGGCGGTCGAGGCCACCCGGTCCGGTGCCGTCGATTTCCTGGAAAAGCCGGTCTCGGCGCAGAAGCTGCTGCTCACCGTGGGAAACGCGGTGCGGCTCCGGCGCCTGGAGGAAGAAAACCGGGAACTGCGCCGCCAGGTGGGAGACGGCGACCTGCTGTTTCGCAGCCCGGCCATGGCCCGGGTCGTCGAGCAGCTCGAACTGGTGGCGCCGACCGATTCGGCCGTCTGCATCCTGGGCGAGACCGGGGTGGGCAAGGAACTGGTGGCGCGGGCCATCCACCGCGCCAGCCCGCGCCGCGACAACCCCTTCGTGAAGCTGAACTGCGCGGCGGTGCCCGCCGAACTGATCGAAAGCGAGCTGTTCGGCCACGAGAAGGGCTCCTTCACCGGCGCCATCTCCCGCCACATCGGCAAGTTCGAGGCCGCCGAGGGCGGCACTTTGTTCCTCGACGAGATCGGCGACATGCCCCCGGCCATGCAGGCCAAATTGCTGCGGGTCTTGCAGGAGCGGGAGTTCGAGCGCATCGGCTCGAACCAGGTCATTACCGCCAACGTGCGGGTGATTGCGGCAACCAACAAAGACCTGCACAAGCTGATGGCCGCCGGCCACTTCCGAGAGGACCTGTTTCACCGCATTCATGTGTTCCCCATCGCCGTGCCGCCGTTGCGCGAGCGCCCCGAAGACGTGCCCTTGCTGGGGGAGCATTTCGCCCGCCAGGTGGCGGCCCGGAATCACTGGAAGCAGGCGCGGATCACGCCGGAAGCGCTCGACAGGCTGGCGCGGTACCGGTGGCCCGGCAACGTGCGGGAGTTGCAGAACGCCGTCGAGCGCGCCCTGATCCTGGCGCGCGGCGGAGAGATCAGCGGCGCGCTGATCGACCAGTTGCTGGGCGGCGGCGCGGCGGCGCCCGCCGGCCCCGGCTCCCGCCATGGCTTCCGCGGTCGCCCGCTGAAAGAGACGATGGACGAAATCGAGCGCGAGGTGGTGCTGGACGCGCTGGAAAAACACGCCTGCCAAATCGCGCAGACGGCGCGCGCCCTGGGCCTGGAGCGCAGCCACCTGTACAAGAAATGCCAGCAGCTCGGCATTGACCTCCGCTCCCTCCGCGTGGCCCGACCGTAGAAGCTGTCAGCTTTCAGCTATCAGCCATCAGCTATCGCCAGAGGCTGAAAGCTGATAGCTGACAACTGATAGCTGACAGCTTGCCCTTGTGACTAAAGTCATTTCGCTGAAACGCCGCCTCCGGCAAACTGCACATGGAGGGCAAACATGCACAACGGCGGCGATCCCATTGAAGTCCTGGTGAACGAACACCGTTCGATTGAGCGCGTGCTCGACGCCATCGAAGCCCGGTTGGAAGCCGGCGCTCAGGGGCCATTCCCGGCCGACTTTTTCAGCGAGGCGCTCGATTTTTTGTCGAATTTCGCGGACGGATGTCATCACTACAAAGAAGAGCAGTGCCTGTTCCCAATGCTGACCTCGCGGGGCATGCCGCGAGAGGGCGGGCCGGTGGGCATGATGCTCCACGAGCACGATGAGGGGCGCGGCTACCTGGCGGCCATCCGGCAGAACCTGGAGCAGGCGCGCGCCGGCTCGCCCGAGGCTGTCGAGGCGGTCCGCGACAACGCCGAGGCCTACATCCACCTGCTGCGCCAGCACATTTTCAAGGAAAACAACGTCCTGTTCCAGATGGCGCGCAGCCTCCTGTCATCGGCCGATATGCAGAAACTGAGCGAGCAATACGAAGGCGTGGAGCGGGAGAAGGGCGCGGGCGTTCACGAGCGCTACGAAACCCTGGCGGCCAAAATCGCGTGAGAGGCAGAGATGGGACGCAGATGAACACAGAGGAACGCAGATCAGTTCGGATCTGCGTGCATCTGCGTTTATCTGCGTCCCATTCCCTACTGAACCGCGCGCATTTTGCCGTTTTCCAGGCGGATCTGCTCACCTTGCCACGTCGCGCGGCGGTAGAAAAAGCTGGCGGTCCACATGCCGAATGTCAGCAGGTCGCGCAGAGGCGTCAGCAGAAGATAGCGGTCCAGAACCGGGTCGTGAAGCACCAGGCGATTGGCGATCCAGGCGGCGCCCAGCCGCAAGGCCAGCCAGGTGAACAAGAAGCCCCAGACCACCCCGGAATGCGGCGCCAGCGCCAGAGCGCCCAGCAGGAAGGGAAATCCGTAAGTGAGAATCAGGCCGGTGTGGCCTCTGGAGCGTGAGGCATGCGTGCAGCACGTCCAGCGGAACTGGCGCTGCACCATGGTGCGCCAGGTATCGGCCGGCAGCACCGTATGGACCACGTAGGAGCTGATGACCACCCGCTTGCCCAGCCCCGCCACCCGCCTGCCCAGCTCATAATCGTCGCTGGCATCCGCCATTACGGGGAAGCCGCCGATGGCCTCCAGCAGCGATTTCCGCGTGGCCATGGTGGAGCCGAACGCAAATTTCACTCCTTCCAGCATCCTGGCCACCATGGCGCTGGGGTGGAATTCGCCGGTAATTCCGATGGCTTCAAAGACCGAGGGAAGCGTGCCGCCCGGCTCGGCGCGATAGAAGCAGGTAACCAGGCCCACGTCGGGATCGCGGAAGTGCGCCATGATGCGCCGCAGGTAGTCGGGGCCGACGCGCATGTCACCGTCGCTGACCGCCAGGAACTCGTACCGCATCTCGCGATGCATCTTGTCCAGGCTGTCAACCTTCTTGTTGGCGCCGTAATGCCGGTCGGCGATCAGCAGGCGGATGGAGAGGTTCGGGAACTCGGCCTGGAGCCGCCGCACGACGGGGACGACCGGGTCTTCGGGATCCGCTACGCCGAACAGCACCTCGTACAGCGGGTAGTCCTGGCGGCAAAAACCGGCCAGCAAGTCGTGGCAGTCCCGCTCCAGCCCGCGCAGAGGCTTAAAGATGGAAACCGGCGGGGTGAAATCGGCGGGCGGCTCCGCAGCCGCGCGGAAACGCCAGGCGGCCGCCATGACCAGCAGCCAGTAGACACAGGCGCAGCCGGCCATGAACAGGCAAAGGCCGATGAGCAAGGATATCACGTTCGAATGCATGCTGGCCGCCGGCCCAAAGAGGAAATCCTACGCCATGAAGCGGGCGATCCCTTCCGCGTGAGGAGGCGCTTGACGATCCAGTGTGCGGGCCGCGCCCCGTTCACGCGCGGGCAGCCGGTTTGGGGCACGGCCGGGCGCGCCTATTCGCAGATCGCCTGCTCGATCACGTGGCGTAATTCGGGAAGCTTATTTTGCACGATATCCCAGATGATTTCGACATCAATGCCGAAGTATTCATGTATCAGAATGTCTCTCAGCCCGGCGATCTTTTGCCAATCGCCCTCGGGGCGCGCCGCGCGGAACTCGGCTGGAAGCTGCTTGACTGCCTCACCGATAATCTCCAGGTTGCGAACTACCGCATCGAGCGTCTTCTCGTCTTGCACGAAGGAGGTGAACGAAAGCGGCGCGGTGTAGCGCTCGATCTTGCCGATCGACTCCAGCATGTCTTCCAGCGAGGCTTTATAGTCCCGGGGCATAAACCGCGCTCTCCAGGATTGAGGCGCGAAGCCTGGGTTTGATCGCCTCGCGCAGCACCAGGTCGACCCGGCAGCCGAACAGGTGTTCGAGAAACGCCTTGAGATCCATGTAGGCGTCAAAGCTTTTCCTGTCGAACTCCACCACAAAATCCAGATCGCTCGATTCGCCGGCGTCGCCGCGCGCAGAAGAACCAAACAGACCAAGGCGCCGCACGCCGAATTGTCTGATAGCGTCGCGGTTCGCTTCCAAGGCCTCCAAGACGCTCTCCCTGTCCCGCATCCTGTTCCCCTTTGCGCTATTGTACTCGCTTACAGGGAAACCAGTGCAACCCCCATGGCCACCAGTGCGGCGCCCAGCCAGCGCTGGCCGCTGACGCGCTCGTTGAGGAGGACCTTCGCGCCCAGCGTGTTCAGAATGTAGGTGACGGCCGTCACCGGAATGACGAAGCTGACATCGGCCACCGAAAGCGCGGCCATCAGGGCGAAGAAGGAGATGGCCATCGAGGCCACGCCGGCGGTGACCCAACCCCCTCGCAGCGCCCGCCAGGCAACCCGCAAGAGCGATCGTGGGCGGAAGTCGTGGATTTCCCCCACCCGTTTCATGCCGTGGGTCACCAGGATCTCGCCCGTCACCGACGCGCCAATCAGGACCATCAGCAGGGGAACGATCATGGCATCCGCCGCTTCTCGGTGCGCACCACCAGCAGCACGCCGGTGACGATCAGCACCGTTCCCAGCCAGCGCCACGCGCTGATCCGCTCGCCCAGGAGCCAATACGACAGGCCGGCGGTCAGCAGATAACCGGGCGCCGTGGCCGGCAACACGTAGGAGAGGTCGGCCCACGACAGGGCAGCCAGGTAAGAAAAAAAGAAAAGCGCCAGCAGGACGACGCCGGCGGCCACCCAGGGATTCAGCATCGCGGCCAGCCCCGAACCGACGACGCGCCAGGCCGGCTGATGGCTGATGTCGCCCAACTGCTTCATGCCTTTGCTGAGGAGAACATTACCGAGGGCGCTGGAGACAATGATGACGGCCAGGGTGAGCTTGGTTTTCACTGGGATCGAGAAGCGACCGATGCGGAATTTCGGATTGCGTCCGCCGCGGCGGACGGATTGCGGATTTCAAGCCTTCCCTCCATGCGTTTACATTCCGCAATCCGCATTCCGAAATCCGCAATTCCTCAGTCGCCGGCATCGCTCAGCCCGGCGGCGGGCGAGCTGGCGGCGTTGCCTGCCTGCAGCGAGCGGGCCCTGGTCACGAAATGCCTGCGCTTGGCGCGCAGGCTCAGAAACTCCCGGGCCTCTTTGTACAGGCGGGCGCGCTCCTTGCCGTTGAAAATCGCCTTGCGCACCACGCGCCAGGCGATTCGCGCCCGGAAATAATAGCGGCCGTAAAAGCGGTCGACGGCCTCCAACAGGTCGGCGCGGGTCAACCCCGGGTATTCGACATTGGGGAGCTGGTGGCCCTGCTCGTCCACCATCTCTTCATCGTGCAGGTATCCTTCGCGGCAAACGAAGTCGTAAAACTCGGTGCCGGGATAGGGGTGGGCCACCGACACCTGGATGGTTTCGCAATCCAGCTCCTCGGCGAAGCACATGGTGGCCTCGATGCTCTCGCGGGTCTCGCCCGGCAGCCCGATCATGAAGTCGCCGTGCACGGCCAGGCCCAGCTTCTTGGCGTCGCGGGTGAACCGGCGCGCCTGTTCCAGGGTGGCGCCCTTCTTGATGTTCTTCAGGATCTGCGGGTCGCCGCTCTCGTACCCCACCACCATCAGGCGGCAACCGGCCTGGCGCATGGCCCGCAGCGTCTCGTAATCGGTGGTCACCCGCGAAGTACACGACCAGGTGAACCCCAGGGGCTGCAGTTTCTTGCACAGCTCGACAGTGCGCGACTTCTTGTAGTTGAAGGTGTCGTCGTCGAAGAAGATCTCGCGGACCTGGGGGAAGCGCTTCAGCGCCCAGCGCACCTCCTCGGCCACGCTGTCGGTGCTGCGCGTGCGCCAGGGGTGGCCGCTCAGCGTCTGCGGCCAGAGGCAGAAGGTGCACATCGCCGGGCAGCCCCGGCTGGTGTACATGGAAATGAACGGGTGCAGCAGGAAGGGGACGTTGTAGCGCTCCACGTCCAGATCCCGGGCATACACCTCGCTGACAAACGGCAGGGCATCCAGATCCTGGACCGGAGGACGGTCGGAATTGTGATGCACGAAACCGTTGTTGCGCCAGCTAATCCCGCGGATCTGCGAGGGGTCGCGGCCCTGAGCGTACTCCAGCACGGAGTATTCGAATTCCCGGCGAGCCACGAAATCAACGGCTTTCGCCGCCCGCAGGCTCCCTTCCGGCTGCACGGTGACGGGAGGCCCCACAAAGCCGATCTTCAGGCCCGGCTTGCGGTCCTTCATCATCTGCGCCAGCCGCACATCGCTCTCGAACCCGGGCGTGCTGGTGAACAAGACCACCAGATCAAAGTCCCGGGCGATGCGCGCGGTTTCGGCAGCCGTTATGTGGTGGGGTGGAGCGTCCAGAACACGGCTGCCTTCCATCATTCCGGCCGGGTAACAAAGCCAAACCGGGTACCAGTACGATTCAATCTCCCGGCTGGCCGGCCAGCGAGAGCTTGCCCCACCGTCAAATGTGTCGAACGACGGTGGGTTCACGAACAGTGTCTTCATCATGCGATTCAAAAGAGAAATTGAACCACAAAACGCTTCTCAATTACAAAAGAAAAAGCGGGGTAAGCCGCAGCAAGGGATACAAAAGACCAACGGGGAATAGCCGAAAACCAGCCTTCCGGGGCCTCTTCAGCCGGCCGCCAGCCGAGCTATTTCGGGCGGCGGTCCAGCACCGACTGAATGGCCCAGATGGCCAGCGGGCGCATGTACATAGAGGCCCGGAACGTCATCTTGCCCGGCTGGTCGGTCCAGCCTTCCGGGGTGCGAAACCACAGTCCGCCGGTTTCGTAGGTGGTGCGGTAGATGCCGCGAGCCGTCTGCCAGGCCTCTCGCTCCATGCCGCTGTCGAGCATGAAGGCCGCCAGCGCGTAAGTGACGCCGGTCCAGACTTCGTGGGCATTGGTCGACTTGGTGAACAGGCGATCGACGGCGCCGTCGGGCATCATCCCGTTCACGGCCCCCGCTTCCCCGTTGTAGTACTTCATCACGTTGAAATCGAAGACTTTGCGAAGAGCGCGGTTGCGCTTCTCGGCCGGAACCACGGCCGGCAGGCCGGTAAGCTGGGCGTAGAACTGGCCAAACAGTTGATCGGCCATGATGGCCTTGCGGTCCTTGCTGGCAGTATCGAAATCGTAGTACTCACCGTTCCACAACTTCTGCTCCAAGGCGGCGCGGGCGCGGCCGGCCAGTTGGCGGTATTCGGAGGCGGCCGCCCGCTCGCCCACCGCGTCGCCGATGGCGGCCGCCGCTTCCAACGAAGCGATCCAGAGCGAACTGATGTAAGCACTGGTTCCGGTCATCGTCCAACTGTCGTAGGTCTGGTCGGGGGTCCCGTCGTTTTCGGGAATGCCGTCGCCATCCTTGTCGAACTGCTTCATGTAGTCCAGGGTCTGGCGCAGCGGCTGCCAGACGTGGTGCAGAAACACGGTGTCCTTCCTGCCGGTCCACACGTAGTCGCGCCAGATTTTCAGAGCCAGGCCGGAGGATTCATCCTTGAGCGTGTTCGGATCCTGCCAGGTGTAGAAGTTGGTGCGGCGCCAGGGATCCTCGAACGGCACGCCCAGGTCCATCGGCGTCGCGCCGCGCAGTTTGCGCGGGCTCCAGAGCTTGCCCTCGGTCCAGCCGATGGGGTGCTTCGACGTGTCTTCGAGCGCCACCGCGTCGGCGAACAGTTTCGCCTCCTGCTTGTCCAGCTCGGGAAACAGGTGCAGCACGGCGAACGAGCCGTAAATGTTCACGTCCAGCGTGGAGTAGAAGCGGTATTCCGGGCATTCCAGGTAAGAGAAACGGCCCAACGGCGGATAATCGGTGCCGCCGGGCTTGCCGGGCTGCCCGTTCTCCCACGCCATCCCGGAATCCAGTAAGTAGTAAAGTTCGTTGAACAGGGCGGTCTTGTACCAGTCCGGTGTGCGCCGGTCTTCCAGGTAGGGGCGCATCCAGGCGTCGATCTGAGCGGACCAGCGGGCGTGATTCTGAAGCCCCTCCCGGGCGATTTTCCAGGCATTGTGTCCGGTAGCACCGAAGAAAGCGGTATAGCGCTTGTACCACTTGACGCCCGGCCCGAACTCCATGATGGGCAGGTCCCAGGCCAGCACGATGGGGACGGTGCGGGCGCCGCCGGGCGCCAGGGTGAAGCGCACGGCCAGCGCCGCGGCGACACGCTGGCCTTTGCGCGCCGGGCGCGGATCGGCGGTGTCGGGCAGGCGGCCCGTGGCAGCAAACGGCTTCCACACCTCCGCGCCATCTCCGGCCGGATCGAAGCGGGCTAGGTAAGTAACTTCCGCGCCGCGCGCCGCCTCCGCCGCCAGCGCGAACTCCCCATCCCACTCTTCGGTGACCGGGCCCTGGCCACGGCCCAGCACCAGCCCGCGCATGACGCCGTCGCTGTGAAAAACGGCGTGGTTGCCCTCGCTCGCTCCCCAGCGCATCTCGTAGCTCGGCCCGTCGTCGAACGGATCGGCGCTCTTGGCGGCGTTGGCGAACCAGCCCAGCATGTTCTCCCAACTGAACAGCAGCGACACCGTCATCGGCTTGGCTGTGCGGTTGACCGCGGTCCAGCGGAAAATGCCGAGCGGGTAACTCGGCTCCCGGTAGTTGTGCGGCAAGAAGGGGGAAAACTGCTCGCAGGTCAGCGTCAATCCTGGCAGGCCGGTGTCTTCGTACACGTACCAGGCTTTCGGGAAAAGCGCGTGGTAGCGGTTGCCGGGCCGCACGGACGCATCCCACCCCCACGCGGAAAGCGAGCCATCCTCGGGTTTCCACGCCGAAAGAACGCGGGCGGCGGCCGGCCCGCCTTCGGGCTGCACAAACACTGCGAACTGGTTGGCGGGTGCGGTCCGGTAGGCGTGCTCACCGACGTCCAGGTGCCAGCGGGCAAAATCGCCGCGGTAGGTGCGGCCGATACTACCCGCGCCAAGGCCCCCGACCGGCAGGCCTTGGAAGTAGCCGTCGTCCAGCTTTTCCCCGCCCCGCATGGCTCCTTCGAACGGCTGGCCGATCACCCGGCTCCAGGCCGCCTTGGGTATTTCGCCCGCCGGCAAGCAGGCCGCCAGGCAGAACAACACACCTATCAGCCGCATACTCATGACCGCTATCAAAGCACAGCCCGCCTGCCGCCGCAACAGGCAGAACGGGACGCAGATAAACGCCCGCCGCGGCGGGCACGCAGATTTGCTTCGCGGAACGGCGTCGGCACGGGCGTCCTAGCACTTGATCTGCGTTTATCTGCGTTCATCTGCGTCCCATTCCAAAGGTTTTATGATGAAATGAAAACAGATGGAGCACCAGGACCATGGGCACGCGCATCTCGACCCCCGGGCGCGGAACCGGCGCCGGTTACTGGCCGCCGCCGGCATTTCTTTCCTGGTGTTGATTGCCGAGGTGGCCGGCGCGCTGCTTTCCAACAGCCTGGCGTTGCTGGCCGATGCGGGACACGTGCTGGTGGACCTGGCGTCGCTGGGGCTGAGCCTGTTTGCCATGCGGCTGGCCGAGCGCCCGGCGACGCCCCGCAAAACCTACGGCTATCGCCATGCCGAGACCATCGCCGCCTTCCTGAACGCGCTGACCGTCATGGCGCTCTCGGTATGGATCGTTTGGGAGGCGCTGTTGCGCCTGCGCTCACCCCAGCCGGTGCGCGGGGACCTGATGCTGGCCGCCACGCTGGCCGGCCTGGCGGGAAACGTCGCGGCGGCGGCGCTCCTGTACCGCGGCCAGTCCACCAGCATCAACCTGCGCGGCGCTTTCCTGCACATCGTCGGCGACATCCTGGGGTCGCTGGCCGCGCTGGTGGCCGCCGCCGGCATCTTTCTGCTGGGGACCACCGTGCTCGATCCCATCGCCAGCATCGTGGTCTCCGTGCTGCTGCTGACCAGCGGCTGGGAGTTGCTGCGGCACAGCAGCTCGCTGCTGATGCTGTCGGTGCCGCCGCACCTTTCCGTGGCGGAGGTCGAGCGGGCGCTGCTGGAGATCCCGTCCGTCTGCCGGGTGCACGATCTGCACGTCTGGTCTGTGGGCCAGGACGCCGTGGTCCTCAGTTGCCATCTGGTGGTCGATGAGCCTGTCAACCGCGAGCAGTTGCTCGCCGCCGGCCAGCAGGTCCTTCGCGAGCGCTTCGCCATCGCTCATTCCGTTTTCCAGATCGAATCCGGCGCCGTATCCTGCCCGGCTGAGGTATCCTGTTTCGTTCCGCGGGTGGAATGAACCACCAAGTCACCAAGACACGTAGAATTCGTCATCGGAGGTTGGTCATGATTGCACCGCGCATTGTTGTGTTCGTGGTCGTGCTACTGCTCCCCGGTGTCGGGGCGTTCGCCGACGAGGGCATGTGGACCTACAACAACTTCCCCACCGAAAAAGTGCAGAAGGCCTACGGGTTTACGCCGTCCGACGCCTGGATGGAGCACCTGCGGCTCAGCTCGGTGCGTTTTGGCGGGGCCTCGGGCAGTTTCGTCAGCCCCAACGGGCTGGTGATGACGAACCACCACGTCGGCGAGCGCTGCATCCAGGACTTGGGCACGGCAGAGCGCAACCTCAATGAAACGGGCTACTACGCGCCGGCGCAGGACAAAGAGCTGCGCTGCCCGCAAATGGAGCTCAACGTCCTGACGGGGATCGCCGACGTGACCGGCGAAGTGAACGCCGGGGTAAAGCCGGACATGGACGCAGCGGCGCGCAACGCCGCCCAGCGCGCCGCCACCGCGCGCCTCGAGAAGGAATGCCGGGACAAGACCGGGCTGCGCTGCGACGTCGTCGTGTTGTACGAAGGCGGCGCCTTCAACCTCTATCGCTACAAGAAGTACACCGACGTGCGCCTGGTGTTCGCCCCCGAGGCTTCCATCGCCTTCTTCGGCGGCGACCCCGACAATTTCACCTATCCGCGGTACGACCTGGACATCACCTTCTTCCGCGTCTACGAGAACAACAAGCCGGCGCCGGTGGAGCATTATCTGAAGTGGAGCGCGGCCGGCCCGCGGGACGGCGAGCTGGTGTTCGTCAGCGGCCATCCCGGCTCGACCGGGCGCAACCTGACCATGTCGCAACTGGAGTTCCTGCGTGACGTGGCCTATCCGGCGCGGCTGAAAATATACAAAGAGCGGCTGGCGAAACTGTTCGCCTATTCCCGCACGAATGCCGAGCAGGCGCGCATCGCCCGCGACATCATCTTCGGTTACGAGAACTCGCAGAAGGGGACCATCGGCTACCAGTCCGGGTTGCTGGACAAGAAGCTGATGGCCCGGCGCGCGGCCATGGAGAAAGACCTGCAGGCGCAGGTGGCCGCCGATCCCAACAAGCAGAAACAGTACGGCGGCGTCTGGGAGGCGCTGGCCGGCGCCCAGCGCGCCTATGCCTCCTTTTACCATCAACACCAGTTGCTGGACGGCGCCATCGGGCTGCCGCAGTCGCGCCTGTTCCAGATCGCGCGGCGCCTGGTCCGCCTGCCGGCCGAGAAGGCCAAGCCCAACGAGAAGCGCCTGCGCGAGTATCGCGAGAGCGCCCTGGAATCGCTGCTGCAACAGCTTTACTCACCGGCCCCCATTTACGAATCGCGCGAAATCTTGATTCTCGGCCAGATCCTCTCGGAGTTGCAGCAGACGCTGGGCGCCGGCAGCCCCTTGATGAAGCAGGCGCTGGCCGGACAAACCCCGGAGCAGGCCGCCGGGCGGTACGTGACCGGGAGCAAGCTGGCCGACGTAAAGGAGCGGCGCCGGTTGGCCGACGGCGGCCAAGCCGCCATCGACAAGTCCGATGACGCCATGATCCGCCTGGCCAAACTGGTCGATAGTGAGGCCCGGACGCTGAACAAGCGCTACGAGGACGAAGTGGAGGCCCTGGAGCGCAAGAACGGCTCGCTGCTGGCCCAAGCCTTGTTCGCGCTCCGAGGAACCTCCCTCTACCCGGAGGCCACCGGGACGCTGCGCCTCAGTTACGGCGCCGTGAAGGGCTACGTCGAAAGCGGCAAAAAGATTCCCTATACCACCACCTTCGATGGCATGTACAAGCACGCCACCGGCAAGGACCCCTACAAGCTGCCGGACCGCTGGCTGGCCAACAAGGCCAAGCTGAATCTTTCGGTGCCGCTGAATTTCGCCTCCACCAACGACATCATCGGCGGCAACTCCGGCAGCCCGGTGGTGAACAAGCAGGGGGAACTGGTGGGCATCATCTTCGACAGCAACATCCAGGGGCTGCCCAACCGCTTCCTGTTCACCGACGAGATCGCCCGCTCTGTTTCGGTTCATTCCGCCGGCATCATCGAAGCGCTGGAGAAAATCTACGGCGCCGACGCCGTCGTCAAAGAACTGCGCGGTAGGTGATTCACCACAAAGGCACCAAGGCACAAAGAAACACAAAGAGAAACGGCCTTGGTGT
>Ga0315284_10001444_pt1 | contig 33895 bp, 30 predicted proteins | sample YL17G09_16_MG_FD_203696 | JGI IMG/M metagenome (GOLD analysis project Ga0315284, IMG submission 203696) | Sediment microbial communities from Yellowstone Lake, YNP, Wyoming, USA - YL17G09_16 | ecosystem: Environmental > Aquatic > Freshwater > Lake > Sediment | place: USA: Wyoming | collected... | reverse complement strand
CAGGCGGTATGATGATCCTCCTTGCAGTTATCTTTTTGGCACGAGGTGAATTGCCAGCCCAAGATGTCGCTTCAGCGACTTAGGACCTGAGGGAATGGAAGAAGGAATTTGGATGAATCGGCGTGAATTCCTTAGCTACTCTATTTTTTCTTGTCTATCAGTAACCTTAGGAAATCTTCTCTCTTGCGCACAGACTCCGAATATCCCTGCTCAAGATAGGATTCTTCTAAAAGGCATGCAAATTATTGATGCCCATGCCCATCCTGATCGGCTCTTCCCATATGGAGGGATATCTGGGTGGCGCGATAAGAGTTCCACACTCAAAGCTATCAAAAAATTGGGAATGGCCGCCAGTTCTTTTGCTTCGGTGGGAGATCAAGTTTATCGCAACCCAGGTCATCTATCAGGCTCTGAATTTGAGAGCACCATAGCTCAGTTAGAATCGTGGATGAAAGAGCTGGTGGAGCCGGGTCTGGTCAAATTGGTTCTAAAATCTTCTGATGTTCCAAAAGTGATAGATGGTAACAGTCCTCCTGGTGCCATTTTAGCCATCGAAGGAGACGATCCTCTGGAAGGGAATCCTGATAGAGTGAGTGAATTTTATCATCTCGGGATCACCCATTAGAAGGCACCTGTCAAAAGAAAAAAATACTTCTTAAGCAAGAAAATTCGTTATTGTCAACTTCCGTTTTTCTTGGGAGAACGATGCAGCTGCAAGTATGGGCAGCCTTATAGCTCGTCGGAGCAGCCGCCAACCTTATAGACTCTTTTTGCTCCCGATCCTATTTGCTCTCAACGCTTTACAGAAGTCTCCATCTTTTTTCTTACTAAAGATGATCTCTATTGAGCCATCAACCCCTTTCCCTATGCCGTAGTTTCTTTTGAGTTTGCAGTGTCCGCCTTGAGGCACCAGTTACCCATCAGGCTGAAGGTCTTTTGAGAGAAATCCGTTTCTCTCTTTGACCCTCGTCCTTTTCCACGGACCCAGAAAATATTCGGTTCCATGCCATGTCCAAATGGTTTTTCAGTTCTTGTGGTTGTGAACCAGCCTCCCGCGGCTCATGGCATGGGCAGTAAAGATGCTGATAACTTTTTGTACAGGTTCGAACGGATTCCAATCAGTCCTCGTGGCTCCTTGCCAACTCCTATACCGGTTTACCGTTCCAGCCCATTCATTATCCAGTAGAGACCCGCAAGCTGATCTATATGACGAAATTGATCTAAAGTGTTAACAGCAAGTTCCGGAAAGTTAGCGATACCCGCCAAGTCTTCCTGGAGTAAGAGAGGGGTTTAATCTATGCCCAATTTTTGGTAACCTTTGGGGGATGGCTGTCGTGAGCATTCAAACCCTGCACTTCCTAAAACATTCCCTGTGGGTCTCAGTAGTTATGTCACTCAAATGATATTTATTTTTTTGGGGGCTTATAGTTTAAATCACCTCTTTGATCAAATCTGTACCATCCTTTTTCTTTCTCTATTTCCCGAAGAATAAGTTCTGCAGCTATTTTAGCTGCTGAAGCTGAAACATTACAACATTGCTTGGAGAGAATATCAAAATATTCACCCGACTTCACCATCTTTTGAACGTCCGGGTCTCTAACATCAAGTTTTTTGCCCACTAACATCTCCTGTATATCAAAACACTTAATCGTTCCCCAGAATTCCTTAAATCTGTCAAACATCTCAGCGGCTAAATCCACTGTTTTCGAAAATGGACTTTCTCCTGTTTCTTTGGGCGCACCAGCTTCTCTTATGTCGTTACGTCCACCATATAGCCCAATTGCCAATAAGGCTCCTGATAGTGCCCCACACATCTCACCCTTACGGGCAACCCCTGTTACAAAAGGCGTCGCTGCTCTGAATACTTCCTGGCTATACATATCCAGATGATCCATTAAAGCCTTCACAACTACTTGGCTACACCCACGATAATTCATCTGTGTTCGATAAGCCTGTTCGTAGATATCTCTTATGATCTCTTCCTTATTCTTTGTAAGTAAAATACTCTTTCCCATAGAATCCTCCTTGTTCTAGAATATTGTCGATTTAACAAAATTCGGAACTAAATAAAAATTATAACTCAGCCCTTCCCCCATTATTGAAAGTTTTTAAATTTGAATGTCACTTACTTCTCTTTGCTATTTTTGTTTCCTCCATTACTTTGTCAAAATCTTAATTCAATTTGGATTTCACAATGAATTCAAAGGTAACGTCCCTCCCAAAATTTGAAGCATTACAAAACTCCTTTTTCTAGGCTCTTCGGGGTTATACTTAAGATATCATGAGATTCCTTCCCATAATTGTTCCAGAGGGCTCCCTAATAAGATCGAATAGAGTGTGAATTGTTTAAATAAATTTATTTGACATCCTTATGAAATTGATAAGATAAAAGAATTATATGTCTTATAATAAATTATTCTAACAAAAAAAATATAATAAGTAGAAAAGTTTGTCAAGGGAAAAAGATAAGACCTCTAAAAAAACTTTTTAGAGGGAGAAAAGGAGATGTTATGGATATGATATATCGGGACCCATAGAAAGTTGACAGCCGAACGTACAAACGTATAGGGGTTAAATTTCGGGGAAATATAGATAACCTTTAAACCAGAGGTAAAAGACATGAAATAAAGGAAATGGTCGACGGATGAGAAAAATGCCATTGTCATGGCAAGGGCTTAAAGAAGGGCGCCGGCTGCAGATGTTTGTAGGGATCATAAAAAAACCTTGGTTGAAAGATCACGTTAAGGAGCAAGGCATCGATTTAGAATTGAGTTTTAGAGTAAGGCCATCAACAGTTTCCGGAAGGTATAAGAGAGAAAGGAGATAAGAAAAGGATGTACCCCTGGAATGAGCATTACTTCTTTAAAAAAGCAAAACTCCTCTTGGATGAACGGTTTCGATGAGGTATAATGTTTTTCATTAATAAAAGAGGGTATGTTTCGCTTGTAGGAAGCTGGCACACACATAACCGAATGAGTGACGAAAATTTTGCTCAGGATAAAGCATCAGGAGGCTGAAATGCTTTCTTCAATCAATGAAGTTCAACAAGCTATGGAAAAAGAGAAGTATATCTGCGATCGACCTCTAGCGACGGGGCTCTATTTGGCTTTGAGGCTTGAGAAGCCTCTTCTTTTCGAAGGAGAGGCAGGGGTGGGAAAGACAGAGGTGGCCAAGGTAATGGCCAAAGTCTTGAACCGGCGCCTCATTCGACTGCAATGTTACGAAGGTTTGGATGCAACAGCTGCCCTATACGAATGGAACTATCCCAAACAGTTGCTGCGTATCAAAATGACAGAATCAGGCAGGCAACCCTTGGAGTCGATTGAGAATATCTTCAGCGAGGAGTTTCTTATCCGAAGGCCCCTGCTAGAAGCCATCCGAAGCGAATCTTACGATCAACATATTGTCCTTCTCATCGATGAGATTGATCGTTCTGATGAGGAATTTGAAGCCTTTCTTTTAGAGGTACTCTCTGACTTTCAAATCACCATTCCTGAAATCGGAACCATTTCGGCCAAGGAACGGCCTTTGGTGATTATCACATCCAACCGAACCCGGGAGATTCACGATGCGTTGAGAAGAAGGTGCCTTTATCATTGGATCGACTACCCTTCTTTTGAAAAAGAATATCTAATTGTCACCACAAAGATTCCTGACATTCATGAGATTCTTGCCCATCAGATCTGCTCCTTTATGCAGACAGTTAGGGGAAAAGACTTTTACAAAAAACCAGGGATCGCCGAAACCCTGGACTGGGCGAATGCCCTGATCCAACTTCACAAGGACCATTTGGATCGGGCGGCTGTGGAAGAGACACTCGGATGCATTCTAAAACATTTCGAGGACATAAAGAAAATGAAGGAGTTCGATTTGGACAGTTGCCTGAGCGCTTTAGGAGAGGTCGGGTGATCTACCCAGATTTCAATCTTTTGAAAAATGTTCTTCTTTTTTCTCAAGCTCTAAGAAAAAGACGTATCGGTGTAACTATTAATAATGTGCTTGATGCCCTAAGAGGAGTCTCCTTCATTGACATTTCACAAAAGGATGATTTCTACAATCTCCTTAAATCAAACTTCGTCTCTCATAGAGAAGAAACTGAAGCCTTTGATGAACTCTTCAACTATTTCTGGTCCTATGAGAAAAAAACAGAGCCTTTCTTCAAAAAAATGGTCGAAGAAAATGTCGATTCATTCAAAAAAAATGAGGAAGTCTTGGGTTTCAAATATGAAAAAAGCCAAAGTCTAATGAAGGATTGGACCGATGAAGAATTAGAGAACAACAGATTAAAGGAACAGAAAAACGTGCCTGGTTACAGCCCCGAAGAGATCCTGCGACATAAGGATTTTGGTCATCTTCAGATGGCAGAATTGGAGAAGGTCAGAGAGTTGGTATCGTCAATTTCGCAAAAGATGGCCAAGGCTCTTTCAAGACGATGGAAAAGAGGAAAAAGAGGTGGTCAGCTCGACTTTCGAAAGACTATCCGGCAATCGATCAAATACGGAGGAGAGATGATAGAGTTGAGGATGAAGGAGCAAAAGCTAAAACCTCTTCGACTCATCCTCGTTTGCGATGTGAGTGGTTCTATGGATATCTACGGCCAATTCTTCCTTCTTTTTATGCATGGTCTCCAGAATCACTATCCTCACTGTGAGACATTTGTCTTCAGCACCCGTTTGAGTCAGGTTACGTTCCTCTTGAAAAGCAGGACTTTTGACGAAACCCTTCCGTTTCTCTCGGAGAAGGTTTTGGACTGGTCAGGGGGGACCAATATTGGTGCTGCACTGCATCAACTCCGCCGACGCCATTCCGAACCTTTACATGCCAATCGAACGCTCTTGCTCATCTTCAGTGACGGTTGGGATCGAGGGGATGCCGTGCTGCTTGATCGGGAGATGAGGAATCTGAAAAAGCAGCTGAAAAGGCTGATTTGGCTCAACCCCCTTTTGGGGAGTCGCTACTATCAACCTTTGTGCAAAGGGATGTCGACAATTCTTCCATATCTTGACTATTTTCTTCCATGCCATAACTTTTTGAATTTGAGGAATTTATGCAATCTCATATCAAAGATGTGAACAAGTTTCCATCATAAGAGTAGAACTGGGCCATCCTCAGGCCAAGCTTTTCAACGATATTTGCAACTACGAGGAAAGAGCTGGCTATTTGACCACTTGCAAGAAAGCTTCAAGATCCGATTAAATGGTTCTTCAACGATTCCACATAGTCTTCTAACCGGCAATGCTGCGGTACTCCATTAATTTTTTCTCTGAAGGCCAAGGATCTCTCTAGCTTCGTCTGGTGATGCAATTTCAAAACCCAGTTCTCGTGCAATTCTGACTATTTTTGCTACAAGCTGGGCATTGCTCTTTGCTAGAACCCCTTTACTATAGTAAATATTATCCTCCATGCCGACCCTAGCATTACCTCCCAGTAGCATAGATAAGGTAGTCATCGGGAATTGGGCAGGACCTATAGCACAACAGTTAAATATAGAATCTGGCTGCAACAGCTGTTTTAAACTGAAAAGAGTTTCAGCAGTGGCTGCCACAGCACCTTGATATGCCATGCCTAGAACGAAATTAATATAGTAAGGCTTTTTCAAAAGGGACTTTCTAATGAGATTGTCTACCTCCCGGAGCATACCATGGTGATAAACTTCCATCTCTGGTTTAATATCCCGCTTAAGCATTTCTTGGGCAAAATGTTCGATATCGGCAGAAGTATTGATAAATAATGTTCCCGCATAAGGACCTACAGTTCTTATCAGAGAACCCATATTTAAAGACGCCATTTCAGGATTGGCGTCAAGGTTGCCAATCCTTTCTTCAATGCTTAGATTACCCCCACCAGCAGAAGTGAATTGGATTATAATGTCACATTTGGCTCGGATTAGATCTGCAATTTCCCGGTATGCCCTCGGGTCTCCGGTAGGATTCCCTTGCTTATCTCGTGCATGAATGTGAACAATAGCTGCGCCTTCATTGAAACATTCATAAGCTGCTTGAGCTATCTCTTGCGGTTGTTCAGGAAGATTAGGATTCGCATCCTTACGATGGACCCCTCCAGTTGTGGCAGCGGTTATCATGACTTTTCTCATTTAAAACCTCCTTCCTGTGATTGTCGTAACGTAAAAACATAGATACTTTTTTCGTAAAGGCCCAATAAAAATAGTGACCAAGAACGTTCCCAACAAACGAAAAAGAGCTGACTATTTTACTTTCTTTGGTACTATTTCATCGCAATATGCCATTTCAGGCCGGGAGGAGCAAAAGGTCAAGTACCCGCCTGAAATATTATAGACTTCCAATCCGTTTTGTTTCAGAATTCTGTTGGCAATGTAAGAGCGTAAACCTGCACGGCAAAAGCAATATATTTTTTTGTCTTTCGGCAACTCACCAATTCTGGCGCGCAATTCATCAAGGGGTATATTAACTGCACCAGGGACAGTTCCTTGCTGATACTCCTTTGAGGTTCTAACATCCAACACCAATATATTAGGGTTTTGTTCATCCACTGGAACGTCAGAAGCGAACAAAGTGTTACAATCGCCCTTGAGTATATTAGAAGCCACGAAGCCGGCCATATTAACAGGATCCTTTGCCGCCCCCAACTGCGGCGCATAAGCGAGTTCACACTCTTCAAGATCAAAGACAGTCATACCGGCCTGTATGGCCATAGCGATGACATCAACCCGTTTGTCAACACCATCAACACCGACTATTTGAGCACCGAGTATTCGCCCGTCTTCGGGCGAGTACAATAATTTGAAACGTATATCGCTAGCGCCTGGATAAAATTGGGCGTGATTTGTAGGATGAAGGTAAATTTTTTCATAAGCGATCCCAGCTTCCTTAAGCTTGATTTCGCTCGCTCCAGTCGATGCAACTGTTAGATCGAAAACCTTCACAATAACCGTTCCCTGCGCCCCTCTGAACTTCGAGGCGCGGCCGAAAACATTATCAGCCGCTATGCGCCCTTGTCTGTTAGCTAGTCCCGCCAGCGGTATCAACGCAGGCCGCGATGTGATAAAATCCTTGACCTCTACAGCATCGCCAACAGCATAGATATCCGGATCTGATGTTCGCATGTAATCGTCAACTTTTATTCCACCAGTAGGCCCGATATCCAATCCCGCTTTAACGGCAAGTGACGTTGAAGGTTTGACGCCGACAGAAAGAACAGCGAAGTTACATTCTATTTCCTCATATCTATGTAGTCTCACCACAAGTCTTCCTTCGGCCTCTTTGAAGCCTTGCACCGGTTTACCCAAATGAAGCTGAACCCCGCGCGACTTTATATGTTCCTGGACGATGAATGCAATTTCTGGATCTATCAGAGGCATAATTCGCGGCAACATTTCAACTAGATGGATTTCAAGACCGAAATTACTCAAATTATCCACCATTTCCAGTCCTATGTAGCCTCCTCCAATAACGGTTACCTTTCTTGCCCCCGCATCTACTGCAACACGTATTTTATCCATGTCCTGAACACTTCTCAGAGTCATCACTTTAGTGCCGTCAATACCGGGAATCAGTGGTTTTATTGGTTCAGCGCCCGGAGAGAGAATCAACTTGTCGTAACTTTCCATGTATAGCTCGCCAGTATCTATCTTTTTCACTTCCACTCGCTTTTCTTGGCGCTCTATGCGCAAAACTTCAGTAGATGTCCTTACATCAATGTTAAACCGCTTTTTCATCTGCTCGGGTGTGAAAACCAAAAGCTTGTTTCGATCTTCAATGACGTGGCCAATATAGTAAGGTAATCCACAATTGGCATAACTTATATAAGGTCCCTTTTCAAACAGTACGATTTCTGCTTGTTCGCTTAAGCGGCGCCCCCTGGCTGCCGCTGAAGCACCCCCTGCAACACCGCCGACTATTAGAAGTTTCATAAATCCTCCCAAGATCTGGAGACCTATAAATTCCTTTTTCCGTTCTTTACAGTTATGCTCAAGATATCACGAATTTCGGTCTCGCAATTTTTCCAAAAGTCGCCGTAATTCGATCACCTAAAAGGTTTAAATGGTTCAATAAATCTATTTGACATTTAATACCTTCTATAATTAATAGCATGAGAGAATTATTAACCGTTTTATAATAAATTTATTACGGCGAGAAAATTATAATAAATAGAAAAATTTGTCAAGAAAAAAATATGATCCTGGGATAAGCATTGCTCTACCAAATTCCGGCTTCTACCTGGATCTGTTTGGTGGCTACCTCCACAATTTCTGTTTGTGGAAGCAAGTAATTTAATAGACTCCCGCTAGGTTGCTAACGGGCTCCATGGAGGAATTGTCCAAGGGGAGGGTTGTCCTAGAGCATAAGCTTTGAGTGGTGTTTTATAGGGGAAGAGTGCAACCGAGCCTCCCGTATGTAAGAACACGACCACATCGTCAGGCTTAAAGAATCCCTGTCTACATAAGTCGATTAAGCACGCCATGGCCGACGCTGTATAGACTGGATCAAGGAAAAGGCCCTCCGTTTCAGCCAAAATTTTGATAGCTTCGGTTTTTTCTTGGCTTATGAACCCGTAACCACCGCCGGCATATTGATCGTAAATAACGATATCGTCCTCAGCAATCTTAAGGTCAAGTTCCAGGAACTTCAAGGATTCATCTATTATGTTAGAGAAGTTTTTAATCAATTGGTCTTTTGAGCGCGATCCAACAGTTACACCGATAATCTTCGTATTAGTACTAAACGCCTTTGCCCCGATAATGAGCCCTGACTGGGTTCCTCCAGAACCTGTGGCGTGTACAAGATAATTAATGTTAACGCCCAATTCAACGGCTTGTTTCAAGAGCTCAAGCATGGCGTTTACATACCCTGCAACTCCTGGAGGAGTAGAACCCGTAACACCTAGGAGATATGGCCTGTGCCCTGCTGCCTTCAGCTCCTCCATCGTTTTCTCTTTGATCTTCTGGTCATCCTCAGGTTTCACAACTTTGATCTCAGCACCCTGCAGGAAGTGGAGGAGATGATTGCCATCGTAATCCTGAGGATCATAACCTTCTTTTGGGCCTGTTTTTATAAGAACAATTTTCATACCTAACCTGTGAGCGGCAGCCGCGGCTTGTGTGCACCAGTTCGATTCGAAGCCAGCTCCAGTTACTATGTAATCTGCTTCATATCTTAGGGCGTCCGCCATCAAATACTCGAGTTTCCTCGCTTTGTTGCCACCTAAAGCAAGGCCAGTCATATCGTCTCGTTTGACGAAGATTCTGGGACCCTTAAGGGCACTTGATAGATTGGGTAACTCTTGCAGTGGGGTTGGTAAACTGGCGAGCCTAACTCTGGGTAGAACGCTCAACTTCATCGTGAATACCTCCTTTTCCTAAGAACGCCCGATATATTATTTGCATTGTATCCCAAAAGTCAAGACAAATTTTGGTAACAAATTTTGGTAATTTTGGTAACAAATTTTGGTAAGTAAGTCTCTCTTTTGCCGTGATAAGAATCGGGTGGCGTATCGAACAAACTCTTTTCTGTGTTTTGTCAATAAGCGAACATCCCGTTCTCGGTTGAGCTTCAATAGATATTGATTCCAGAAGAGAATTGGCACCCCTCTTACGCGAACTCATCCCACGCTTCTCAGATCTCATATCTGAGAGCCGAAGAGACGTTTACTTTTTCGTTTTTAGCTCTGTCGCAGCTTTGCTTCCGAACTGAAGGTTAGATAGGCTCTTGAGATAGTGTATGGTTTGGAAAAGTTTGAGATGATTAAGACGACGTTGGAAGGTTTTGAATCCTCTTCGAACAACTGCCATTCGTCTCCAGACGTTAATGAGGGCTTCGGATTTTCAGGATCGAGGGACCCCGGGATATTCGAGTTAGATCAGCATGAGGTCTTTTTAGAAGACACTCTGTCAAGCTTATCTTATTGATTTTTCTTGCTTTATCAACAAATTTGCATTGACAGTCATTTTTTTCTTGACAAAATTTTCTATTTATTATAATTTTATCCCCTAAATAAATTTATTATAATAATCATTAAACGGGCCATTTGTTTTCTCATCAATTTCATAAGATAGTGTATGTCAAATAAATACGTTGAGCAATTCATACCTTTGGTAGATGCTATTGCAGAAACATTTGGGAAAACTTGTGAAGTTGTTTTGCATGACCTTAGCAAACCTGAGCGCTCAATAATTAAAATCGTCAACGGCCATGTAACCGGTCGTAGTGTGGGTGGTCCAATAACCGATCTGGTTCTACCTGTACTCAAAAACAATAAGACAGATAAGTCCTTTTTTATTGGATATCACACGAAGACGAAAACGGGGAAGGAATTGAAATCAACAACGGTGTTTATAAAAGACACCAAAGGTAAGATTGTTGGTGCTTTATGCATTAATATCGATGTTACACCTTACCTTTTTGTGAAAAATATACTCGAAGAATTATGCATCACATCGACCTTAAACACCACTGATGGAGATAAGGAGTCCCCGGAAAAATTTGAATCCAACGTTGACACGTTGGTTAATGAATTGATTAAAGAGACCAGTAAAAAAATTGGGAAACCTCTTCCTCAGATGGGAAGAGAGGATAAATTGGAGATGATACGGAATTTAAAAGAAAAGGGAATTTTTCTCATCAAAGGGTCAGCCAAAAGGGTTTCAAAAGAATTGAATGTTTCACTGGCAACAATTTATAAGTATCTCGAAGAAATATAGCATGCATAAGTGAGGGGGGTTTTAAGGTATACCTTTCCTTATATCATTTGTTCAATTCAAAAATCTTAAATTGAGGAGGTCAGCCTATGGCACAGAGAGAGGTTATCGTTTTGGACCAATCAACAAATAGACCCCGTTTGTTTTCAGATGCCATAAAGGTCGGGAAGTTTATTTATACTTCAGGCCAGGGCCCTGTTGACCCTCAAACCGGAAAGACGATTGAAGGGGATATCTTAGCACAAACCCGGCAGACACTGGAGAATTGTAAATCAATCTTGAAAAAAGCAGGAAGTAATTTGGAAAAGGTAATTAAGGTATCGATTTTTTTGAAGGATATAAGCGATTATCCAGAAGTGAACAAAGTCTATCATGAGTATTTTTTCAATAAACCACCGGCCCGATCTTGTTTCGCTGTCAGCAGTTTAGCCAGAGAGGACTGGAGGATAGAAATAGAAATCGTGTCCATTAGTTAGATGGTTCTAAATGTGTGTTTTCAGGATACTTTTCACTATAGTTTAAGACTTCCTCATACGAAAGAGACGATCCATCTCATAGAGCCAATTTTGGAGGCATTATCTTTTTAAAAGGGAAAGGAGGAGGCTTATGGCTAGGGGGTATATGGGAAAGATTCTGTGGGTAAATCTTTCTTCATCTAAAATTACCGAGGAGAGCCTGGATGAAAAGCTCGCCCGCGATTTCCTCGGAGGTTACGGGCTAGGAGCTAGGATTCTTTTCAGCCGCCAGAGGCAAGGAGTTGATCCACTTGGACCGGAGAATATTCTTGGCTTCATCACGGGTCCCGTCACGGGTACTCGCGCTCCCTTCTGTGGCAGATATACTGTAGTGGCTAAGTCGCCGCTGACTCAAACCTGGGGGGACGCGAACTCTGGAGGCGATTTTGGTCCTTACCTCAAATTTTCTGGTTATGACGCAGTATTCTTTACCGGCTCGTCGGACAGGCCGGTTTATCTTTTCATAAATAACGGGATAGGGGAATTAAAGGATGCCGGGCATATCTGGGGAAAGGACTCATGTGATACAGAGGATATGCTTCGTGCTGAACTCGGTAAAGATGTTAGGGTATCTTGCATAGGAGACGCGGGAGAGAAAGTGTCCTTGATTTCGAGTGTGATTACTAATAAAGGCCGAGCTGCCGGCAGGTCAGGCCTTGGAGCAGTAATGGGATCAAAGAAGCTTAAGGCGCTAGTAGTCAGGGGTAGCCAGAAGGTCTCTGTTGCACATGAGGAAAGGTTGAATGAGCTGAGAAAAAAGTATTTGGAGAGTATAAAAGAAAGTCCTTTTTACTCATTTTTTGTTGATTATGGCACGGATGGGATGATTCCGGACTCCGTTATTAATGGACGTCTTCCAATTAAGAACTGGAGCGGTAGCATACTCGATATGCCCGATTTGGAGTTGATTGGTGGTGAAAATCTAGTAAAACTGCAGGAGAAAAGATACGGATGTTGGGGTTGCCCCATGGCCTGTGGAGGATCCATGAAAGAAGGAAAGGGGGAGTATAAGTATCCAGCAGGAGTTCACAAACCTGAGTATGAAACAGTCGGCGCTTTTGGCAGCATGTGCCTAAACACGAGCATCGAATCTATCATAATGGTGAATGAAATTTGCAATCGCCATGGATTGGATACTATATCAACAGGTTGCACGATTGCTTTCGCCATCGAATGCTACGAAAATGGGATTATTAACAAAAAAGATACGGACGGGATTGAGCTCACCTGGGGTAACCATAAGGCTATTGTGGCTATGACCGAAAGGCTGGCGAAGAGGGAAGGGTTTGGCGATGTGTTAGCTGACGGGGCGAAAGTGGCGGCAGAAAAGATAGGCAAAGGTGCTGAAGAATTTGCCATTCACATACAAGGTCAAGAACTTCCAATGCATGATCCCAGATCACAGGTACGGTTGGGGTTAGGTGCAACTTATAAGGGGGGCACTGCTCCTGGGCGTCACACAAGAGGTTCTGGGGAAGGAGAATTTAGGCATCCAGATCAAGGACCAAATCCCTACGATTTGAACTCTTTTGAAAATAGAGGGGGAGAGCATAAATTCGTCACTGACATGGTGAATGGTGTATCAAGCGCCGGAATGTGTTTATTTGGTTACGTGACTATGCCTTTGAATGCGGTGCCTGAACTTCTGAGTTGTGTAACAGGGTGGAAAATCAATTTGGAGGATCTATTATTGATCGGTGAAAGAATTGCCAATATCCAGCAGGCATTCAACATCCGCGAAGGATTGAATCCCATCCAGTTTAAGGTACCTTCCAGGGCATATAAGACGCCCCCCCCGGATAGAGGTCCTATCGCTGGCAGATATTGCAACGTAGACGTCTTGGTAAAAGACTGGTATACAGAAATGGCTTGGGATATCCAAACAGGTAAACCTAGCAAGAGAAAATTAGAGGAACTGGGTCTGGAAGATGTTGCTTCTGAACTTTATCCGAAAACTTGAGTGATTTAATGGCGTCGTTGAAAGCTGTCACTTTTTATTTTGACCACAGCTTACACTGATGGTCTTGGTTCTAATCCTGAGGTCTCGGTAGGAAAAAGAAATTCTCAAAGGAGATTCTAATTGTGGAAGGTCCCTTAGTTATTGGAAAGAGTGTCCCGAAGGTGGATGCGAGAGAGAAGGTTACCGGAGGGGCAATTTATGGAACTGATATAAAGATCAATGGCATGCTTTATGGGAAGGTTCTACGGAGCCCAATTCCCCACGCCAGAATCCTTCACGTGGACACAAGTCGTGCTGAGCGGCTTTCGGGTGTGAAGGCTGTTGCCATAGGTAGAGACCTGACGGCGACCTATGGCACTTGTATCCAGGATCAGCCCTATTATTGCTTTGACAAGGTGAGATACATAGGGGATCCCGTGGCAGGGGTTGCGGCGGTTGACGAGGATACGGCCGAGGAGGCTCTGGATCTAATTCAGGTCGACTATGAGGAGCTTCCCGCGGTTTTTGATCCTCTAGAGGCCATGAAACCGGAGGCCGCTCTGGTCCACGAAAATTTAGGGGAATATTGGCACCCTCCCGACTACTTCCCAATAAAGGGTACAAATATTTGCAATCACTTCAAACTTCGGAAGGGCGATGTTGAAAAAGGATTTTGTGAAGCTGACTATATCTCTGAGGATACATTCACGACCCCAATGGTCCAGCACTGCGCTTTGGAACCTCATGCGAGCATAGTCCAGGTGGATCCCTCTGGTCGGATCATCATTTGGTCCAGCACTCAGCATCCTTACACTTGCGTCCGAGAGTTATCGAGGTCTTTAGGATTACCCATGCACAAGATCAGGGTAATTGTTCCCTATTTGGGGGGTGGTTTTGGGTCAAAGATATTTCTGAAGGTAGAACCCCTCTGCTATGTCTTGGCGTTGAAGGTGAAGAATCACAGGCCGGTGAAGATAACTCTCACCCGAGAGGAGGTGTTCCATGCTACGAGTGTAGTTCGACACTCTTCCATCATCAAGATCCGATCGGGAGTGAAAAAGGATGGTACCCTTATTGCCCGGAAGATCTGGTTGGTTTACAACACGGGTGCCTATGCGGAAGCAGGCCCGCCAACAGTGCGATTCAGCTGCGTATCCTCCAATGGCCCTTATAACATCCCGAATATCCACGTGGATGGTTACTGTGTCTACACGAACATGCCGATTGCGGGAGCTTTTCGAGGTCTGGGGATGCCACAGGTCATGTGGGCGGTGGACTCTCAGATGGATATTTTGGCGGAGATGGTGGGGATGGATCCAGTGGAGTTTCGGCTGAAAAACGCGCTCGATTTGGGATCCGTTACTGCAACGGGGCAGGTTCTAAAAACAAGCGTTGGTATCAAGGAGTGTATCCGTAAAGCTGCAGACGCTATTGGTTGGAAGGAGCGGGTTCAGGGTCGGGGGAAAGGGATCGCTGTTATGCACGAGATGACTGCCACTCCTGCAACCTCATCCTGCTTCATTAAGTTGAACGAAGATGGGACTGCAGAGGTTCAGACCTCCTCTGTGGAGATTGGACAGGGTTGTCATACGGTGTTAGCTCAGATTGCAGCGGAAGAATTAGGATTGAAGATGGAGGACGTGCGGATAGTGGGACCGGATACTGATTTGACTCCATATGACCATGGTGTCTCTTCCAGCCGCACGACATTTTTTACGGGGAATGCGGTGAAGGCTGCGGCAGCAGACACCAAACGACAACTGGTTGAGATCGCGGCTGAACTTCTTGAAGCGAATCCTTTGGATCTGGAGGTTCATCAAGGGATGATCTATGTAAAGGGTTCCCCGGAGCGTAACATCTCGGTGAAACAAGTTCCGAAAGGCGGAAGTTATTTTGGTAAAGGGAAACCGATCATTGGGCGGGGGACCTTCAACGTTCCGGATGCTACGCCCTTAGACCGGGAGACCGGTCAAGGTGCGAATCCAGCGGTTTTTTGGATGTATGCAGCTCAGGCAGTCGAGGTGGAGGTAGATCAGGAGACTGGAAAGGTAAATGTGCTGAGGATTGCCTCGGCACACGATGTGGGTAAGGCTATCAACCCCGCGGCTTGTGAGCAACAAATCGAAGGGGCTTTGTCCATCGGGATTGGCACCACCTTAATGGAGGAGCTCAAATTTGAGGGAGGAAGGGTTTTGAATCCCAACTTTACAGACTACAAGATGCCCACTTCCCTTGACATGCCAGAGATGATTCCCATTTTAGTAGAGACAATTCACGAACGGGGACCTTATGGAGCAAAGGGCATGGGAGAGCCTGCTTTGGCTCCTACGGCACCTGCTATTGGCAATGCCATTTACGATGCGGTTGGGGTGAGGATTATGGATCTACCCATCACGCCCGACAAGGTCTTGAAGGGACTGAAGGAGAAGAAGCAATGAGGAACTTTGATTATGTGAAGGTAAAAAGCATTGGAGAGGCGGTTGACCTATTAACCAGGCATGGAGAGAAAGCTCATATCCTGGCTGGAGGAACAGACGTTTTAGTGAAGTTAAAGCAGAAGCAAATAGCGCCGGAGATCTTAGTTGACATTAAGGGTATTCCAGGCCTAGAGGGGATTGGATACCGCGATGGTGAGGGTATGAAGATTGGGCCACTCACAACAATTCGGGAAGTCGAGACCTCACCGGTGGTTCAAAAGCACCTGCCAGTACTTGCCTATGCGGCGCACTTGCTGGGGTCAGTGCAGATACGCCACCGGGCCACGATCGGAGGTAACCTCTGTAATGCTTTACCCTCGGCGGACATGGGCCCTTATCTCATTGCAATGAAGACGGGGGTAACAGTAGTGGGGCCTGGGGAGGAGCGAAGGTTGTTAGTAGAGGAGCTTTTTGCGGGATCAGGACGAAACAGCCTGAGGTCCGGCGAATTAGTGACGGCCATAGAAGTCCCGCCGTGGTCACAACATACAGGGGGAGCCTATATTAAACATACGATTAAAAACGCCGTGGACGTTGCGATTGTGTGTGTGGCTGTGGCGGTAGTCACTGATCCGTTGAAGAAAGTGTTTAGGGGGGCAAGAATTGTACTGGGGGCGGTTGGTCCAACGCCGATTCGAGCGAGGGAAGCGGAAGAGTATCTGCGGGGTAAAGTGATTGAAGATGGAGTGATTGCGAAAGCTGGGGAACTAGCCTCAATGGATGCAAGGCCCAGGACTACAGTAGAATACAAGACGCAGATGGTAGAGGTGTTGACGAACCGTGCGTTGAGGCAGGCTTTGGAAAAGGTTTCGAAGGAATGAGAGAAGGGAGAAAAAGGGATGAAGCGGCAGGTACGGATGAAAGTCAATGGTGAGGAGGTGGAGGGATGGATAGATCCTCGAAGGACGCTATTGGACTTTTTGAGGGATGACCTAAATCTGGGTGGAACGAAAAAGGGGTGTGATCTTGGCAACTGTGGAGCTTGTACGGTCTTGATAAACGGGAAACCAATCAATTCTTGTTTGGTGTTAGCAGTGGAGGCGGAGGGTCAGGAGATCTTAACAATTGAAGGGTTATCGGAAGAAAAAAGGCTACATCCCATTCAAGAGGCATTCATCGAGCATGGGGCAGTCCAATGCGGTTATTGCACTCCCGGCATGATCCTTAGTGCTAAAGCTCTCCTCGACGAAAATCCTCACCCTACGGAGTGGGAGGTGAGGGTTGCCATCTCCGGAAATCTTTGCCGCTGCACCGGTTACAAGAAGATCGTAGAGGCCATCCTGAGCGTATCCCAGGGAGCGATGAACGATCGCTGAAATTGTGTCCCTTCTTAAACCGGTCCCTTTTGGAGGAGAGATGGAAACGCTTAAGATAGTGGGAAGATCGATCCCAAGGATTGATGGCGTGGATAAAGTTACTGGCCTTTGTGTGTTTGGGGCTGACTTGAAGTTGCCAGGAATGCTATATGGGAAGGTATTGAGAAGTCCGCTACCACATGCAAAAGTCATCCATGTGGATACAAGTCGTGCGGAACGCCTTTCTGGTGTGAAAACCGTAGTAACAGGTAAGGATCTGCCAATTACATATGGAGGTGCCGTACGCGACCAACCTTATTATTGTTTTGAAAAGGTCCGCTACATTGGTGATCCAGTGGCAGGCGTGGCAGCTGTGGACGAAGAGACTGCAGAGGAAGCTCTTGATCTGATCCGGGTAGAATATGAGGAATTGCCTGCGGTGTTTGATCCTATAAGGGCCATGGCACCGGATGCCATCCGCATTCATGAACGATTAGGTGAGTATTGGCACTTGCCTTTTGTTACACTCATACCTGGCTCCAATGTCTGCAACCACTTTAAGCTCCGTAAGGGCGATATAGAAGAAGGGTTTCGAGAGGCGGACCTCATTGAGGAGGATACGTACACTACCGCTATGATTCAGCATTGTCATCTGGAACCCCATGCCTCGATCTCCCAAGTAGATTCAACGGGAGCAATTACACTTTGGACAAATACTCAACACCCATATTCCTGTCTTCGGGATTTGTCCAAATCACTCGGGATGCCGATGAATAAAATTCGGGTCATCGTTACCCCACTAGGAGGGGGATTCGGAGGCAAAGCCTGGCTTAAGGTAGAGCCCCTGACGGTGGTACTTGCTATGAAGGTTAAAAACTACCGCCCTGTCAAAATCACACTCACTAGGGAAGAAGAGTTTTATGCCACGAGTGTTGTTAGGCATCCGTCTATCATTACAATCAAATCTGGCATCAAGAAAGATGGGACTCTAACAGCACAGAAAGTCCGGATCATCCTCGATACAGGAGCTTATGCCGATTTGGGGCCAATGGTAACTATGTGGGCGGGACTCGTTTTCCCAGGACCTTATAAGGTGCCCTACATTTGGACGGACGTTTTTTGTGTTTATACAAATAACCCGATTGCCGGTGCTTTTAGGGGTTTTGGTAATTCTCAGACTATTTGGGCGATAGAGTCGCATATGGATGCTCTTGCGGAAAAGCTGGGAATGGACCCCTCAGAATTTCGCTTGAAGAATGCTGTAGAAGAAGGATCAATATCAGCTACAGGACAAGTTCTTAATGGTGTGGGTATCAAGGAGTGCATCCAAAAGGTTACCGCTGCAACCAAGTGGAAAGAGAAGGAGAAAAAGGAAGGACGCGGCAAAGGAATTGCATTGATGCACCAGCCTACAGCTACTCCCAGCGCCTCTTCGTCCTTTATAAAGATAAAAGAAGATGGTACAGTCGAAGTATTGGTATCAACGGTGGAAATGGGACAGGGATCGAATACAGTTCTTACCCAGATTGTAGCAGAAGAGCTTGGAATTAGAATGGAGGACGTCCGCATTGTAAGACCGGATACAGATATTACTCCTTATGACCACGGAACTTCTGCCAGCCGTTCTACCTTCAGCATGGGAAATGCACTTAGGGCAGCGGCGGTGGATGCTAAAAAACAACTATTTGAGATTGCCGCTGATCTTCTCGAGGCCAATCCACTTGACCTTGTGGCCTCAGAAGGATCGATTTATGTAAAAGGTTCTCCTGAACAAAAGATTCCGATTGGCCAAATTCCTATGGGGAGCAGTTATCTTGGAAAAGGTAAGCCAATCATTGGAAAGGGGACTTTTACAGTTCCTGACGCGGCCCGTCTCGATCCCGAGACTGGACAAAGTGAAAATCCGTCTGTATTTTGGATGTATGCAGCTCATGTAGCCGAAGTGGAGGTCGATCGGGAAACAGGTAAGGTGAAGGTATTACGAATGACTGCAGCCCATGATCTAGGTAGGGCGATTAACCCATTAGCTTGTGAGCAGCAGATTGAAGGTGCGTTGGGTATGGGTGTGGGTATGGCGCTAATGGAAGAACTAAAGCTCGAGAATGGTAGGCCCCTCAATCCAAATTTTGTGGACTATAAACTACCAACGTCCATGGATATGCCAGAAATGGAACCCATCATTGTGGAGACCTATCACGAGCGGGGGCCATATGGGGCAAAGGGTCTAGGGGAGCCTGCGCTTTCGGCTACAGCACCTGCTATTGCCAATGCGATTTACGATGCTGTAGGGGTGAGGATTAAGAATTTACCCATCACCCCTGACAAGGTCCTGAAAGCTTTGAGAGAGAAAGAAACAAAGTCTTTTCCAAAATAATAAAATCGAAAGGAGGGTGACCCATGGAGAAAGTAAGAATACTAGGTATTGCCGGAAGTCCAAGGAAAGGCAACACGGAATATCTTGTTCAGAAAGCTTTGGAAGCAGCCGAAAGTATTGGGGGTGTTGTCACCGAATTTGTCTCCTTGAGGGGGAAACTCATCAAGCCGTGTAAGGCGGATTATATTTGTTTTAAGAAAGCAACCCCAGAGGCTCCCTGTCCATCTATTACGGATGATGATGGCAATGAAGTGATGAGGAAAATGTTAAAGGCAGATGGGATCCTCGTTGGATGTCCGGTCTATTGGGGGGGGCCAACGGCCCAAATCAAGGCCTTGTTTGACCGGACAGTGGGACTGGAGTCATTAGGTTTACCCTTGCGGAACAAGGTTGGAGGGGCAATCACAGTGGCTTACGAACGGAATGGCGGTCAGGAAACCACAATATTTGACATGATCCGTTGGATGATGGTCCACGATATGATTGTGGTCAGCGTAGGTCCTGATAGACCAGCGAAAACCGGCATAGGATCATTCTGGGGTGGCATATGCACCCAGGGATTCCCGTATCCCATACCGTCACCAACCAAGGAGGCGAGAACAGGTGCTTTACAAGATGAGGTGGGGATCAATTCGGTTATTGGGATAGGAAAAAGAGTTGCAGAAGCAGCAAAACTAATTAAAGCGGGTTTAGGCGTCGTTCCTGAAAAAGAGCTTGCTTGGCCTCATAAGCTAAGTCACGAGATATGGGATATATATGCTAAGGCTACATAATAGGGTTGGAGCAGATGTAAATTTAGACAGGAACGCCTCCAAAGGCTTACAGATTTGCCAACCGATGAATGGGGTAAGTATTTGGCCAAGGCTTTGTCAGGGCTTAGACGAAAAGCTGGGTTTGATGTAGGTTCAACAATTACTCATATAAGGAAATAGAAAGGAGCTTTACTATGAGAAGGAATGGATTGATTAAATCAGTTACTATTTTGGGGTTAATCGTTTGTCTATTCTTTATTTTATGGGGTGGATCCTTTGTTGCGGCCCAAGAGGAGTCTGCTTTGCAACGAATCAAGCGGACTGGAGTTGTCCGGTTCGGTTGGGCACCCTTTCTAACCTGGACGGCTATCGATGAAAAGACCAATAAGCTCGTTGGTATGGGTCCAGATATCGCCGAGGAAATGGCCAAAGCTCTGGGTAATGTCAAGATTGAATGGGTGGCTGATAGTTGGGCAACTATAATTGCAGGCATACAGGCGAGCAAATTTGATATCGCCATCCCATTAGGTGTTTCCCTTGAGAGAGCAATGGTCGTCGCATATACGAAACCTTTGATGCTGGAGGCTAATACCTTCTTGATCAACAAAAAGGATGCCGCAAAGTTTAAGACTCATGATGATATAAACCAGCCAGGTGTGAAGGTCAGCGTGAGTCTTGGTTCAACTACCGACATCTATCTAACACGGCTTTTTAAAAAACCAGAGATTACAAGATATAGATCAACCCCGGAAAGTCTCCTGGCATTGGTACATGGGAAGGTAGACGCCTGGGCGAATACCGGGACTCAATTGGCAGCTGCATTGAAATCAAATCAAGACCTAAGAGTGGTCAAAGGCTCCTTCTTTCTGGGTAAAATCTGTATGGGTATCAAACAGGGCGATCAGATATTTCTTAATTGGCTTAATTGCTTCATAGACGACACGAAGGAAACCGGGACATTGGAACGGATTTATCAGAAGTATGGGCAAAAAGGAGAGACTTTCTTTGACTAAAGGTCCGGGATAAGAAATCAGAAGTAGTCCATTAGGAATTAGGATGTGAAGAATTTCTTACAGTTCTATACAGTATGGGGCAGTAAAGACTACCTTCTGGGAGGGATCTTTATAACACTCCAAGTGATGGCATTGTCATACGTCATCGCTTTTATGATTGGGTTGTTAGTGTGGTCCCTCCGTATTTCCAAACGGCGTTTCCTGAACATACCGGCTGGAATCTATGTAGAGGTTTGCCGAAACACCCCAACCCTTGTCCAATTGATCTGGATCTTCTATTGCTTGCCATACATCATTGGAATCGACCTCAATCCGATCCTATCTTCCATCATCGCACTTGCAATTACTGTCGGGGCCTATATGTCAGAGGACTTTCGGGCTGGTATTCTGGCGGTGGATAAAGGGCAGATTGAAGCGGCACGCTCTCTAGGCATGTCATATCGGCAAGCGATGCAGAAAATCGTCATTCCACAGGCTCTTCGTATATTGATTCCACCGCTGATGAATCACGCGGTGTCTTTGATGAAATGGTCATCCTTGGTCTCTGTACTTGGGGTCGCAGACCTTACCTATCGAGCTCAAGTGCTTTCTTCTCAGACATTCCGACCGATAGAGATATTTACCTCTATCGGGGCCGTCTACTTTATCATGTCCATGACCCTTTCATACATTGTGAGGTATTGGGAGAGACAGTGGGCAATGAAATACTGAAGAAAGAAAAGGATCAATATGGAAGAAAGTAAAATTATGGTGAAGGTAGAAAGGGTAAACAAGTTCTACAAAAAGCTCCATGTCTTGCGCGATATCGACATGGAAGTGCGTCGAGGGGAGGTTACAGTACTAATCGGAGCGAGTGGCTCAGGGAAAACGACGCTCCTTCGATGTATGAACCACCTGGAAACAATCAATAGTGGTCGCATTTTAGTGGATGGAGAACCCATCGGTTGTTGGGCCAATGAGAAAGGAGTTCTGTGCAAAGATCCAGAACGGATCTTGAATCGGAAACGCTCCCAGATAGGAATGGTTTTTCAGAGATTCAACCTATTCTCCCATCTGACGGTACTGGAGAACGTGATGCTAGCGCTTACCACAGTAAAAAAGATGCAAAAGGAGGAAGCCAGGGAAATCGCCATTCAGCAACTGAAACATGTGGGATTACCCGACAAGATAGATTCCTACCCATCAAGGCTTTCCGGTGGTCAGCAGCAGCGAGTGGCTATCGCCCGGTCATTGGCCATGCAGCCAAAATTGATGCTCTTCGATGAACCGACCTCAGCTCTGGACCCGGAGTTGGTGGGTGAAGTCCTAGAAACGATTACCAATTTGGCCAAAGAGGGGATGACCATGATTGTGGTAACCCACGAGATGGGGTTTGCTCGAGAGTTAGCTCATCAAATGTTGTTTTTGCATGATGGGGTAATCTTGGAGCAAGGGACCCCAGAAGAAATCCTGAATAATCCAAAATTCGAAAGAACTAAGGCTTTCTTGGGTAAGATCCTTTGATTGGAAGGGCGATGGTTAGGTCATGAAGTTTCAGTTCCAATTCGAAATCCTTTGGAACAATTGGTTTTTTTTACTCGAAGGTTTCAAAATGACCTTGTTGGTCACGGCCGCCGCTCTCGCGATCGGACTACTCATAGGCTTGGTCATAGGGCTCCTTAAGGTATCCCAGCGAAGGATATTCTCTGTGCCAGCTACTTCCTATGTGGAGGTTTTTCGGAACACGCCGGAGTTGGTGCAATTGATCTGGGTCTACTACTGTATTCCCCTTCTTTTCGGATTACCCATGGCGGCAACCACCTCCTGCATCATTGCGCTGGGATTAAACGCAGGGGGTTACCTAGGCGAGGTCTTTAGGGCAGGAATTCAGGCTGTGGATAAGGGGCTAATTGAAGCAGGGCGCTCCCTCGGTCTGTCACACTTTCAAACGATGCGTAAGATAACGTTGCCCCTAGCCCTTCGGACTATGCTACCTCCATTTGTGAATCAATCGATCGCCCTTTTGAAGAATTCTTCCCTAGTATCAGTCTTGGGCGTGGCGGATCTTACCTTCCAGGCTCAGGTGATTGCAACGAACACCTTCCGAGTCATTGAGATTTTTACAGGAACCGCAGCCTGTTACTTTATATTCTTAACGATACTCTCCTACTTGGCCCGATTTTTGGAGAAATGGCTAACCGCCTATCGATAAAAGGTGGACTTACTAAAGTGGGTTGCATGGGTTAAAAAGAGGGAAGGTCCTATTTTTGAAGATACAAAAATGACAACCGGAGCAGGACTTGTCGGCGAAGAGAAAGTAATCATAACTGCCTGCAGCAGCCATTGTGGAGGGAAATGTCTGTTAAGAGTGCATGTTAGAGATGGAGTAATTACTAGAATAGAGACCGATGATGGCGAGGAACCACAGTTGAGGGCCTGTTTGAGATGCCGGGCTTACCGTCAAAGAGTTTATGATCCTGGCCGCATTAAATTCCCCATGAGGAGAACAGGAGAACGTGGAGAAGGGAAATTTGAGCGAATTTCCTGGGATGAAGCCCTAAATATAATAGTCGGTGAGCTAAATCGGGTCAGGAACACATATGGACCATCTGCTGTCCTTTTCTTAGGAGGGGGAGGAGACGCCACGAGGCTACACAGCGGTGATCTAATCCAAGGGTTACTCGCCATGACCGGCGGCTTTACCAGAGGATGGGGGACTGCCTCCTTTGAGGGAGGACTATACGCATCCTTTTCTACATATGGCGCTCTCTCTTCGCTCAGTGATTTCGATGATCTTCTCAACTCCAGCCTGATAATACTGTGGGGGTGCGACCCAACCAATACCATACATGAATGCAATACGAGCTGGTATTTACTCCAGGCCAAAGAATCGGGGTCTAAGATTATCTCTGTTGACCCACGGTATACTGATTCCACGGCAATATTAGCGAGTCAGTGGATACCCATTATCCCAGGAACTGATACTGCTATGTTAATTGCAATGGCTTATGTAATAATTAAGGAGAATCTCACTAACCGAGTCTTTGTTGATACCTACACAGTAGGGTTTGAACAATTCAGTGACTATGTTTTGGGAGTAAGTGATGGTATACCAAAGACACCATCTTGGGCTAAAAGTATCACAGGAGTACCTGTAGATATAATTGAGAATTTGGCCAGGGAGTATGCTACTACAAAACCAGTTGCCTTGGTTGCAGGCATTGGGCCCGGTCGTACTGCCTATGGAGAACAATATCATCGGGCGGCTAAGACCCTGGCAGTAATAACAGGAAATATCGGTCTTCATGGAGGATGGGCAGGGAGATCTCACGCGCCTTCAGGCCTTTTCGGGGGTTTTGATTACAAACTGGGTGGCCTCCCGCAGGGTGAAGGCAATCCGGTTGAGTCCGGAGTGCCACCTCGGAAAGACTCACTACCTACCTTAAGAGGTTCCGATAGCAGTGCAAGAATACACTTAACTGAGATACCAAATGCGATTCTCAAGGGAAAGGCGGGTGGTTATCCTGCGGACATAAAAATGCTATTGGTGATGCACACCAATCCGGTGAATCAATATCCTAACACCAACAAGATGGTTGAAGCGCTCAGGAAGTTGGAATTCATTGGGATTGCAGAACAGGTTGTGACAGCCACTGCCAGGTTTGCCGACATTTTACTTCCCGTCTGCACCTATATGGAGAGGAATGATATTGTGGTAGGAGGAGCAACGCCTTTCTATGGCTATGTGAATAAGGTCATCGAACCATTGTATGAGTCCAAGTCACCCCTTGAGATATGTCGTGGGCTGGCTACCCGACTCGGTATTTCCATTTACAGTAAGAAAACAGAGGATGAATGGCTCAGAGAACTTTTGAAAGGAAGCTATGTTTCCGACTACGACCTTTTCAAGAAAGAAGCTGTTTACCGTCCTAAGTTTCAAGAACCGCGAGTAGCCTTCAAAGAGCAGATAAAAGATCCAAAGAACAATCCCTTCCCAACGCCTTCAGGGAAGATAGAGATCTATTCTCAGAGATTAGCCGATATGAATAATCCGGGGATTCCACCAATCCCCAAATACATTGAAACCTGGGAAAGCCGTAACGATCCACTGACGGCAAAGTACCCCCTCCAACTCATTACTACTCATTTCAAGAGGCGAACACACAGTCAGTTTGAGAATGTTCCGTGGCTTAAGGAACTGTTAATACAGGCAATATCAATCAACTCCATAGACGCTATATCCAGAGGTATCAAGGATGGTGATAAGGTGAGGGTTTTTAATGATAGGGGAGAGGTAATTGTTCCTGCCAGGGTAACCGAAAGGATTATGCCCGGGGTGGTCGATCTGCCTCAAGGGGCGTGGTACAGTCCTGACGAGCGTGGGGTAGACAGGGGAGGGTGCGCTAATGTCTTAACCAAGGATGCGCGTTCCCCAGGTGGAGCCTTCTGCTACAATACATGCTTAGTCCAAATTGAAAAGGTATAAGGAGGATGTGTTACGCAGCTGGGTTTTTATTTTGACCAATCGAGATGTTCGGGTTGTTTTGCCTGTGTTGTGGCATGCAAGGACTGGCATGACATACCGGCGGGACCAGTTTCTTGGATACATGTTGCTACTACTGAGCGCGGTCAATTCCCAAATATTTCTGTTAGATTCCTCGTAAGCCTTTGCTACCATTGTGCTAAACCGCCCTGTGTCCCAGCTTGCCCAGCTGGTGCAATCATAAAATTGAAAGAAAACGGTGTAGTGGTCGTGTGCAGAGAAGCCTGCTTGGGCATTTCAAGCTGTGGTGGCATTTGCCAAATGGCTTGTCCCTATGGTCTCCCGCAATTTGGAACAGAGCCAGATGCCAAAATGGAGAAGTGTGATCTGTGTTTTGATAGGTGGATAGAGGGCAAAAAGCCTATCTGCGTGGAAGCCTGCCCGATGCGAGCTTTAGATGCCGCTCCTCTTGGTGAACTGAAGTTGAAGTATGGAAGTGTAGAACAGAACAAAGTTGTAGGTCTTGCTTTTGATGAAGTTAGTAGACCATCGATTGTATCTAAAGCTAAAGAATAGATGAATCAATATCACTTATAAAGAGAAAAACATTTCCTGATTAAGGGGGAAACTTTTTGGTTTGAAGATTAAAGAGCTAAGTGATTTTCCCTTATCAATCCGAGTTGTTCTATTGCCGATACCTGACCGTATGATGTTCCAAGGTTAACAAGGTAGTTCATAAAAGGTTTATCGGTATTATCTACGAATCAATGAAGTGGGTCTAGAGAGAAGGCTTTGTTCCTCTAAGAAAGAGAAAATGGTTCTGACACTCATAAATAGAAAGGAGGGTTTTTATGATGAGAAGGAAAGGATTGAAAGAGGTGGTTACTATTTTTGGGTTAATTATCTGTCTATTTTTTATCTTATGGGGTGGATCGTTTGTTGCTGCTCAAGAAGAGTCTGCTTTGTACCGGATCAAGAGGACAGGAGTTATCCGCATCGGTTGGGCAGCTCATGTTCCGTGGATGCGTTTAGATGAAAAAACGAATAAGGTCGTTGGTATATCTGCAGATGTTTATGACGAATTGACCAAAGCTTTGGGCAATTTGAGGATTGAATGGATAGCAGACAGTTGGGTAACCATAATTGCCGGTTTACAGTCAAACAAATTTGACATCGTCTTCCCTTTAGCCTTTTCCATTGAAAGAGCATTAGCTTGCGAATTTACAGATGACATGATGCGAGAGGCTCACTCTTTTTTGGTCAAGAAAAAGGATGCAACAAGGTTCAAGACCCATGATGACATAAACCAACCAGGGGTGAAAATAGTCGTAACTCTCGGTTCAGCTCCTGACATTCACCTGACGAAATCTTACATCAAAAAGCCCGAGATCATTAGGCTTAAATCATCCCCGGAATGTCTCATGGCAATGACACTTGGAAAGGCTGACGCCTGGGCGACTAATGGGAGTGCGCTATTGGATGCGATGAAAGCACATCCGGAAACAACAGTGGTCAAAGGCTCCTACTCGCTGAGTAAGCTCAATATGGGTATTAAACAAGGCGATCAGACTTTTCTTAATTGGCTCAATATATTCATCGGTGATATGAAGGAGACAGGGGCACTGGACAGGATCTATCAGAAGTATGGGACTAAGCGAGAGGTTTTCTTCGACTGAAGGTTCGCCTGATAAGAAATCAGTTTAGCCTGCTATTAAGATGAACCATATCCAACAGGGCTTCAAAGTAACACAATCCTATTGGACTTTATTCAATAGGTGGTTCGCAGGGAAATTAATTCAAGTTTAGGAGTTGCCTCTTGTTATTGGAGCATAAGGATCGGAATTTAGCAACCCCGCATTTCAAACGAAAATAGAAAGGAGGGTTTTTATGATGAGAAGGAAAGGATTGAAAGAGGTGGTTACTATTTTTGGGTTAATTATCTGTCTATTTTTTATCTTAGGGGGCGGATCATTTGTTGCTGCTCAAGAGGAGTCTGCTTTGCACCGGATCAAGCGGACAGGAGTTATCCGGATCGGTTGGGCAGCTCATGTTCCGTGGATGCGGTTAGATGAGAAGACCAATAAAGTGGTCGGGATAAGTTCAGATGTGTACGAGGAATTGGTCAGAGCTCTGGGCAATGTGAGGATGGAATGGGTAGCCGACAGTTGGGTAACGATAATTGCCGGCTTACAGTCAAACAAATTTGACATCGTCTTCCCCTTAGCGTTTTCCATTGAAAGGGCATTAGCCTGCGAATATACTAATGATATGATGAGGGAGGCTAATACTTTTTTGATTAAGAAAAAGGATACCACAAAGTTTAAGACTCATGATGACATAAACCAGCCAGGGGTGAAGATTGCAGTAACCCTCGGCTCAAGTTCTGACATTTACTTGACAAAATCTAACATTAAGAAACCGGAGATCGTTAGGCTCAAATCATCCCCGGAATGTCTCATGGCCATGACACTTGGGAAGGTTGATGCTTGGGCAACTAACGGGAGTGCATTATTGGATGCGTCGAAAGCACATCCAGACACAACAGTGGTCAAAGGCTCTTACGCCACGGGTAAGATCAATATGGGTATTAAACAGGGCGATCAGATATTTCTTAATTGGCTCAATCTCTTCATCGGTGATATGATGGAGACCGGGGCTTTGGACCGGATCTATCAGAAGTATGGGACTAAGCGGGAGATTTTCTTTGACTAAATGTTTGCGAAGATAATCAAATCAGGGAACTAATGGGAATCTAGACGACTTCCAAGGGTTTACCAATTTGTCTAACGAATTAACAGAGTGAGTGTGTGGACAAGGCCCTGTTCTTAGCTTAAGGTAGAATACATAGAGTAAAACGGATCTAAATAACTCCCTAGAGATAAATAAAAAATAGAAAGGAGGGAACTTACTATGAAAAGGAAAGGATTATTTGAGGCTGCTACTATTTTTGGGTTAATTATCTGCCTATTCTTTTGCGTATGGGGTGGATCTTTTGCTGCTGCTCAAGAGGAATCCGCTTTGCAGCGGATCAAGAGGACCGGAGTTATCCGGGTCGGTTGGGCATTATTTTTCCCATGGATGCGCTTAGATGAAAAAACCAATAAGGTCGTCGGGATGAGTGCAGATTTATATGAGGAATTGGCCAGAGCTCTGGGCAATGTGAAGATTGAATGGGTGGCTGACAATTGGGTAACCATTCCTTCTGGCTTGCAGGCAAACAAGTTTGACATCATTTGCCCGTTAGGCATTACCTTTGAGAGGGCAATGGTCGTTGATTATACGGAGCCTTTGATGCGGGAGGCCATCCTCTTTTTGATCAAGAAGAAAGATGCCACAAGGTTCAAGACTATGGAGGACATAGACAAACCAGGTGTAAAGGTCAGCACAACCCTCGGTACAAATAGTGACCTCTATCTGACGCGACTTTTCAAAAAACCGGAGATCATCAGGTTTAAATCTGTCCCGGAAGGGCTCATGGCTATGACACTCGGAAAGGCTGATGCTTGGGCGAGTGTGGGCAGTTCAATGGTGGATGCATTGAAATTACATCCAGAAACAACAGTGATCAAAGGCCACTATGGGGTAGGTAAGAACTGCATGGCTATTAAACAGGGTGATCAGATATTTCTTAATTGGCTCAATCTTTTCATCTCTGATATGAAGGAGACTGGAACATTGGATCGGATCTTCCAGAAATATGGGAGCAAGGGGGAAATTTTCTTTGACTAAGTGACTAAGGGTTTGCGTTAGGAAATCAGATCAGTCCCTTGTCAATGGAGAGGATCCGGCATAGCGATATTCTATATAGATTTCTTTCCTAAGGGGGTAGAGTGAGGTATCTTTCAAAGTTATAACCAAGGTGAAGGGCAAGTCGAAGAGACTGGTCCTTTACCTTTTTTTTCTATTCTTGGTGAGGGGTCAATCCATTAGAGAAAGGGGGAGTTTGCAATGAACAAAACCCACTTTCATATTAATGAAATCGGCTGGCAAAACTTTGCTGATAAGGAATGGAGCAAATTAAGATGGAAGGAACTTTTGAATAGGAAACAAGGCGATTCAAAAGAATTCGTCTTCGGGTTAGCTGAGCTGAGTGCAGGGGAGAGACTCCCTCTCCATACGCACAGTCAAGCGGAGACGGACTTTATTCTTTCCGGTAATGCAAGGGTCCGGCTGGGGATAAGAAGTGTTGAATTAGGACCAGCCTCTGCTGTGTATTTTCTTGGGAAAAAGCCACATTCGATTGAGACGTTAGGATCAGAGCCCTTGCGCTACATTTTTACTTATGCTTGCGAGAAACTTGGCCACACATTGAACTGGGAACTTGCCGATGAGAGGATAGCAGCTTTGGTGAATATTCGAAATATGGATAAAAGCCGCTGGGCAATAAGTGAGGAATTCGAAGAATGGCTCCCTTGGGAACCATCTAAAGGATTTAAAATGCGCTATAAAATTTTGTTTGATCAAGAACACGGAAATTGTCAGGAGATGGTTTGGGGTACTTGTGAACTTGACCCAGGAGTCCACTATACTCTTCACTATCATGATCAACCTGAGATATATTATGTAATCGTTGGACGTGGTATTGTTTATGCGGGAGATTCTAAAGTTGAGGTCTCTTCAGGCATGGCTGTCTATCTCCCAGGACAGGTAGTACATGGGGCTGATTGTTTTGGAGAGGAGCCACTGCACATGTGCTGGATCTTGGGGGCTGAGACAGTGGGACAGAATGTTAACTGGACTCCAGTCGAGGACATTTACACTGAGGTTAGGGTTTCAAAATAAACTTATATCATCGTTCAAAAGCACAACCCAGTCTCATGGGGGATAAGGCGAAGCATTTTGGTCTTATAAGAGAGTTGTTTTTTCGCGTTTTTCTTGTTAATTGCAAATAAGATTCCTCTTAATGAGGTGGATGACCATGGAAGAAATAAGAAATGTGAAATCTATTCCGGATAAAGCCAGAGGCTATTTTGAACAAGGATTTAACTGAGCGGAATCAATCTCTTTGAGTTTCAAGGAGTATTTAGATTATCAGGATTCGCTTCTACCCGAACTGGCAACCGGATTTGGTGCAGAAATTGGACGAAAAGAACTTATCTGTGGAGCCCTCACAGGAGCGGTGATGGTTATTGGGATGAAGTTCGGGAGGACGGATCCAAAAGACTCGGTTTCTGAGGTAAAGGTCTATGAAAAATGCCGCCAGTTTTGGAACCGATTCGAAAAGGAGTTTGGAAATGTCAATTGCTATTCATTAACAGGTGTTAATTTTGATAACCCGGAAGAGCGCCAACAATGGTTGGTTGCAGATGGCATGAAAAAATGTGCCGATATCGTAGAAAAGAGCGCCCGAATGCTCTGGGGACTCATATAGGGTAATTAGATTTTATCCTCATGGTTACCCAGATCAGTGAATTCGTTCATATACACACGAGACATAAACGAGTAAAAAGAGAGGAGCGCTTTTTAAAAGCGCTCCCCCTTAAATATTGATGAAAATCCTCTTCACTTCAAAGAAATTATCTCGTTTTTCCTCGTTTTACACAAAAGATTGAGGACGTAATCAAAGAATTCCAAGAGGATAAGAACTTTCTTAGAATGATATGTGATCAGCCTGTTGACATAACTGATAATTTTAAATTATCTGGCGTCAGAAGCTTTATGTATCAGGTCCACCAATGCAGAGTTGTTTAAAGGATTAAGTTGATATGGGCGGAAAACCGAAATTCTTGAATACCCAAAAGGCAAGAATATTGAATGAAATAACAATTACAATGAGTTATGGTTCATTCTCTCCTCAAAATGACACATTTTTTATTAGCAAGACAAGGCAACCGAATGTTCACAAGTAGGGAAAATAGAGGTTCCTTGTGATGGGTTAGTTGTTTGTGTTGTTTTCTATTGAAGATTTTATTAAAAAGCAATCTTTTTTGAAAGGACGATATTGTTTATCGTGACATAAAGAAGAGCTAAAACAAGTCCAGTATAATAGAGTATCCTTAATTAAGATCTTAGCACAGAGAATCGATAGATTGAGGCCAGCGACATTGCCCAACGGAATCGAGAAACAAAGCGATGTCAGTAATCAAATCTCTCCTCACTAATAGGGACAGGCTGTAAGAAGCACCTTTTACTATACGCTGGGCGTTTACTTTTTGGACGGTTTTAGGCTTATATTTGTAGTCCATTGGCAGAAAGGAGTGGAAGATGATAATTACGTATTACGGTCATGCTTGTTTTGGACTTGAGGATGGAAAATACTGCATTTTGATCGATCCTTGGCTCAAGGAGAATCCACTGGTCACCCATGTTCCCGACGGACTGAGTCCTAATCTCATCCTTGTAACACATGGACATCCCGACCACCTAGGGGATACTGTGGAAATCGCAAAACAAAGTGGAGCCACCATAATATCCACTCCTGAAGTGTGTTACTATTGCGCCAAACAGGGAGTAAAGATAGATCTCGTTCATTATGGCGGGACTTTGACTTTCGACTTTGCTACTGTAACAGTAGTGCCTGCCTGGCACTCATCATCCATTAGTGTGGGGGAGGACCGCGTTTATGCTGGAAATCCTTGCGGCTTCGTTATTCGGTTGGGTGGAAAAGCGATTTACCATGCGGGAGATACTTGCCTCTTTGGCGATATGAGGCTCATTGCGGACCGCTTTGTACTGGATTATGCCTTGCTGCCCATCGGAGATCGCTTCACAATGGGCCCCGAGGATGCTTTAAAGGCCGTGGAGCTGCTTCGGCCGCGTGTGGTGATTCCCATGCACTATGATACGTTCGACTATATTGTGCAGGACGTGGAGGCTTTCCGCAGCGCGGTGGAGAGACGGACCATTTCGAGATGTCTTATCATGAAACCCGGAATGACACACCAAGATTGACATGAGAGGTTTTTTCGACGTCACTTGATAGCTCAAGCCAGCAGAAAGAGGTGCATACTTGATAACAACCTGAGGAGATTAGATTTGGTCATTAATTCGATGTGGAGTTATACAAATTAATAATGGGGACATTCCTAGGTTCAATATTGCGACGTTGAATACCCAGATTTACCAAAAAAAAGAAAGCCATCTCTGAATGTAGAATAGAAGTTGACGATACACAAGATAATAAATATGTTTAACCCCGAGTTCCATCAAAAAATAAAAAAGAAAGGAGTTTCAACATGGGAAAACCAGTTAATAAACCAATTCAAATCATTAAGACTGACAAGGCAGGCCCTCCTGTGGGGCGTTACTCGCAAGCTATCAAGGCTGGTGGCTTCATCTTCGTGGCTGGTGAAAAAGGCATGGATCCCGTGACTAAGGAAATCGTTCCCGGTGGTATCGAGGCGGAGACCAGACGTACTTTGGAGAACATTAAGGCTATCCTAGAGGAAGCTGGCTCAAGTATAGACTGGGTTGTCAGCAGCTTCGTCTTCATGACTGATTTAGTGGATTTTCCAAAAATGAACAATATCTACGCTGAGTACTTTAAGGCCAACCCACCAGGCCGTACCACGGTAGAGGTAAAATCTTTGCCAGCAGGAGCCCACGTGGAAATTACAGTTACAGCACTGAGCAAGCCGGAGTCTTAATTTATTGTCACTGTTAAGTCTGGTCTTGCTGAATACGGTGGAACTACAGAACATAGTTTACACATAAAGCGTTCTTCGTTTAAAATAGAAGTTCGATTGGAGAAAGGAGGCGCTTTATGTAGGAGAAGGAGATCTTACGAAATCAAAGATGGCGGCTAGGGATCATTCGTCATGCCGAGGAAGTCACAAAGAATATTGCCAGGACTTGCAGATATATTGGTATAAGTCGGGCAGCCTTTTATCGCTGGTTCGAGAGATATCAGAAATATGGGGTAGAGGGCTTAAGAGACCAATCTCGTCATCCTTTAAACAGCCTCAGAACAACTCATGCAGAGATTATTGATAAGATTATCTATCTTAGAGAAACCTACCACTTCGGTCCCCGGAAAATCCGGATGTATCTCAAATGATATCATGATATAGAAATAAGCTTTGCAATAGTATACAAGATTCTTAAAAGGCTACAGATGAATCGACTTCCCCATCATCAGGGGCACAAAGGTCACACGACGAATGCTGCAACCCTCTCCACGATCGAACCGGTGGTTACAGTGGTTCTTGCTTCGCTGATCCTTGGCGAAACCATAACCCCACTGCGTATCTTAGGCGGTATGATGATCCTCCTTGCAGTTATCTTTTTGGCACGAGGTGAATTGCCAGCCCAAGATGTCGCTTCACCTACTTAACAGGCATAGGATAGAAGTTAAAATGGAATGATAGAGGGAAATCCCATGAGGGTCAGGCTATCTTGAAAAGTAATCTGGGATGTGGTACGTCTTTGCCATGGCTAAGCTTAGTTATCCTTGG
>Ga0315284_10001442_pt1 | contig 33946 bp, 24 predicted proteins | sample YL17G09_16_MG_FD_203696 | JGI IMG/M metagenome (GOLD analysis project Ga0315284, IMG submission 203696) | Sediment microbial communities from Yellowstone Lake, YNP, Wyoming, USA - YL17G09_16 | ecosystem: Environmental > Aquatic > Freshwater > Lake > Sediment | place: USA: Wyoming | collected... | reverse complement strand
TCAAGTCCACGTGGACTAACCCCGAGAGGTACGTTATTATTAGCAAACACTGGAGGATAATTTCCAGTTTGATTTTCTAGTTCGATAATTGAATTAGAATTTTCGATTTGAGTCGACAATATCTCAATTGGGTTTAATTCCAATTGATGTGCGTTATTATTCGCAATCACCGGAGGATAATTTCCAAGTTGATTTGGTAATTCAATAATTGAATTAGAATTTTTGATTTGAGATATTGGATTGTCAATAGATTCCAATTCATCCATTTGAATAGATAATTGTTGCATTTGAGAATCCATTGGAGCCACATGGATAACCGGTTCGGATTGATCCCTTGGTATTAGCCCTTGCTGAATATCCCCTCTTAACATATTCTCATCCGTATAAGAAACAGGATCCATAGAGGCCTCAATTTTCGTATCTTCGACTGAAGAATGTTCGTTAACAGGCATTGATTCCATTTCGCTCATTAACATTTTTTTCCATTCATTCATTTTATCCCTGTTATTTAATGCATATGGAATTAATAAAAGTATTTGTCTAGAAACTTTGTCATCTAATGTATCTATCCGATGTTTATAATTATCAATAATAGTCTGTGATTTTTGCATACCATATTGAATCGCTTCATTTATCTTGATAGCAAATGTATTCTGAATAGTGCTAATAAATCTGATGCAATCATCCACTGTTTTTAAATAATTATTAGATAATAATTTCCATAACTGATCATTGTTATCAGCAAATGTAATAGATACAAGATATGGAAATTCTCTTCTACGAAAAAGATATTTAACATTATTTTTAGATGACATATCCAGTAACTCATTAGCAGTCATATTATGTGATAAGATACATATCAGATCAATTTGATGATATTTTCTGAAATATTCCAAAGACGCTTCCATATCGTTTTCCAGATCGTCTCTTTTCAAACGATAAATGAATAATTTTCCGATACATCGTTGTGAAAATAATTGTTTGAATTTGGTTACCATATTGTCATTCGTATCAGATAACACGATCAAGCCGACATTAGAAATCGTCATCGGAGGTGTTCTTGCATAGAATTTATCTATTTGTTTACGATGAGTTTTTGTTGATAATATTTCTTTTAAATCATGATGTATTTGAATTTTCTCGTCCATCTTATGTTGTTCGGTTACCAAACAAATGCCGGTGACATATAATATGATATGGCCAATATTTTCCGGATGTAGGCGTAATGTACCGGTAACAGATACTTCATCTCCTTTTTTAAATTGACTTAAATTAAGTCTCGTATGGCAGTCAATTGTATGTAATTCGTCATGCGAACCTGTTTTAGTTCCAGTCAAGGTGCTGATCGCAAATGAATTCGGTGTTGTGATTGATTTGATTTTAGACACGAGTTTTTGGTTATTTCCAAATTTCTGTGCGAGCATCTTAACCATCTTCTCATGGATATCATGTAATGTATCTAATGACATGTTTAGGTCTAATTGTGAATAATATGGTATCGTTATACTATATTATTGATTAAAAAATATCAATTTTTTCTATTGATATATATGATATAGATGACTATGGCAATAGCCAAGACAAGGATAATATATCTAGATATATCTTGGGTTTCCGGCTTTGGATTGCAAATGTTGTTTAATTCTTGGATAGCATCATGATATGATAGAATGGGCTTTCCTGTATGTGTATTAACGATGTTATGTAAATCAATACCCCATTTCACTAAATTCTTTCTGGATGATAATGCCTCATCTGTCAATGGATATTTTTTGATATTCTTGGCTAAATTATATTTACATTTGTCACATGGAAGAACATATGCAAGTGCTTGAAAATAATCATAATAATCTTGTTTAATTTGTTTGGTTGGATTTAATGGATATCCCAATGTGATGAGATGCAAAAATTTCCATGCACATTTTCCCCAAATATCCGGTAGCATTATTTATATATTAATAATAAACGAGAAAAAAATATGAGTTATTATGCATTCAGGAAATTTTTCTAAATACATATATCGATCATTTTTTTGTTTTTACTATAAATTTTGATTTTATGTGTTTCACATTTGGCGATTGCATCTATTACGTTACGTAATGTGGGACATTCGATACCGTTTACGGTAGCAACTGTGTAAAATTCTGTCATACGTGTCATAGATGAGAACTTGATTGACGTCTTCTTGTTGATTCGTTTATCTAAACAATCTAAAATGATTACTTTCTGTGAATATTGAGTATCTATCATATTGGTGTATTTGATATTATTCATCAACACAATTCCTAATAATTCGTGTGTCAATTGCACCATGATAAGTCCATTAAGATTAACATATGGGATAGTACCTGTTGGAAAATAATATGGGACATCCGTGATCGGTAATATAGTATCTTTCATTTTGCGACCATATGCATCCAATGAGATGTTCTTTTTATTTCGACATATTGCAATATTCATTGGTTGTTTTTTTTTCAAATTCTGATTAAAAAATACAGTTAATGGAACATAGCTGCATAATTGTTCGTCTCTAATTAATATTTGATCCTTTTGTATTTCAACTTTTTGTTTATTGATCGTCATGATTTGATCATTTTTTTTAATATTTTTGTTCCCATTAGTTGTTCTTAACGTTACTTGTGCGGTAGAAACAATCTGTGAATCTACAATAGCTAATCTTAATGGAATATTCAACAATCCAGAATATTGATCGACTTGATCAATATTCTGAACAAAATTTTCAATGGTAGTATAAATAGTACGATATGGTAACACAAAAACAGAATGATCATTTTCTATCCCTGTTACCATACCAACCATTTCATGTTGTCTATTATAGATGATACTTCCCCAAATCGCATCATGAACGGTTGATTTAATAATCTCAAAGGTATGCACAAACACTGATACAAATGATTGATCTAATATCGTGGATGTTTTATATGATAGTTGATACATGTTAAAATCATACTTCACATTTTTGGGATTGATTTCTAGATATATCATCATCATATGATAGTTATCATCTTTTATCGACGCCTGTCTGTCGGTCATCAGATAAGGATCTACGATCTCTTGTGTTTTCACGCCAGACATAATCTCACTTTTCGATACATCAAATGATTTCATTCCAATAGATCCCAAAATAATAATATCATATTCGGCCATTTGGAATAATATCTGTAATGGTTGTCTATAGACAGACACCTTTCCATATTTCCCATATCGACAATGGTACATTACGATGGATTTGCATTTCAGAAAAATCGATCTGGATGATAATATATATGTATTGGAGTTATATTGCACAATTAACCCATGTGTTTGACCCCATGGTGTGGAATCCATTTTGGATTTATCCCACGCAAAATCATTGACATCATACCCATAAATAGTGCATGTTTGGCTGAATATATTTTTGGAATTATCAATCGGATTATCCATAGTGAATATACCATTTCATCGTTAAACATTTAAGATACTAGATTAATCAATTTTTTTGGTATTAATATCATGCATAATAATATTGTTCAATAATGGATCATTTATTTTTCCCAAATATCGTATCAAATAGGTAAGATTGAATTTGTCCTGATTATTGCGAATTAATTTTTTGATTTTATTATAATGGTCTGTATCCGATAAGTATTGGAGCGTACTACTGGTATCGAATAAGTAATAGTAATAATATATCGGATTAAGTTTCATAATTTGGGCTAGCGTCACTGGCGTAAGATAATATGCTGCTATCATCCCAGCAACATCTGCTGTATGATGGTAGACAATGTATTCTGAAAAATGTGTCAAGAATGTGTCGCGTTGTTTCATTCGTAAAGACCAATCACTCAAGATAATCTGTATTCCAGAACTCATCAAGATATAATACGTATGTTCATCATGGAGTACATTGGTTGAATATGCCATTAAATATGAATCCATCATGATGTGTTCTTTGGATGATGTATCTGGTAATATATCTAATTTTTCTGCCCATTGAATCGCGTTTTCTGTAGATTCATCTTCTTCCATCATATTATGATCGATTTTGTATTGATATATCCACTTCCGTTTTTCTATTTGAAATAAGTTGGTAAAGTATTCAACAATAAATTTTTGTAAATTAGATTTATTCAATAGATAATCCTTAGAGATAATGTCAATCATGGTAATAATAGCTGTATTTTTAACTAGATCTGTGAAATCGTATTGTAATTTGGATATATAATGGTAGTATTCATCACGAGTATTTAACTTACCCGATTGGTACATTTTTTCAATGGTAATATATTCATCTGGGTCCATTGGATGTGTTAATAAATATTGGGACACAAGAGATTTGAATTTGGTCATCCGTGTCTCATCTATCGTAATCATGGAGAATAAGTTATATTTACGAAGATACCCTTTGATACGTAGCCATAATTTCCATAATGCCGTAATATCACCAGATTCTGTTGCGTATAAACCAACAAATCGTTTAATATCCATTGGATTTTTGATTTTCGCGTCGGCCATTTTCTTGGGTTGTTCCATATTATGAACTAAACAGATCATCCCCACGATATCATCCTCCATCATATATGACAATGAATACACATACCAGAGTATGTTATTTGGATCATTCATAATATCCATATCGATAACATGTTTAATAGTTTCTATTCTAACAGAAAACTGAGTCCGTAAATTAACATCATATTCATGTTGTTTAAAATAATTTTGCATGAATTCCTTGTATGTGCTTGGCATCGTAATGGTGGGTTCCATTAAATTCGGAGGAACTTGGATTACTTTAGATAACAATTTAGCATCGTGCATCATAATATCATATTTCGGTAATTTAATATGGTCGAAATCAATATGGGGCACGTCACTGTATATATCCAAATCATTTTTTTTCATAAAATAATAACAGTATTTATCTTGTGATAACTGTGATCGGTTGTTACATAATGTCAAACCATCAATTTTACCAGTATACATATTTCTGGTAATAATATTTTCATCTGGATGGATGATATAAAAATCAGCTTGATCATCTGCTAATCGAGTATCTTCATAACCAGTATGACAACGTGAATCGAATATTTCGTAATATTGGAAGTGATAATCATCATGCTGTGTGATTAAATAATCATTACTAGAAAGATTCACGTTTTTTAGGTCTCCGATTCCATAATATGTATACAATAATTTGGTATCCAATAATGTTGCATCGCCGTACATATATTGTTTGGTAATAATATCCTCATATACATATGGATTTTTGAGAATGCTGTATAAGACACCGGGACGATTTGTCTCCCGAACGTCCCATAAATTTTTCAAACTATTAATATTATTATATTCAGATATAATTGGATAATCATGTGGATTATTTTTTAACAAGTCCACTATCAGATCTGTCACGTTAGAATCTGCTATTTTGTATGATGTCTTGATATCCCTCACTTTGGTATCGTCATACATATAATACACTTCACCTGCCGCAACACGTCCCACACGCCCACGTCGTTGCATAGAACTGGTATTCGATATTGGCATCGTAATCAGTTCGGTTGTCCCATGAAGAGGATAATACATGTTAACCTTGGCATATCCCGCATCCACAACATATCGAAGATTCTGTAAACTGATCGATGCTTCTGCCACATTAGTGGCGACAATAATAGCACGAGTATAAGTTCCCATAGGAACACGTCTCCTCACTTGATCTTCTGATAAATCAACATCTGATTTGTATCTAGTATATGTCTTCAAGGTGGTATGAATGTTAATAATAAAATTTCTTTGTTCTTCACTTAGTTCTGAACCAAGAAATGGGAAGGCAATGACATGTGATGGTGTTTTTAAATTAATCTCGTTAACAGATTCATCAATATCTCTTTTTCCAGTCATAAATAATAGAATATCACCATCCGTTGTATGTTTAACAATATCAATTGTCTTTCTAATAGCATATCCAACAAAATTTTTCTCATTAATTTTATCGGACTCCTCTTTTGTTAGATACACATCTTTAATCGGATATCTAGTTGTTTGCCTTGGAATACTGATATCCACTCGCCTATCCATATTAGCACGATCCAATTTAGCATGAATTATATATTGGCTGAGTGGAAATGCACGATTATCATTGATATTTCGATAGTATCTACGATAAATAGGTTCATCATCATCCATGGTAGCACTGATAATGACCAATTTTAGACTATTATTCACATAACAGGCATCTCGGGCAAGTGTTAGAATGGCATCCATATTGGCATTATGTTCATGGGCTTCATCAATAATAATAATATCATATTTATTCCCAGATGTGTATGTTTTTTCCCAATCATTAGTAGGGATCTTTTTTACCCTTGATAAAAATGGTGTTTTTTTTAATTCTTCTAATAGGGTACCATCTGTGACTATTTTTAGAAATGATTTGGCATTTTGGTCAATATGATCACCGTTGGAATGTTTGTATTGAATATGATACTCCGATGTGGGGAAATCTTTGTCATATACCTTGTTATATCCAATGATTGGAACACCAGATTCTGTAGCAATCGTGATCGCATTACTGACTGTTGGAGATACACGAGGTTGAGTGCAAATGATCTTCCCAGTAATATTATAATCTATCATATGCTGACAATACATCAATAATCTGGGAATAATAGTGGACTTCCCTGTACCCGTCGCACCAGTCGCATAAATAACACGGACATTGATATAGTGATGATAAAAATTCATCTGACTAATCCAATTCATTGCATACCGAAATTGCCAATCTGAATCAGTTTCCATCCAATCTAGATATTGTTTTTGGTATTTTGTATTATAATATTTTTTGGATTTTATTGGTGGTAATTTTCCATAGGATGATCCGGTAATAAAATAATATGCATGATCATTAAATTTTTGTTTTTTGTTGCCATGAAAGACAGTTTGTTTCATTTGGGATAATTTTTCGGCAGTAATTTTTCTATCATCATTAGTTCCAATTCGTTGACTCAGTCCGATTAAGTCGGTAATCTTGTCATTTGGTACATAAGCTGATAGCAATCCATGATAGATCATGGATTCGAAAATAATATCAATCAGATTCTGGTAGATTTCTTCATGGATAATCAAATTGTACTTTCTCAATTCATCATCGGGAATTCCAAAAAATGCTCGAATATAATTGTTGATATTAAACCATATGGCATTGGGATCCACAAACAAGATCTTTTTCATAAATACATCAATGTCAGTTGGATTTAATGAATTCCATTGTTTTGGCAATTCTAAAAATTCATTATTGGATGTATAGGTGGAGATTAATTTAGCAAAATTGTAGATATTTTTGGCGGTGATTTGGATCGATTGGGTTGTTGATAAATAGACCTGTTTTTTGATTTTTAGAAAGTAATAATACCATGATTTCTTGAATGATAGCAATTGATGGTACAAAAAGACATAGATTTCTTCTGCAGGAACATGTGCAATACCACGCATCGCATTGTCAATATCTTGATGGGTAACATTTAATGATCCGTTATCATCATCGTTCTGGGTTAGCTCATCATGAATTGTATCTATTAATACGCCGTCTTTGAGTAATTTATTCCGATTCAGATGTTTAGTGATAAAAAACGTATACAAATAGTAGACTATCAGATTGTCTTCCCGTTTGGTGCTCTTTAGTAACCGAGTCCAATCCATTCCAAATTTAGTCCGGTCGACAGATGCGATTTGGGACCAAGACAATTGATTCCAGATATTGTCAAATTGGAATATCCCATTATCCTCTATATATGACAGAATACTCACCAAATTAGACCCAATTTTCAGTTCATATAATAGCCATTTGTAATCAACAATTTCATGATACAAATGGTTGGTAATGACATTGTACATATTCTGATAACTGAGACCTGGGTAAATATCAGTATACCCATGTACTAGATTAGTATCTGACCGATTTTGGATTTTCTGTTTGGTTGTGGTATATAATGTAGTTTCTTTGTACGCATCCATGGTGATGGGTAAAATATCCATCCAATTGACATGTAATGCATTAGAGACTGATTCGATGCTCATTAATAATAAATTCATATGGTTAATAAAATATTCCAAAATGAATGGTCGAAATTTAATTTCAATCGTTGAATCTGTTTGATTTTTAATATTTCTGATACATCTATTATATTGCATATTACTATATTTGTATCGTCCAGTAGAATCTGTTTCGGTATAGATATCAGACAATGCATGAAGGGAATGTTTTTTCTTGTCTGTTGCATCGTCATTGATATATGGTAACATCAATCCCACTAATGCACGTAAATCTAATAGATCATTCTGGATGAGTTGATTCCAGAAACTATTTCCAGTTTCTTTTGTGAAGCCGAATTTGATGTAAATAAAATTAATCAATAGTACAAGATTATCTAGTAATAATTCTTGGTCTGTATCTTGTAAAACAGGAAACATGGTTTTGATTAATTTGGTTTTAATAAACATGAACTTTTCATCGTTACTCGTAATAAAAAGTAATCCAGATGACGTCCATAAAGTGATCGCATCATCCCATGTGATAGTTTGGATACTCATTTATACTTACATTAAGTGTAGTTAAAATATTATCAAAATTTTTTTTGATAATATTACTATATTATAGTATAATGTCGAATGATAATGTTTGTTATCCAAAAACACATGTTCCATTTTATATCATAGCAATCGTGTTCGTAACCATTGTATTTTTTATGTTTTTTTGGACAAATCAAGAAAAAAAATACTATCAAACATATCATACCCATCATAATCACAATTATGAACAATTTGGATCAACCCCACCAGAATCTATCACCGTCGGTAGTCATAATTCAGCCAATTCATCCCCCATTATCGCAGCACCTTATATCCAACCTCCAGAAGTAGGCATTTATTCACAACCGGATGCATTTGGATCATCGCATCTTGTGGCTGCTCCATATTCACCTCCATTGAAAAATCCTATGTATCGTCCGGTATCACATTTATATGATCCAAGTGCATATTAAATAAACCATTTTATTTAGTATGTTTTCTGAGTTGTCGTTTTAATTCTGCGATTTCTGTATCTTTTTGTAAGATTTCATATTTATGATTTTTTTCTCGGATATCAAGTTTGTTTTCCAATGTATTAACTTTGAGCTTATGTTTCGATATAATATTCTTTATTTTCTCTTCCATAATGATCAATTCATAATATTGATCATGTTCATCAATATAATTATAAATTATGTTATCATTTTGTGGTAAATTATAATCGATGATTTCTTCGTGGTCATCTAAAAATACATTATATATTTTTAGATATTTTTTTTCGAAAAGTTCATTTGTGATCCTGTATTTATTAAAATGCGTATGAGTTTTTGATTCTAATTCTCTCGCATTTCTACTAGTTACACAATGCAATGTAATATCATTGCCATATGCAGTAATGTATCTTGATCGCAATGATTCAATCGAACTTGTCCAATAACCTATTTTTATGGCATCTAGAAGTCGTGATGTTACGGTGTATGTGAGTCCTTGGTATTTTTCAATATCTGTAGGAAGGTGAATCATATATCCATTGAGATTATTTCCTTTAAATAATTCTAACCATTTTCTCATAGTATAGATCGTGTTAACGTGGATTAATGACCGATTTACTTCAATAAATTTAGAAAATCCTAGATATGTAAAAAATAATCGTTTTCTATAATTATAATCATGTTTTTTTGTAATATATTTACAATTAAAAAAAACATAATGCGTACAATTCTCATATCTGGAATGGGAACCCAATATTGTATCATACAGATTTTTCAATCCAAATCCAGCACTCACATCAGACACCGGAAAGAAGCAGCCCTCCGCCGTTCGTGTTCCAACTACCCTAATAGGAATCACATTTCCAAGATTATCTTTAAACTGTTCAGATTTTTTCAGCTCCAAAATGGGAGGTGCAATTTCGATATCATATTTCGCATCTTTAGAAAACTCTGGAACGTTCTTTTCGACGTATCTTTTTGAAATCAATATTTTATCAAACTTTTTCGAAGATCCGTCACTAATATTCCAAGAATCATCATCTTCCCTTGCATAAATATATTCCTTTTGTAGAATAGTTCTTTTCTCGATAATTTGACGCCCATTACGACAGCCTCTACAATAAATTCTCGCATGTTTTAAAATATCATCAGCAAAATAGTATGATTTACCATTATCAAAATCAATTGTTGTTACCTTATCCATTTTCTATTATTTTAATATTCTTATCAACGCCTTATATCATTTTTACGTCTCTTCGCCTCTGCATTAATCAATCTCACCAACACGTCTCCATGGCAAGGTTCTGGTTTGCACCAACAACCCAGATTGCGTCCATTTAATTCCATTAACTCATCTTGTAATTCATCTGTCTTAATTTTTTCAACAATATATTCTTTGTATTGTTGAATAACCTGTTCTCGAGTATGTGTTTTATCAATCTTAAATGGATTGCACCAAATAGAATCCTGTTTAGGATAGCGCACTTTATCAATAAATACAATGCCCCTTCTTCCGATATACACATTATTCGGATCATTCATCCATTCTTCTAGATTATCATATTCTGGACGAATATTGGCGACTTTCACATTCACTACCTTTGTTTTGGACATTGTTACCTAACATTTCAAAATTATGTTTATATCATAACATAAAACTTGCCTTACTTATGTATTTAATGAATAATGTCTCATTTATTAACAGCGAAAGTAGTTCATCTGATGAGAAAATAGAAAAGCTAAGTATCGGAAAAATCGAACGATTGGTCCAATACTATATTTCATCGAATACAACCTTTAAAAATATCTGTCTGGATGTAGAAGTGATAAGATGCAAAGATGTTCGTGGAATGTGTCTTGCTACGGTGCAGGATGTCACTGGGTCGATGAGTGCAATTATTTATAAAGGCAACTACCATAGTCCACTCAAAGAAACTGATAAAATCAAAATTAATTGCACAGTTGCGTTGTACCAAAGAAATGTCCAGTTGAATATCACATCATACAAACATATGGGAGTAGGTGATAGTAATGCCAAATTCGAAGCATTAAAACATGAATTATCATTATTAGGCTATTTTGATACAAAGCCAGAATTGGAAAAGGATTATGCACAGATTGGAGTAATTTCATCTCTACAAACTGCGGGGTTGAAAGATTTTATTCATACTATCAACGAACGATGTTCTGGGAAAACAATCTATATATATCCATCAGTCATGCAAGGTAATCATGCTCCTCATGAATTAGATGCCGCTATTTCTTTAGCGAATACACATAATATGGTACAAGTTATTGCGATGATTCGTGGTGGTGGAGCGAAAGAGGATCTTGATTGTTTCAATACGAAACTTGTTGCAAAATCTATCTGGAAATCGAAAATTCCAATAGTCACTGGGATTGGTCATCAAATTGATACAACAATTGCCGATCTAGCAAGTTGGAAACATTATATTACTCCAACAGCAGTTGCTCAAAATATTACTATGGAAAATACGATAAATGCGAATTCTATCAACAAATTAGTACAGTCCATTCAAACTAAACTGATTAAACATCTCTCTGAACAAGCAGATTATTTAGTGAAATACCGGAATAAAATCGAAAAATATCGCCAAATCATGATATCTACATTAGATGCTGACCTGTCTCACCACCAATCGTTATATCAAAAAAAACGTCAAGAAATAATCTCATTTATGAAGATCCGTCAAGATGAGATTTTCAAGAACCGACAATTGGTAGATGACACTATGCAATTATTATGTTATCAATTAACAGATAAATTTGAGAATGTTTCCAAAAATTTGGCATCCCATATCACCCAATATGAAATGAAACTGTCTATGTATGATGAACAAATCAAATCAAGTGCTCGTCCCTACGTAATTTCATCTAAAACACACAATGAAATAGTATCCATCCAGGATCTAGCACATTGCAAGACCTGTACGATTCGGTTTATTGATGGGGATATTAATTTAAATATTAATAGATAATATCTTAGTAATGGATTGCAGAGACGAAAAATTAGAGACATATATTGCAAATATGAAAGGTGATGTGATGAGTGAGCGATTATTGGCATATAAAAAAGCCACTAGACGATTAGATAGTTTGCAAAATGAGTATGATGAATGTGTAGAATTAATGAAACCCAGCAAAAAGAAGAAAAAATCTGATCGGGATTTGGATAGTATCTTAGATGAACTGACTACGATAGAATCATCATTCGATGATGGTTCACTTGATATGAAAGACATGATTACCAATTTTATGCGATGTAAGATGCTCTTATCTAATCTAGAATTGGAGACATCGAATATTAAAAACAAGATTATGAAAGTCGGCATGCATAATGGAGAAATCGTAATAGAAAAATTGAAATTAGAAGAATTATTGTAGATAATATTTGATCGAATATTATTTAGAATATGAATATCGTTATTGGATTTATTAATGATACTCGTACATATGATCTCCCATTGTCTATCATGGAAAAATATAAAAAAAATGATATTCAATAACGTAATATAAATAATTATGCTATTGTATATAGTTAATGACATCCGAAATATCATCATTCTTAAACGATTTAGCAGAGGATACCCAACCGATACCACAGGTCTATTCCAAGAAAACATTATCAAATAAAACGATTAATAAAATTTTAAAATATCAAAAAAATCATATTTTAAGATTGATCCGTATCCTGGTACAAAAATCGATCGCACTAGATGGATCCGATACAGGTGTTGGTAAGACGTATATCGCGATTGCGATCTGTGTAGAGATGGGAAGGCGACCGATCATTGTTTGTCCAAAAACATTAATCTATAATTGGATTTCCGTATGTGAGTTTTTTGGTGTGAAGCCATATGATGTGGTTAATTATGAAACAATTAGAAATGGTAAATCATATGCAGATAGTAATTTTACATCTCGTGTGACATCGCCGTTTATCAGTGTTAATGAACATGATCCAGAAAACAAAACACAAGATATGTTCGAATGGTCTTTACCGGACGATGCCATGTTGATTTTTGATGAAGCCCATCGATGTAAATCTACGAATACTGATAATGGGAAATTATTAATTTCTACCAAACAAGCAATCTATCAAAAAATACCTGTCTTATTAGCCAGCGCAACGATCAGTCAAAAAGCAACTGATATGAGGGTACCATTTTATTTATTCGATATTATTCCTAGTGTGCGAAGATTTAATGCATATGTCAAAACACTGGAAGCCAAACATCCACAATATCGAGTTCATAAATATAAGTACGATTCAAAGGAAAAATACAAAAATGCCAAAGAAAGAGCAATTTCGATTATCATTAATGCGGAAATCAAAGATCATACATCACGAATTCGGATTAAAGATATTGGAGAAAAATTCCCACAGAATCAGCTGTCCGCTCAGCAATTTACTGCAGATTCTGCGGAAGTGATTTCTGATGCATATAGTGAAATCCAAGTATTAATGGATGAGTTGAAACAAAAGGGAGAACGCCATACACATCATCTGGCACGTATTCAAAAACTAAAACAGATGATTGAACTACGGAAAATACCTATTTTTCTAGAACAAGCCCAATTGCATTTAGATAATGGAAAATCTGTAATCATTTTTGTTAATTTTCTTGATACGTTACATCTATTGGCGTCTAAATTGCATATTAATTGTCAAATCTATGGTGACCAAACATTGAAAGAACGAACTGAGGCGATCAGATTATTCCAATCTAATCAGGAACGCATTATCATCTGTCAAATAAGGGCAGGTGGAGTGGGGATCAATTTGAATGATACGGATGGAAATTATCCTAGAGCGGTGCTGGTTAATTATCCGGATTCTGGATCTGATTTATTGCAAGCACTGGGACGGGCCGTGAGAGCTGGTACGAAATCACCTGTTTTACAGAGAATCATTTTTGTCGCTAACGTGGAATATGAAAAAACAGTGATGCAAAATATCAACCGTAAATTAGAGAATATTTCAGCTACTAATGATGGTGTCTTGGATGGATATAAATACAAAATCAAGAAATAATTGATCTATTAAAAATAAATCAATTAATGTAACTTTTCATTAATTTTTTTGACAACTGCAGCTACAGAACGATCTTCGAAATCTTTATGAATTTTGCCATTATGAACAAATACTAACATAGGAAATCCATTTACACCGAGTTGTTCGGCATATTTATTTCTAAGAGCGTCTGTTTTAATAACATCGAATACAAATGTTTGGACATCTTTGTTCAATTTAGTTAATTCATCTTTGATCTTCAACCAATCTCCATGCAAGAATTTTTGTGAAAATGGACACCAATCAGTAGATACGAGAATCAATGATGGTTTTTTAGGTGAAAATCCACCTCCGCGCAACATCATTTTATTGATATGTTTCATGGCATTTTCTACCGCTTGGTTAGCTTGGTCTGTTGGAAGTGAATTAATCATGTCGGATACATTTTCTGTTTCAGATGCGGCTGCGGAAGAAACATTTGACAATGTTTTCTTGGAAATATCGATCCATTTTTCAGTATCAATGTTGTTTACCATATCAGAAATATCAGTAGATGGTGCTAGGTCAGATAAATCGAAATCTACTATTTGGGCTAAGGATGTGACAATATTTTGAATGGTATTTTTATCTAATTTTTGGGAAAGATTTGTAATTTTTGATCCGATGACAGAGATTAATTCACGAGCCTTAGCCTCATCAAGATCTGATAAATTTGTATTATGAATTCGTTCTTTCGCAGCATCAATCACATGTTGTAATGGGAAACCATTTAATTCAGATGAAGAAAAATAATCAGATAAATTTCCACCAACCATACTAGATTCCGTGGTTAAGATTGGTGTTAATGATAATGGTGCTTCGGAAGGAATATTTTTTGATGTCAAATCATCCAAACGCGCATTAAGATTCTTCAATTTAGATAATATGTCTATTCCATCTTCGCTAGTAACAGAAACATTGCTATTCAATTTAGATAGATTTGCCGCACTCGTGGCACCTTCAGTATTAACTTGGTTATTAGCCGGATAATTTTTGATTTTCTGGATAGGAAGTGTTTCTGGGGCTGATGGGGAAAAGATATTAGCATCTGAATTATCAGTATTATCAAAACGGATTGATAATTCATCACCTCGGAGAGAATACCCTTTTTTATCCACATTATTATGAACAATAGTTTTCGATTCATCATCTGATGAATTGTTCTTGTTCTGTTTGTAGATCTTCTTCTCACACTTACAGATACAATCATGGATCACGTATAACAAGCTTTCATTTTTGCTGATTACCATTGGATCACTATTTGGCGTCTGGATATATAAATTACATGTACGAATAGCGGTACCATGAATTGCCCTCATTTCATCAATACATTGTTGCATGGTAACTGCATTTGAAATGGTGTTCAAAAAATTATCTTTGAGTGTAACTATTCTATTTACATAATTTTTTATCTGTTCATGTATTTTATTATAGTTTGTTTGTGACATGATGAATTTATATTAATTATGGAGATTTTATTCTATCGATTGAAAATAATCAAATATGTGATATTTTTTAGAAAGTCTAATCTGGATTTGATCACAGAAATATTTATATAATCATATCTATATTGTAATATGACTGACAGTGTTACAGAAGATAAACCGCCATTATTGTCTGTCTTAGGAGATAAATGCCTAAGCAAATGTTATAAAAAAGGTGAGTATATTTTTCATCCAAGGACATTACAAATTGATAAATTTAATGATTCACGATGTGCAACCGAGCCGAGATTAGTAGACGACCAACGCGGTGTTTTTTATCGAGGAACACGATGTGATTTGAATGATAATGCTACCCATCGTATTCCCAACGAACAACTAGTATTGTTATCATACTATTTTGATCCGAATTTTTTACTAACATACATATACAAATTAATGACCTTCAATGATGTGATTACCTGGACAAATGACAATACACATCTACCATTCAATACCATCAAACGGGTACATAATTGTGCATGGAAAATATTCGGCATGAAACAAGATAACATAACAGATATCGTGCTTAAATACTATTATAATATTGCTACCAAACGCTGGATGGATGATTATATTGGATTATTATCCACCGAATTTTCCTTTGATATCAAATACAACATATCAGACGACATTTCATCTATCAAGGATATCATTATCAAAAAATTCTTTAACTATGATTTTTTTGTTTCGATCATAGTCAAATATATTACTGTTTATCATACAAGTATGGTTGATATTGATTCACATTACAAAAAACTCAAAAATTTCATCTATGAACAGTTACATGCAGTGATAAAAAAAGAAATGGTTAAATAATTTATATTCTCATATAACTTATATAACCAAATGGCTTCGTTTATATTAACTCCAACAAATATTGACGATTTGAATTTTGTATTGCGAAATCCAATTACCGGAGAATGGACGATTCCAGTACTGACATTTAATCCACAGATTGCGAATCCATACTATAAAGAAATTGATGTGTTGAATGATGACCCGCGTTATCATGATCGTGTGATTGATCATTTTTATATTCGATTAACTGAAAAATGGTTATTCAAAAAAGCATTATTCAAAAAGTTATTGAAATATTTCAAAGTCACTGTCAAAGACAATAAAGGCACCGTCACTCTTATCTCAGATCCAGATAAGGTTTCTGAATCAAACGTCAATGAAGATAATCAGAAATATGTCCTAAAATACATCGAAAAATATTTCATTACTCATCGATTTGTCGAAAAAACACTCCGTGAATATGTCAATGTTACGCATATCAAATGGTATGATTTATTCAATAATAGTGATACCTTAGTCGAGCTATTTTGCCATAAACTGAAAAAACTCATTGTATCTACTATTTATGAATCTACAAAAAAATGAAAAATATAGTTATACACATTCCCAATAATTGTTATCTATTCAAGCTGAATGGATAACTCTAAAAAACGTAAGTTTTCTGGTGTCGATGATATGCCCAATAAAAAGGTCAATCATAGTTCGGATGTCTTGCATATTAAATTGAATGATAATCGAATATTTCTATTACCATGTCACGTTCTTCAAAAATTTCCATCGTCTCCGATTTATACCTATTGGTTAGAGTATCCTAACGGGGAATACGTTCTGGATATTGATTATGATATATTTGTTGTAATGAGTCACGTTATGACAGGTATGTTAGAATATCGATTTGTGAATGGAAAAATCCAGTCCCTATTAGATCGTTATGGATTGGTCGATGAAAAAATCATTTCTATTAGGTTGTCTCTCGTATCACACATGGAATTAAAATACACCAAAATATATGATTTTATGACCAAACCTAATCAATGCCTCATTACATCTCACCAAAAGTACACAACATACAAGAAATTATTCGCCTTAGATAAAAATATTATTCCTATTCAGTTGGTCATTATTATGGATGGTGTATCGCCACTATCCATTGGCTGCCTCAATATGTATGAAGGAATTCCAATCTACCGGGAACATCCAAATGTGGATGACGACAAACAGTTAATGATAACACATGTAATGGATTTTCCAACTAACGAAATCAACATTCATTTGGCACGATATCATATGTTTTTTAAATATTATGATACGGAAACAAAACAAGTGACACGGCCAGAAATAGAGATTGCAAATAACAATCTATTAGAAACATTTGCAACAGAACCTTCGTCAGACCAGAATTCGGTGGATGAATTGTCTGATGATGATTACATAGATTATGAGGAGATATTCGATGACACGAATACTCTTCTAAAAGACTTATGTTCGCCCATTATCACCAACTATATAAGTGAAGTAATTGTCACAACACAACTACAATTCACAAATGAGAATACAATTCTGTTTTCACTCACAACCGAAAAGGGTGATAATCTTCCATCGATTGGAAATATACAGACAGATATTCCATTAAAATCATTAATTGGTAATATTATCGAGATTGTAAAACAACATCGGGAATATCTTGATAGCAAATGCTCCAAGTATGGCTGTGTGAAGGGATCGGATGGTCATTTTGAAATGCATGCGCTCTATGGATTCGTTCATATGTCACCATAACTTAAAAAAATAGTAACACGTATTATTAAAATGAGTTTCTACGAAACATATTTTAATTATCAACGTAAATATACAGAAGAACGTGGAGAAAAAGCAGTAGTCTTTATACAAAAGGGAACATTCTATGAGGCATACAGCACAGAAACTGAAGGATTCCATATTGATGAAATAGCCGATATCATTAAAACTACATTAACAAGGTCGGATAAAAAGAAAGCTGGTCCTCCTAGTCGATCCAATCCTAATATGATAGGTATCCCCGTAATCAAAATAGCCACTGATTTGAATTATTTAACACAAGAAGGGTATACAGTAGTCCTACTTGATGAAGAAGTAATCAGTATTAAAAATGGAAAAAAAGAAATAGTACGAAAGGTAAGTGGTATTTACTCTCCGGGTACATTTATTCCAGACGAAAAACGAGCACATGATACCAAATATATTCTTTGTGCATATATCGTGGAAGAACCACAACTTAAGACTGCAGAACCACTACTCGCTATTGGAATGACTCTAGTTGACATTATTACTGGCAAAAGTATGGTGCATGAATTCTACAGTAAAATAAATGATCCGAATTTTGGATTGGACGAATTATTTCGAAATATTCAGACCTACAAGCCATCCGAATGTATCATCTACTACCATCCCTGTCTAATTGACGGAAATAAAATAGAAAAGATCAAAACATATCTCGAATTGGATGGAATACAACAATTCCACTTTTGTCTATATCATAACAAAGCGGATAATAGTAAATTAAAAATTTTATTCGATAAAACATTCAAAATAGATTACCAGAATACATACCTATCCAATACATACAATTTGGCTGACCAAATGACAGTTAGTAAAAAAACTGCCATCGAAATTATGAATCTAGAAAGGAAACCGTATGCAGTGATTTCATTAATAATCATGATACGGTTTTTTTCCAGGCATAATCTGGATTTACGTACTAATTTATCTATCCCAGAGATTTATGTCTATGAACAACATTTGATATTGGGTAACAACGCGATTGATCAGTTGAATGTCATTAATTCGAATAATTTGGAATCATCCAACAAAAAAATTGTTTCACTTTTCGATGTAGTGAATAAGACATTTACTCCCATGGGAAAGAGGTTGCTGAAAGCGAATTTATCAAATCCATATTCGCAAAAAAATAAGAAATTCATTAATACACGTTATGATAACATTTCGGAATTAATAAATGATGAAGAATTAATGGATAATCTCTCTGTGGAATTACGTAATATCTATGATATGGAAAGATCTCATCGGAAAATAGCCAATAAAACAATTTCTCCAGGGGAATTTCATCGACTTGATAAGTGGTACCAGACTATCAATCGTATTATTGGTTTGATCAAAAAAAAGGAATTCCTAATGGAACATATTCACAATTCATGTATTAAAAAATTCTGCAGATTTCAAACAGAATATCGCAAAATATTTGATCTAGATGAATTCCCTAAATATGTCAATAACAATTACACTAGTGTGGATAAATCGTTCTTTCATGTTGGTTATAACAAAAAAATAGACAAGATTCAATACAATATTGATCATTCATTATGTATTGTCAATGCAATTGCTTCCAAGTTATCAGAAATGATTGTCTCTGGTATGACATCATCGAAAACTAATAATCTGGTAGAAATCAAACATGATGATGATGGGTCATACTATTTTTGCATTACCAAAACTAGAGAACGTATCCTAAAATCTAAATTGGAAAAGAAAAAGACCATCAAAATAGAATTTATCGAAAATGATATGTCTGATAGTATCATTATTAATGCATCTGATATTGAGTTTCGTCAATTAAAGAAGGGTAAAACGAAGATCTATATCTCATCCATTGAAGCGTGTGCATCAGATCTTCATTGTCAGAGGGAAATGTTGACTGCCATATTAAAAGATACTTTTTTTGAATATATTTCAGATTGTTATCAGACATATCATTCTACACTTCAGAAAATTTCCACATTTATTGCAGAAATTGATTTCCTATTATCAGGGGCTCTAGTGGCCAAACAGTATTATTATTGCAAGCCGACAATTGCAGATTTAACATGTGATGGTCCAAGTTTCTTAAAAGCCACCAAATTACGCCATCCCATTATCGAACGAATTCTCACCAATGTGGAATACATTCCTAATGATATCACATTAGGTGCTATCGATAACAAAAATGGGATGCTAGTTTATGGATTGAATTTTGGGGGAAAATGCTTGGCTCCGGACACAAAAATTGTGATGTATAATGGAGATATTAAGATGGTCAAATATATCGTAATCGATGATCGTTTAATGGGAGATGATTCTAAACCACGACGTGTTATGAATACCTGTTCTGGAATGGATACTATGTATAAAATTGAACAAAAATACGGAGATGATTATACCGTGAATGGTCCACATGTTCTCTGTTTAATGAATGAATATAATGATATTATTGAAATTTCTGTGGACGATTTTCTGGCACAACCAATGATGGCATACCAAATGTATCATATGGCGATTGAATATCCAGAATATCATGCTATTGTTGATCCATATCTTTATGGATGTTTTGTAGAAAATACTATTCCATCTTGTTATCTAATTAACAGTCTACATAATCGAAAACGATTTTTACAAGGGATTATCGATACTAAATGTGTGAATAATAAATTAGCGAATATTGTATTCGCTATGTATGATACACATCTGGCATATGATATCTTGACTTTGACCAGAAGTCTGGGATACAAATGTAAATATGAAAATCATTTTATTCAAATTGAAATGAATAATGATGGTTTTTATACTACAGATTTTTCAATCACATGCATTGGATCTGGACCATACAATGGATTCGAATTAGATGGAAATCATCGGTTTGTCTTGGCTGACTATACAGTGACCCATAATTCTAGTCTCATGAAATCGATTGGGTTGGCTGTTATTTTAGCACAGATTGGTTATTATGTTCCTGCGACAGAATTTGTCTATGAACCATATATGGCGATCTATGCTAGGATCAATGCCAATGATAATATTTTGAAGGGATTATCTAGTTTTGTATTGGAAATGACCGAATTGGATGCTATTTTAAAAAGGATCGAAACGAATGGATCCAATACGATGGTTATTGGCGATGAGGTATGCAAAGGGACTGAATCGGTAAGTGCAACTGCGTTGGTGGCAAGTACCCTAGTCCAGTTAAGTGAACGGAATACCTCATTTATATTTTCTAGTCATTTACATGAATTAGCTGAAATTGAAGAAGTTACTGAATTGAAAAATTTGAGTTTTTATCATCTTAATGTAGCAGTTAATCCGGAGAATGATGAATTAATTTTTGAGAGAAAACTTCTCCCTGGAACTGGTGAAACAAATTATGGTGTGCGAGTTGCCAAATCCTTAATTAAGAATACCAATTTTACTAACCTAGCAGAAAGGATTAACAATCGATTACTTGGGAATGATATCGGAGAATTTCCCACAAAAAATTCTAGATTCAATACCAAATTGGTAACTGATAAATGTGTCATCTGTGGATATAAACCAACAAAAGACTATCATAAAGAACTGGAGGATCATCATATTAATTTTCAAAAAGATTGTTATCTAGATAACAAAATCAAAGCCAAGCCACATCTAACTAAAAACGGATTATACAATCTAGTAACCTTGTGTAGAAAATGTCATACTAAAGTACATAAGAAACTGATTAATATAGATTCCTATAAAGAAACAACAAATGGACCCAAGTTGTTTTATACACATGTGGAAAACGAAAAAAGTATTTAAAATGAGTCATTATAATGATTTATTTTAAATGAACATAATGTGTGGGATGTTTAGATGGTGATATTATATGAGTTACACTCTTTGATAGGTTGAATAAATTTTTTTTCATATATTTTGGATCTCAACGAGTCATAATATTAGTAAAATATCAAAGATGTATTATTTTAGAAATAAATATTTTGTCATCGAAATAAACTTTGTATTTTAACAGCATTATTCAAGAAATTGCAAATATTGTCATTCATATTATGGTAATGTATTAATGATAAATAGATATGCATATGATTTAGATATCTTTATTACATATTTTAATCAATTTTTATTATAAAAGCTACAAGATATTTTCTCAATATAGAATATATAGAATTATGAGTTTAGGAATACCTCAAAATGCCAATAAAATTACTAGAACTCCTATGAGTGTTCGAACCAAAGAATCCCTTGATGCCTGGTTAAAATATGGTACTGTCTTTTTGATTTATCGTTTATGTACATACTACTTTACAGAATATGATAACGTGAATGCTGAATTATTCGATGCCGAATCATTACAGATCATTTTATTCATCCTCATTGGATTTACCATTTATTATATGTTAGTTAAACCATACGTCCCACTTAATTTTGAACATCCAATCTTCCAAAACGTCGCATCAGACACTCTAATGTTCGGTACTGTATTAGTCACATCTCATATCTTAGATATTTATATGAACAATGGAGATGCATTTAATGCGGATTGGTTGAAGACATCCGGAATAATCCTATTAGCATTTGCAGCATATGAAGTATTTATTAATCCATTTGTACCATTAACTAGCGTATCTCCATCATCCAAACCAGTTGTTGAAGACTGGTTGAAATTCGGTTCGTTTTTGGTATTCGCCAGACTCCTTCAAGGACGATCCGTATTGGATCAACAATGGATCCTGACAGTATTGTTTGTCTTACTTGGATTTACTGGATACCATCTAGTAACTAAGCGATTATTGAATAATTTTTAGATAATTTATCTCAAAACTATTTGAGATAAATTAAGTGACAATAATTTCATGATATGGTACGAGACCCATAATTCGAATTCTACAACAAATTCGTTTATGATCATATTTGGTCAATAATTTGGCAGATTCTGTATCTTTTTCTTGTTTGGATAGTTTTGGATTATTTTTGATGTTATTCAAATCATCATAGTATTTATCCAAATCACCGCTAATAATACGACTACATGATGGGCATTTGATATAGAACAGCATTTGATGTTATATTAATAGATATCTTTTTATATTGTATTATAATTATCAATTTTTTTTGATGTTATATATTAATGTCAGATCTACAAACAACAAGTTATCAAGCTCAGGAATTACAGCAGCTTGCCGGTAATCCAGAACAGGTGATTGATATTTATCGCGATTTGCCGGATCAGTTTTGGCAATATGAAGACAAAGCATACAATCCACTTGATTTTTTTACTAGTAGTGGAGAATTCAATCTCGCATTATTCAATAAAACGTTCCGTGATGAACAACTCCAGAGAATGACATTTTATAATGAATTGGAAAAAAAACGGTTAGATGAACTTAATGCCCTCAAAAAAAGCAAACCAGATCTGTTGAGTCTGACAATTGGTCAACATCTAATAAACATGAAAGATACCCCATTTAATATTGCCAATGATCTAACTCATCAACCTCTCAGTACACACGTCATTATGAAAGATAACCGGTTGTTCTATATTGGATTATTATTTATCATCATCTTTATCACATACCTTATCATGCAAAATCTAATCACAACTGCGAATGAATAATGTTATATATACTATTCTATTAATATATATAATAATGTCTACCGGTAATTTCATTACGATTGATGAACGCGCATATCGTTATATCAGACAATTTAGTATCAAAAATGTCACAGATGCATTAGTAGAATTATTGACAAATGCAGATGATGCATATGCTAGGGGAGGTATTACAAATCGTACATTTATCATAACCTATTGTGGACTTACCCATACCATTTATGTAGTCGATAATGCAACTGGTCTACGGGCAGATATGATGGAAAAATGTTTTATGCAAGTTGGAAATTACACCAGTTCTGATGGTTCTCGTGGATTTTTTTCTAGAGGAGCAAAAGATGTTTCCATTTTAGGAGACGTCACTTTTGATTCCATTAAAGATGGATATTATTCTCAAACATTCATTACTGCAAATGCATATGCTGGGATTAATATCACAGACCAAATCGTAGATGATGCAATAAGAACTAATCTAAATATCCCTGGAAATGGTTTATCTGTCAATATCAAATTATTACCCACTTTTTATATTACTAATATTGACCAATTTATCTATGACATTACCAATCGGGCATCTATTAGACATATCTTAGATAACCCTAATAATATTGTCCGATTTTTGCATATTGATAATCCGGAAAAAATAGCAACAGAATATATGATCAAATATGTCTATCCGGTTGGAAAACTGTTATTGGATGTAGAATTTGAGGTACCCGATTATCCTGGTGTTAATGCCAGATTCACTGTCTATAAAGCAGATGTCCCTATTCCCCAACCACAAAAAGAAAATCAATTAGAATTTGGTTTTTTAATAGAAAGTGAAAATGCCATTCATGAGGTGTCTACAATTGATAGTCGTTTTCGATGGCATCCATATATGAACTATGTATATGGATCCTTGAAATGTGATTATATTAATGCACTATTGCGAATGATGGATGATGTTGGAGTAACAAATGAAAATCCATCATCGATCATTGATCCATCTAGATATGCTGGTCTAAATAGAGATCATCCATTCATTGAAGCATTAATGCGAATTCCAAAAGTAAGATTAGATTATGTTCTTCGTCAGTTGGACAATGCAGCCTCGAAACGGTCAGTGCAAATGAATGAATTTAATGAAATTATGGACCAACTAGAACAATATGGCTTAACCATTTTTGATGATGTGCCAGATAACCAACCTTGGATCGAAAACTATGATTCTGAATTAGTAAAAGCAATCCAGAATGATCGACAGAAATACGTTAACATCGAAAGAAATTTTATGTTAGAAAGTAATGAAATCATCATTGACACGAGTGAAGAAATGCAGAAACTAAAAGATGCGATTAATGCCACCCATCAAAATTATGTTTATTTGATGAATGATTCTGGATCTGTTATTGAAGTGCCTACCGATGGAATTGAAATTAATTCGCCAACATTATCTTCTTCTGAAGTAAAGGGTTTTTATGATTATCTTTTGAAGAATGTGAATCCAAACGATTTTACGAAAAATCCATACATTTATCAAATGAGTAGCGATGGTACCCTAGTAAAATTATTCATCTTTAATCAAGGCGAAATGGGTGATATTACAGAAGATGAAATGCAATCTATCAAAAGCAAGAACAAAATCATTAACCTTCATTTTACCAAAGATATCAATATGGCATACAGATACAACATTTCTATTAGTAATGGTAAAATCGATATAACCATTAGTTTGAATGATCCAATTGTATCCCAATATTTGTTAGCATCCAAAACAAATCCAGATGGAAGCATTAATGATGCAGATGTCACATTCACTATGACATCATTACAAAATATCGGTAATAACAAGAGTTACATCTTTATGAGTGAATTATTTATTGAAATATTTTCTAGAATTATTTTGTATGGAAAAGCTCAATCTGGCCAAGTCAATATTACTTCCGATACAACTTCTGCATTGATGCATATTATGGATGCTCATTATGAAACAGTTGCTGCACTAATCCAAGTTCCTATCACAAACATTTTCCAAAAATATTACAATGAAAATTCAGTGAGGCTTATTAATGTGTTTGTAGATACCATTGCAAAAAGTCTCTCTATCGATTCTGCAATGTTAGCGGATGTAAAGGATGAATTACTTGTTAATTATCAAAAATTATTTTAAAAAAATTAATTATTTAATCAATTTTTTTAACACTAGAAATACATCCGAAACAGATGTGATATCATCCAAAGAAAATAATCCATCATTATATTTGTTACTCAAATCAAAATCATATGTCTTGTTTAATAACTCGCATCCTGATGGATTAATAACTCTTTCAAATAATGTTTCATTGGAATACACATATGTTCCTTGACATGATTCATGAATTGGTCCAACAATCAACGAAATCATAATATACCCACCTGGTTTACAAATACGGACAAGTTCTTTCATACCCATGATATCCCCATCCAGAAATTGCATATTCAGATAATTAATAACATGTGTCGCAATCACTACATCAAACATCTCATCCGAATAGGATAAGTGTAACACATTCTGATATTCACATACTATTTTTTCTGAACATGGAGCGGCTTGTTTCCAGATAAATGACCAAAAATCTAATTGCCCTAAATCATGAATTGTCCCATAACCCCATTCCTTAAAATAGTCCGAAACATATACCTTATCCGCAATACTTGTTAAATATGATCCGCATAAGCCATCTCTAGCACCTACTTCACATACTATCTTGTTCTTAAAATCAACTGTATTGTATGCTAAAGCCACATCATATCGCCGTCCTTTGATAATAACAGATCCGTCATCAGCAATCTTAATAAAATTATTTCTCACTAGAAATCTGGAATAATCTAAATAAGTGTCAAGTATTTCAGGATTCTTAGCAAATGTTAATTTACTGCGATATAATTGGTTAATCATCCCTTCATTATCGTCATTCGATTTAATATAATTGGTTGTTTCTGACATTATATCATCATCGGATATTTTTAATAAAATTATTAACCTCACTATTGATTTTGATATCCGGTTCATTAGCGAATAATTGTATTTGATGAAGAATATCTCCATTAGATTTGCTAAGATACAATAATTGTAAGAGTAGCTGTATTTCCTCGGATTTTTCATACTTGTCGATAATTTCACGAATATTATCCATGATAGGTCCTGGACGAATGGCATATTGTAATTTAAAATTCAATTTAGAATTAATTTTTTGAATAAAATTAGTTACCATCAGTTTGTATGTATAATCGGATATCTTGTAACATGCATTTTTTTTGATATCACTAATATTCGTTTGGTTATAATCAGCTAAAATAGTCCTGATTTGGGTTTCGATATTATCATAATCCAAACAGATATATTCCATATTAGCCGTAAAAAAATCATTTGATGGAACGTCCATTAACATTAATCCACCAGATGCCATGATTTGGTATGTTCGTTTATTAAGAGCAGAACCATTATTGATAACTTTATGAGTATTAATATTTATTTTACTAGACATGTAAATATCCCGGGTATGTTCCCACGATATTTGTTCCACATGATGATTTGGAAAATAGTTTTTTATAGTAGATGGACCATAGATGCGCACCGTAATATCTGGAATATTGGTAATTTTATCTAATAATTTCTTCCTGTCTATTCCGAATCCATTATCCATATACAGATTACTAATAATGAAACTAACATCCGTGGTATAATTAACTGTAGAATCAGATAAAAAATGATATTTAGGATCATACCCTAGTGAGGTATGGTAGACATATTTAACTCCATATTTTTCATAAAATGGAATAGATAATTTTGATACGGTAAACACCATATCGAGATATTTGCATTTTTCTTGTAATTTGTTACAAAATGCATTACATTCAAATGATTCATAAGGATCTCCATGATTGAATAGGACATTGTGAATCTCCTTGGTATGGGCCATTTTGAATATTTCCACTGGTGCATTATAACACATCCATAATAAAACATTTATTTTGCCAGGACTAACAACTATTTTTTCATCACTTGAAACATTATCTAAAAATAAGGCAAAATGGGATTCCAAATTTTTATGACCAGAATGATGATAATATAGCAACGGAAAGAAATCCACCATATATCCTAATTCAATGAATGCATCAGAAATACTTTTGAAGAATTCAATATTATAATAATATCCAATAATACCAATTTTCATATCACACTACATAAATATGATATGTTTTATACTATCGTTGTAACGGAATCGATGCCCTGATATAATCAATATTTAGTTGGAGATACTTGTTAATATCAATATCATATGTATTACAGATATCCGCCAATTTTTTGATATAATGCATATTACCCATTAAACTTTTCCTTATTAACTGACATAATAAATACATTTTTTTGATGGCACTGGAGAAATAATCAGCGTCTATCAAGGGAATATGGCACGGTGCAATTTCGCATGATAGATTTTTTTTGGCAAAATTATTGGTATATAGGGTGGTGATACCCTGATGCACAATATCTGCCCATCCATCCCAAGTCATCGTAGCAAGTGCATGTTGTCTGCCATATTTTTTAACAACCTCATAATATGCATAATTATCTAAGATGGAATGTATCTGTGCAAGGATATTAGTTTCATCGATCACAACACATTCTGTTTTTCTATCAATTATTTTATCTAATCCGGCAACATTATCTATGAATAATAATCCACCAGATCCTAGGATTTGACAGACTCGTTCATTAATATACATATATCCGGTATTTTTCCGAACATGAGTACAGATGTTGATCTTGGATTTGTTAAATACTCGATGCGTATCTTTGAAATTGACATATCCGGCATAATTATCTGGATACATTTTGTGTAATTTATTTGGTCCATAAATACAAAACTTAATAGAATGATCATTTTTAATAAGATCTAACATGTGTTTCCGATTAATTGCTTTTCCAGAATGCATCGGTTGGTCATATAGGTTGGTGCAGACAATGCTCACATCACAATCGTAATTTTGTTCCTCGATGTCATGATGTACTTGTGGATCAAACCCAGGTTTTGCATAGTAGACTGTTTTACAACCCTGATTCATATAGTACTGGATTGATTTTTTGCAACAGGTAAATACAATATCCATTCGAGAAAAAATATCATTGGGACCCATCAATTCAGTTTGGAATGGATCATCCCAGGAATAAAAAATATGAGAAATGCGATGCGGAACATCTTGATTATAAACAGATAAAAAAGATTCTCTATCCAGACTAAAATTCCACCATAATATTACATTTGGTATTTGGTTATTTGTGCTAATTACTTCTGGTAATAATATGCAATCCTTTTTGAGAATAAATTGTTTCAGATGTGCGATAGTGTCTTCTGTGTTGTAAATATTCAAATATGCACTTAATGGGAAAAAATCAATATCATACTTATATTTATTCCGTAGAGCATTCATCGCACCCAGAAATCCTTCTGCTAAGTGATAATATCCGATTAACAATAACTTCATTAATTTAAATACCGAATATTTAAATTAATTAATGAACGATTCCATGAATCGTTTACTGATTTTTTCTTCATTAAAACGGATATCAAAATCACGTCGGACATTTTTGGTCACTTTAACAACTTCACCTAGATGTGTTGCCAAATAGATTATTTTTTCTGCCAATACATCTGGACTAAAAATCACAGAATCCATAATACTATCTGTATTATCTGTCATGGCAATGTGTTCACATGGGATTAACCATCCGTTAGCATTCGTAATAATTTCATTATGCGGTGCAGTATCCAGACTGAGTACTGGTGTTCCAGTAATGATGGATTCATAAAAACCCAATCCAAGTCCCTCATGTTTGGATACTTGGATATTGATATTGGTATCATGATATTTGTTGATAATATCTGCGTATGTTTGGTGTTTAATCAAGATATTAATACAGGAATGTTTGACATATTCACTGATTTGGTCTGGTATCTGACTTCCTTGGATATTTATTTCTAACATAATATTTTGGACTACTTTAGCAGCAATTACAAAAGCTTCGCATATTAAAACAATATTTTTTCGTGATATTGAATTCAATCCACCAAGTGCCAGAAATTTCAGAGGATTCTGTGAAAAATCTAATGATTTTTTTTTGAACTTCAATCTCGAATCAAGTGGCGTGTATTCAATTAAATGGGTATTATTGTAACCAAGATTAGTGAAGTAATCCAAACACAGCTTGTTATTACACAATATTTTATCGAATACTATGTATTTATTAATTTCCACACCCCTAACAATTTCAATATTCGGTATACAATAGGTTGTCACACCCATGTTCTTTCCTATTTCAGCAATTTGAAATACCCGATCAAAACATATTTCTGGAATAATCATCATTCCAATATTTCTATGTTTGATAAAACTAATAATTTCATCATCAGTAACATCTTCCCGCGAATATGGACTGTAATAAATACTTGGATGTGCCCATTCTGACTCATCTTCTTGGAATTTGGGATTTGTTTCTGTTGAAAAATATGGTTTAAATGCAAAAATATGTGTTTTATACCCTAATTTATCAAAAATTTTCACATATGTCCTAGATTGAATACCCAGTCCTTGATCACACCATGGTGTACATATCATAATGTTGTTTTTCCGATCATGTTGGTTAAATAGTACTTTATTAATTACCCTGACTAATTGGTCACGAGCCACTTTTTCTGAAAAATACTCATATCGCTCACGTAATTTATCAGATACAGATTGGTAATATTTAGTATCTATCAACAATTTATTAATTTGATTGACCCATTCATTAATGTTTGATGAATCTAGTGTGATAGCACAATCTCCTACCATATAGGAAATATTACCTCGTCCAGTGGTGATAACTGGAATCGCATTACACATAGCTTCATTAACGGTTTTGCAAAAAGTTTCATCTACTAAACTAGGTGCCAAAAATACTTTGGTTTTTTTAAAAATGTCCTTAATTACAGGACGTCTATTTACTAACTTACATGATGCATCACCATTAAGTTTTCGGAGATGTATTTCTTGTAATATTTTCTGATCTAATTCCTCTGATCCATTCTCAGTTTTGACAATATAAAATGGTACATTTGGTAATCTTCGCATACATTCTAATAACAATTCACCTCCTTTGAATTTATGACAATTAATGATAGTAACATATTTTTGTGCAGATTTATCATATTCCGCCAATATACAATTTTCCTTTAGTGATGAAGAATAGACCACATCATTTAATCGAACTCCGGTAACTTTTTGGATAGCATCGGTGACGAAATAACTAGCAGTATATATACATGATGCCCATCGCAGAATATCCCTGAAATTTTTTGCTTCTTTATGGAACTCTGAATATTTGATAATATTCACATTACCTACATTCGGATCCAAATCGATAATATCATTCCAAAAACATGCACCGGTAATAATAGGCATATTAATTTCATAACATGTTTTTACGACTTCATATCGCATATGCCCTTGATGGTGGACAATATCTGGATTTAATAATAGGATCCAATTTTTTAATGTTTCCGTACAGAAACCACCTGGTATTTGAATGATACATCCATACGGAGATTGAATAACATTCATCTTCTCAAAAAATGGTTTTTCTTTGGAATCCGCTTTGGCAAAACAAATCCATGTTACTATCATATCTTCATCATAACACCACTTCATAGAATCATATAGAAATTGCTCACCTCCACCAAAGATGGGCCATCCCCAATATGAGACTAACAATATCTTTTTTTTTGATAAGCAATTATTCGTAGTCATGTTATTAATTATCTATTATCATTTTTTTTATATAATGCTTTCTTCACATAACTAATTATCAATGAATGTTGAAATAATGACCCCACTGAGGATAATCTCGAACCTATCCAATTGTAATTCATTTTGGTCAGATAATACCGAATTATCTATCAATAATCATTTTCATCATTTATATCACATGGAGGATAAATCATTGTTTGTATCACAATTCAAATTATTATCAACCGATGAAAAAATATCTGTTTTGATGTTTTTTTTTGAACTATATAATATTAATGAAATCGTCGCCATTCTTGTAGACCGTCCATATCTTGATACCCATGCCAATCTTATTACCGAACAAAATTACTATTATCCATCAAATATGTATAATCAAATGATGCAACAAAATTTGTTATCTAATGATATTATATAAATGGATCCGATCAGTATCAAACCATATTTAATAAGTATAGGCGATATTACATATAGTGAGGATGATGATAGTGATTATGAATAATTTATTGATGAATTAATTATTCAAATAAGTTTAGATGTATTGGGTGTGTTATCATGTTGTACCACGCTGATGATGACAACTGCATTAGAAAAACTAATTTCTGCATCACGGATAAGTTCGTGACTGGTATTAAATAACGCGATATTTAAATCTTCAAAATTAATAATATAATGTTTGATATGTTGCTCACATGGTATATCTGATATATTCGACTCGATATATAAATGACGGTACTTATATTGTTCTGGAGTATTAATGATATTATAATGGTAATCTGTATAATATGTATAATCTGGTTCTAATTTTACCATATCTGACCTATCTCCTGTTGTGACGACATGTTTCATATTTCCATCCGCCACCAAGAAAAAACCAATATATTTGTCCCGGAATGTTCCAAGATAACATTGTGATCCAGCAATATTTTTGATGGATGGAAACACAATGATTTTTTTCATATTTTGAATATCCGAATCCAAATCATGTGGATAATATCCGATCGAATTATCAAATCCAGCAGCCTCGCGATAGACTGTCATATAAATACAACTTTTTTTCTCAACATATAATTTTTTTTTGTGTGATAATCTATCATAATCCATAATCGATTGCAACCGAGTTTCCGCATCCATATAATTACTAAAAAATAGATCCTGTTCTGTAAAACGTTTTGTTAGATATCCTAAATCTACCATTTTTAAACTATTTTTATTAGGTTGGTTATTGTATGTTACATCGCGATTTGGGTCAAGAATGTAATAATAATTATTTCCTTCATAAATGACCAATTCATTGGCGTTTTTATCACAGTTTGCAATAAAGTCATTACAATTTTCAATATCAAAATGTTTCTGTGTGATATTACCACGAGGTTTGATGATTATCCTCGGCGATTCACTCATCTTATATTTTTTTCGAAATTCTGTAGTGTAATGATCGGATTTGATATGTGAACTACTCGATTCAGAACTACTAGATGAAGAACTACTAGATGAAGAACTACTAGATGAAGAACTACTAGATGACGATGAATGATGTTTTTTGGCTTTCATACATGCGGTGCAACTGGAATGAAACGAGGTGATTTGATTTCTGCATGAACAAGTGGTGGACGTTTTACGACATTCTAAACAAGAACTACTATCACGTGAACAAGTGGTGGATGTTTTACAGCATTCTGAACAAGACCTATTATTACATGTACAAGTGGTGGATGGTTTACGGCATTCTGAACAAGAACTACTATTACATGAAGTTTCTGTAGTAGATTGTATTTTTTTTTGAGGTTTACATTTTTGTTTTTTGGAAGTCGGTTTTTTCTTAGGTTTTTTCTTAGGTTTCTGTTTGATTTTCTGTTGGAAAACTGAGCTCGATATGATAGGACGGGATTTTTTCAGTTTGATAGGATCTGCGTTGCCCTTTAAAATATTTACCGACGTATCTAATGGAATTTTATGCGTTAATTCAATTATCTTGTGGATATTTTCCTTGGTATTTTGATCAAATATATTTCGTTTATCAGTTTTCGATATTATGTACATTATTATTATTCCAATAATTATAATCATCATCATACTTGTAATGTAACATTAGTTTTTTTTTTATTGATTACCATTATAATCAATATAGAATGGCGATGATCGGTAAATGATCTGACGCACTAGTTTGTAGAGATGCTACATTGTTTACCATCGGAGAATACATTGTTTGTGGTTCTCGATATGAATCGATTATATGATCAAATTGAATTATTTTTTTGTGATATGTCTGTTTTAGAGTCTCTAGTTGTATTCCACTAATAAAAAAATTCTTATTGGCCAATATCAAATG
>Ga0315284_10001439_pt1 | contig 33962 bp, 40 predicted proteins | sample YL17G09_16_MG_FD_203696 | JGI IMG/M metagenome (GOLD analysis project Ga0315284, IMG submission 203696) | Sediment microbial communities from Yellowstone Lake, YNP, Wyoming, USA - YL17G09_16 | ecosystem: Environmental > Aquatic > Freshwater > Lake > Sediment | place: USA: Wyoming | collected... | reverse complement strand
AACCGTCTTGCTCACTCCGGACGAAAGAAGAAGCCTTCCGCCCTCAAACTTGCGGTTCTCTGTCATCTTCTTTAGTTCACCCATTTTACCCTCCTTATTCATAAGTCTCACCTCTCTCGTGTTCTATTGAGTAGAAACCCTTATCGCCCACCACAAGATGGTCGAGGAAAGATATTCCCATCAGTTTGCAAGCAGTCTTCATGTCATCGGTAAACCTCTTGTCATCCCTGCTTGGCTCGGCCTGGCCCGATGGGTGGTTATGGGCAATCGCCAGTGCGGTGGCATTAACCATAATCGCCATCTTGATAATCTCCCGCGGACTTACCGTGCAACTCGATGTCGCGCCGACAAAGACAACATGGTATCCGATAACCTTGTTGGCCGCATTAAGATAGATGGCAATCATCTTCTCCCTGTCACTATCCTCCAGCCGCCTCACCCACTGGTAGATTTCCTTCGGCGAGGTGACAAAGGCGGGATTGTTCGTTTTCTCCCTGACAATCATCAGTTCCAGTCGTTGTGTATAATACATATTATCTCCTTTCATCTCCCTAATATTTCCCTAATTACAATCATAAACAGAAAGCACCAAGTCAGAAGGCATAGGTTAAGCATTGATTACCTCCTTCGCTACTTCCCGGGCCTTCGCCATTGCTAACCCGGGACTATTAATATCCTGTCCATCCCTCTCCAGTCTCCTTATCGCCTCATCCAAATGCCTGCCATAGACGATATTGCCCGTCCTTGTGGATACTCCCCTGATATCGGATAGGCAGGGACCGCCAGTCTTGACCGTCTGCTCTACCGTGGCAGTAACTATTAGGTTGAGCCAGTCTATAAAACCGGTTGGTGTCCGCTGACCAGACGACTTAAACATCTTCCTTACTAACGATTGTTTTATTAGCATTAGTTACCTCCTTTAATTAATAACGGAAATCTTTTCTAACGCCTTCCAAATTGCTATCAGTTTTTTGTATTCTTCTTTAGTGCAGTATGCTTTAACCTCTTCGTATGTAGGTTTTTTTGTAAAATGCATACAGCCAACACAGATAGTATTTATTTCCCCCTCTATCTTGACGATTGGGAATTTCCATAGCCAGAGGCAAGCGGAGATTTCACCTCTTAGTCCGGAGCAGTTGCCCCTTAGTCCGGAGCAGTTGCCTCTTAGTCCGGAGCAGTTTTTATGATTCTCATTCGTGCAGTTTAGCATTGTTTACCTCCTTTTATTACCTAATATTTGCATCTGGTTAAATTTAGTAACTGCCCGCAGAAATACTTTGTTATTACTTTGCAATTTAGTCGGCTGGTCAATCTGATTATCGCACAGATACCATCTATTAGATATGTTTTCATCTTACTCACCTCCTTCTCGGAAATCGTCAAGTGCTTCCGCAAAGGCTTCTGTTTCGTCTCCGGAAAAATACTCTGTGGCTTGTTTGTTTGAGAAATTTTCATATAGTTTTCGCCAATCCTGATTTGGGGCATATCCCTTTTTCAGACGACTGTTAATCCACGTTGACGGCACGCCGGTTGCTTCGTGTATCGTAGCGATAAGATTTTTTCGCCCCTCCCAGGCTTGATGTTTTTTGCCAGCGAGATGCTGGCTTTTATTAAGTGGTTGGTATTGACTGCCGCATTCACATCTAAAAATATCCATCTTACTCACCTCCTTTTAATAGAGCAAGCCGGAGAGATGACGAGTCTGTCCCGCTGTGATGGGACTCCGGTGGGACTCCGGCTTGCCTTGTTATTATTACTTAATTTTATCCTCGTCATCTACATATAATATATAAAATTTATCTGATTTTGTCAAGAAAAATATAAAAATTATGCAAATATATTTTATAGGGGTTTGGGGTAGGTTTAGGTGGGTTATAAGGGGGTTTCAGAAAGAGGCATAATTGGCAAGGGACATAAAAAGCAAAAGGGACTCGCAAATGCGAGCCCCTAAGCCGTAGATATAGTGCAACCAAGAAAGGGGTGAGGCGGGCATCTTTGGGACACCCGCCTCGCAAGCAAGGCAAGAAAGGAATTTCCCCCTTATTAGTTATGCTTTCTTGGTTTCAGTCTTCCCACCCAGTGACAGAATTGAATTTATAACCGTTCCTATCTTTGACATCCTTACTTTTCTTGTGCCAAGATATGTCCCGACACCTATTCCGACCATCGTCCCGAATAGTTCAAGGTAATTCGGCTTTTCGCTTTCAGTCTTTGTCTGATAGTCCTTCATCATCTGGACAAGGGCGAGTATCTTTTCGGTATCAATCTTTCCGGTCGCCTTGGCGTCGCTGATGGTGTTGTCAGCCGCACTGTTAATCTGCTGTGCCGCCTTGGTGCTTTCGGTCTCGTTGCCTATGACACCGTCATATACGGCACGGACGAACCTGCATCCGGCAAGCATAACGACGCAGAGTAAAACTGAAATCAATACTATTCTAATCTGTCTCATATGCCTTTATCACCTCCCTTTTTGTTTCTCCTATTCCAGTTGCGATAATAATTTATCTCATACCAATTCGTCCTGTTGCGACGGATATGCGTTATTACGGATATGGCAATCCACAGGATGACTATGCCTGACACCGCAATAATCGGATACCACATTTGCCTTCACCTCCCACCAAGTTACTTGCCAAGTCTCCCTATCAGTTCCGACACCGCGAAGATGGTGGCAATGACCGTCCCTATCAGCACCAGAACCTTCAGCATCATCCCCTCGTGCCTGTCCTTATCATGCGTGACGATGTTCTTGCACGGGTTGTCGGAGTGCTGGGCAATCTCGTTCTTAATAATGTCTGCCGTCTCTTTTCGCTGGTCATCCAGTTTCCTGAAGATGCACTCCCGATTGTTGTCTATCTTGTCATCAATTCCGCTGAACTTTCCCTCAAGATAAGTTCTGTCCTCCGTTGACATCATTGTTGCCTCTCCTTTCGTTTATTCGGAACCGCTGACCTGTGCCGTAGAGTTTGGCGGGCGGATGTCAATAATATTCTCACCCCTCAGCCTCTTAATCTCATTAACCAGCCCAGGAAGCCCTTGGGTGAAACCGATGATATTCGCCGACAGTATCATCGCTGTCTTGGTGAGTTCGTTTCTGAAAGACTCAAATGCCAGTTGACTTCCTTTGTTCTCCCTTGTGTTCTCAATCAGCAGTGTCGGCAACCACGCCAGGGCACAAGCCCACTCCTCAATGTCCTTGCCCGTCTGCGGGTCCTTGCCCATCAGTTTAGTGTAGAGGTGGCACCTTGTCATCACATCTTTCCTGGCCGTCTCGCACATGCCCCCGAAGGGGCAAACCTTTTTTACTTCCATTTTCCTATCCCCCTTTCCTGCCTTTTTAATTCCTTAGTCCTTCGTGCAAACTATACAGTTCCAATAATACGGAACGATTGTCGCACTGGCTATTGTGTGACTATGTGATGTCCCGACTCCGGTGTTACCGCTACCACCGGATTCAGTGAAACGTTTTATCTTATAAGAATTATATCCAGTCTGAGTTGCCAATGGTCCTGCCTTCAGGTAATCATCATAGTTATTATAGTAAATATATTCTCCACTTGCCTGTTTATTTGAGGTTGCAGAACTTTCAGCCAAGTTATGCGTATGATTGTTCCTATTATGTGTATGCGATGCCTCATTTCCAGTGTTACCATGGTCATGGCTTAATGTAATGGGAGACACTGTCCCGCCCATCCCCGCCCCCGCCCCGCTCACCACCCTCAGCATCCGGTCGTTCTGGCTCGTGTCCTGCGTCCAGCCAACCGGTGCCGTCGCCTGCACGAACACCATCGGCGTCCCGCTCGGAACTACCGCCCCCGCCGAGGCATCAACATACTGCTTGGTCGCCGCCTTCATCGCCGAGTTCGGGTCGGCATGCAGAGTAAGATAGTTGGATAGTGACCCACCTGTCAGCGGGAGGAATAGGTCAACATACTGCTTCGGGACGGCGTGCAGTGCTACGGTCGGGTTACCATCCAGCGTTATCTTGCCCGTCATCGTCCCGCCCGTCAGCGGGAGGTGCCCCAGTTCCGTGGCATAGTCTCCAATCACAACCCAGTCCGTGTTCCCAGAGTTCCTGACCTTGATGAGGCCGAGGGTCGTGTCAATCCACGGCTGGCCCGCCATCATCACGGTCGGCTCGGATGCCCCCAAGAACCAACTCCTGGATGCATCGTCCCTGTCCAGTATGTTCTGTCTGCTGTCCGAGAGCGTGTCCGTTGATAGGATGTCAGTATAAGTCTGCGACATGTTTCACTCCTTTTTTATATTTGTCAGTTCCTTGTCAGTAAATCCAATTTTCTTCAGGTGGAATATGGTGGCGTCAATCGCCTTATTGCCTCCGAGCGTTTCCTTTAGGACGGTAATCATACTCCTGTTGTCCGTCTCCGGAAGCGAATCCATTATTTCCTTCTTTGGCTCAAAACCGGTTCTTTCCTTGATTATCCTGGTAGCATCCTTCTTGGTGAATCCAAGTTTTACCATCACCCTGATTACCGCCGCCACCGCCCTTGAGTCCCCACTGTCCGAACATATCAGGACGTTCCCTTTCTGCGACTTGGACAGTATGAAACTGCAGAGTTCCTGTTGCATCCTGTCGCTCCACTTCTCGGCCGGCGCTGGCTTGTAAAATATCAGGAGTGGCAACCTGGTGTCCTTGGGCAACTGCTCAGTCCTGATTGTGTCTGACAATATCACTACCGCCTCATACTGCTTGGCAAGGTTTCCTTTTAAGGATTCACTATCGCATATCTGGATGTTTCCGATTGCTTCCTTCTTCATTTTTAATCTCCTTTATAAGATTCTCCGCTAATACCCCCTGCAAACCCAATCCACGGTCGAAATTTTCGGCACACCTGCCGAGTCGTAGACCGTTATCCTGAATCCCGTGCTGGCCTTGTTTATTATTCCGTAATAGTCCCCCTGCGCCCCGTCCTGAATCGATATACCTATTGCAGGAATGGTGACGAATGTCTTGGCAAACGATATGTCATTAGCCCCAGCCACCAGCACGACATCCTCGTCCGAGTCGAACACGTCCGGCACGTCTACCATCGTGTTCATCTTCTCTATCTTGAACAAATAGTCAATGTCACTCGTGGTTACATCCACCCTAATCTGCAGGTATTGGAACTGGTATTCGCCGACCACGAACTCCCTCCAGTCCGTCCACGTGATGTTGTCCAGCGATGTCCTGAAACTTATCTCCGACGATGCCATCACGTCCCCTGCCGGCCCAGCCCATGTCATCGCAATCGCCTCGGCCGACTCCCACGTGAAGGTGGCGTCCTCCCACGCCGGTGTTGGTCCGACCTGCGTCCCGAGGTAGTCTATGTATACCCTTGATGTCAGGATGTTACCGACGTCTATCACCGGCATCTCATACTGGCCGGTTAACTCGCCCTCGTCCAGCAACAGGTTCCCGTCCCCGTCAACCGTCATGTCCGTCTTGACGCCCGGCCATCCGAGCGCCTTCTCGTCTCTCTCAATCACGACGTTCTGATTTATCCTGTCCCCGACATCCATGATATAGAGGGCTGGCGTCAGCGAATATAGTCCGGATGTGTTCTTGGCCTTGACCATGAAGGTCTGTAGTCCGGGCGAGAAGTTGGCAGTCTGGAACCTGTTCTCGCTGACCCCCTCCCCTAACACCACTGAACTGTTCCACTCTCCTCCCACCCTCACCTCGTAGCATAGGAAGTCCTTCTCGGTTATGGCAGTCCACTCAAGGTAGAGGACGTCGCCAATCCTTGAGCCGGTCAGTCCGGTGACATTGGACGGCCTGTCGGTCTTCCCCTGTATCCCTATGGTATCGGACGGGGCATCGTCCGGGTCTTTCTTGGTCCCGTATATCGACACGTTCACCACCGCCACCTCGTAGGTAATACCGTATGACACATTGTCCTGTATCACATGGTATCCATCCTTGGACGAGCCGGCATACTCCCAGTAGTCCGTCCCGTCCTCCCGCCAGTAGACGTCGGCATAGGACACCTCATTCTGGGACGGCATCGTGAAGTTTATGTCTATGACATTTTTCAGAGTTCCGTCATTAAGCACCATCACCCTCTCGCTCAGTTCAAGGTTGGTGATGTCGTCCGGAAGTTTCTGCGGGTCGGGAAGTTGGGTGTAGATTATATCCTCAAGTTCTCCGAAATTATCATCGTAAATAAGGGCGTTGTATTCTATCGCCGTTATCTTCCTTGTTAGGTCGCCCGCCCTCGTTATCTCCGTTATCCGGAACGGCTTGACGAGAACCGATACCACACCGAAGGAATACACGTCATTCTCGGAGGGAATGGTCGTCCATGAGCCGACAATCGACAGCGAGGTGTAAGTCCCCGGACCATTGCTGACCGTCTTCTCCTCCTGCGTGTCGTCACTCAGCCTCACCCTGACCCGGTATGTCCTTCCCCCTATGGTGACGGGACGGTCGAGCACCACGCCCCCGTCCGTTGCCGACACCACCCTTCCGCCCTCCCCCCATTCGGGAAGGTCGTGCTGAAAGTTTATTACATCCCCCGGCTCGCAGGCTATCGCATCAACCCCCGCCTCAAACTCTATCATCCGCTTGAGATGGCGGTTGACCCGCATCTGGAACAGACCCTCCCGGTATGCCTGCGCCGGACGGGTTATCCCGTATAATGATACCGTTTCCTTGCGGAGGTCCTCACCCGCCGAGAACGCGTCCGGGTCGTCTATTGATATTATGTCCTGCTCATAGTCGTTGTTTTGGTTGAGGAACTGCACCTCAAGAAAATTCGCCCTGTCCCTGATTGACACATATTTTATCTTTAGGGAATCCTTAATAATATTCCCCATCGTAAACAGTTGCACCGGGCTTTCCGCCTTCTCAATCTTGACCCTTATCTTCTTTCCGGACTTTATCAGAGACGACCTTGCCGTGGCGCATATCAGGTTGACCGCATCCCAGGCCGACATCGTCCCGTCAAAGACCATGTTGAGCGTGCATCTGTGATGGATCCCGCCCGCCCCGTCGTCCACATGGACATCGCAGTAGTCCGCAAAATCCTTAAAGGACTGCAAGTCAAGGTCGCCGACATTGACATACTGCCCCAGGCCGTATCTGGAATTGGTCAGTAGGTCCATCAGGCACCAGGCCGGATTATCGCTCCACGCCTGTGTGAACGTGGGCGGGGTGTCTCCATTCCATACCCAGACCAGTTTCCCCTTGACAATGCAGGTGACCGTAGGTGTCCCGCCGGATAACTGGTCGGTCGCCAGCGCCCTCACTGCCAGGAGCGCCACGTTCGGGTATGTCAGGTCGTCGTAGGTTATCTCATTGTGGCTTTCCCATACCGATATGCTCACCGTTGACGCGCCGTCGTTCGCCGTCGTCCTCGTTATCTCTATGTCGTATATTCCCAGTTCAAGGTCGTCCTTGCGGTAGGTGTAATTAACCTCGGAACGGGTCTTATTGGACACGGTAAATGTTACCGGCGTCGACCATGCCCCGCCTGACTTCTTGTGCCTGACCGAGAATATAACCGACTTGGATGCGTATCCCCCGTCGTCCTCCACCTTATACAACCCTGATGGGAAGTTGAGGTTTATGTCATATGCCTCTATCTCACCAGTTGTCGTTCTCTGGATGGCCACCCCGTATGTCAGCGTCACCCCCTGGTAGACGTTGGTCGTAACATTCCTATAGTCCGATATGACAGACTGGTTGTTCGCCCCTATTCTTGTGGAGACATAGACCCCGTTGTATTGCGATGCTGCGTTGCCGTTTATCTTTATGCCGGACGGGATGCTTCCTCCCGTAAGGTTGTTCTGTTCGCCCGTAAGCCCGCTAATGTCTTGTATGCACCCCTCGGCCAGTGCGATGAGCATGTAGAGTTTGTTCTTGTTGCTGGATGGCGTCCGGCTGAACAACTGCACCACCTGTCCTCCGACCTTGTGCTGGCCATAGACCACCGGAATCGGCTGGCCATTATTCACCGTGTTTCTTATCCCGTCCCAGCCGTATGACACCGAATCAGAAAACTCCTTGGACGTGCTGTATGCCGGGGCGGATGACTTGGCCGGGTCGCCCATCAGTGCGCCGACCACCCGACCGATGACATAGGGTATAATAACTGCCTGAAGAAGAAAACCCCCCACCGCACCCTGCGGGATGACCACCACCATAATCTCGTCATTATCCTGGGGGACTATCCCATCAATCCTGTCCAGTCCGACCGGCCTCTGGTTCCACGCTATCCTTATCCCCTGGCCGAGGCTCAGGAACTCCTGCGGTATGTATGAGGAAATCGGTTGCCTCGGGTTGTATTCAATATGCCGGCACTTCCTTCCGGTCAGTTCAAAAATATTCCTTACGGTCTTTAGCCTAATCATCTTTCTTGTCCAGTTCTTTCAATCTGTAATAGCCGTGGATTATCTTCCCCAGCCTTGATACCCTGCTCATTACCACCCCGTAGTTCTTAGCGCAGTGCAGGACCCTGTCCTCGCCGACCACTATCCCGATGTGTATCGGGTAGTCCACCTCGCTTCCGAAAAGCACCGCATCAAGGACTTCCGGCCTTTCGCATACCCTCAGTTTCCTCCAGTTGGCATGGTAGTTCTCAAGTATCGGGTTGCCCTTTTCCGGACTCTTGCACCAATCCTCATCATAGTCTGAGCAAGGGTCATCAATCGCTATTCCTTCCCTACGATAAACTATAAGAATAAGTCCGAGACAGTCAAGTCCGACTTTCTTATCCCTTCCCTTGTGTAGGAAGGGAACTCCAATCAGGTCGTCGTATTTTATTTCTGTCTTGATCATTATCTCACCACGAACCTTCCGGCCGGTATTCCGGGAAACCCCCCGAACCGCGGCTCATTATTGTGCGCCCGGCACCCGCTCGCCCCGTCAAGCGTCTTGTCGCAGGAATCGTATCCGCCCGAATACGCGCACTCAATCCCCTTGTATAGCCATCGGCATCTGCCCCGGATGAACCTGTTCCTCGGGAACTTGATGTTGAAGAAGTTCCAGTGGCCGAGCGTTATGCTGGCCACCATGCTGTCCGCCACCACCTCGGTTATCTGGTATGTCCCCAGGTCAATAGCCTGTGTCATATCCGTCCTGTTGATTAGGTATATCCTGACCTCGTTACCCATCAGGGCGTCGTTCAGTTCGAGATAGGCCATTACCGACCTGTCTATGTTTGATACCGCCAGTGTCAGTGTTTCAAGGTTGCCCTTGCTGTCCTCCCTGCTCTCCCCTATCTGGACCGGGAACGGACTGTATGTGTGCCCGTCGTATGTTATCTCGTCCGAGTGGTTCGTCAGATACATCGCATCGTCATCGTCTACCTGGACACAAAATAAATGCACCCAGGGTTCCGTGATTGACAGTTTATTCTTCTGAGTTATGAGGACTGGTGGTATTATCTTCATATTAGTAAATTTCTAAAAATACTGCCTTCAAATCGTAAATATCAGGGTTCTTCTTGCTGATCGATATGCCGTCCCCGTCAAGGCAAACCTTTATGGCGACTGTCTCGTCCTCCGGCGTGAAGTAGAACGCCTCCTCCCCACCTATCCTTGCTTCAATAAACTCCGCTATCGCATCCCGCTCCGTCTCGTCCCGGTTGAGGAAGTTCACCTCGAACCTCCGGCGCGTCCTGTTCTGGGTCGGGAACGACACCCTGCATCCGTTCTCGAACTCCTTCTCCACTGAGGCGAACATCTCTTCCGTAACTATGGTATAGTCCGGTAACCACAAGAATGTTTCTATTGCCGACCCTTCTGTCCCGATTGGTAGTTCGTCATAATTGGTCGGTATGGTGGCAACCGGCTGGGAACCGCAGTCTATTGGCATTGCCTTGCTCCTCCCTCAAATATTCCCAAAATCAATGGGATATCCAAACCTGCCTCCCTGATGCCCCGTAATGCGTCAATAATGCCCCAAAAACGAGCCCGGATGTCAGTTATTTGATATGTCCCGATTGAAAACCGCATATTTCTTGCCTTATAGTATAATCCCTTTCACTGTAACTAATTACGACATACTCCGCCTGAAGTCCCTATTTGACTGCATCGCCTCGGCAATCATGCCCGTAATCAGCGGCTTCCTCTTGGCCAGCAGGCTATCAAACCCCGCCGTGTCATTGGCCATGATATTGAATGTTACATTGACCGCCCTGCCTCCACCATCGGCGAACTTGACCGGGATGGAGCGGTTATCAGGTAGTGGCACCACGGCCTCTCTCTGCATCCCCTCGCCTATGAGTCCAAGGGTCGGGCCTGATGTTATTCCACCGCGCTGAAATGATGAGAACCTGCCGATTATTCCACCCTTCTCTACTGCAAAGGTTTCGCCTAATCCTTCTCCTGCACCCTCGTATCCAGCCGCCTCATATGTTCCGAGGACTTTACCAGCCGCTCCAAACCCCATCATCGTGATAAAACTCGCCACCGCCCTCTGTGCCATCATGTCGGTTATCATCTTGAGGATGGACTTGAGGAACTCCTGGTAGATCTTCCTCGCCTCCCCGCTCCTCGTTATCATCGTGACCATCATGTCGGACATCGCCCCCCGCACATTGTTGATGCCGGTAACAAGAGTCTGTTCCCAGTTGATTGATGTGTTTGTTGCATAATTCATCGCCGAAGTCCATGATTCCTTGAAGTTATACGCCTTTTCCTGAACCTTCAACTGGTCAAGGGCATTGTTTACCGCCTCAATGCCATCGGGGAAGTCCTCCCTGTGTATCCTGTTTATTTCCTCAAGTGTCATTCTGTATATCTGCCAATTTCCTCCTGCCGTGAATAGGGCATCTGCCATCTCCACCTTAACGGTCCTGTTAATTTCGTCGACACTTTTATTGACTTCGATAAGTTTTTCATCCGTATTCTGTAATTCATCGTTAAGTTTTTTATCAGATTCCGTCACCGTGGTAACCGACTTGTATAGGAGGTTAATCTCTTCCCTTGCAGACTCAAACGCCTTCCTCTCAACATCGGTCATCTTGGCAACATGGTCTCCTGTCGCCGCATAGGCGTCCATTCTGGCTCTCATCATTACAATAACCGTATTGAGGTCAGCGCCACCCTTGGCAAGTTTCATTGCATCCTGATACATCGCCAGGAAGGCATAGTCAAAGTTGCTCCACATTGCCCCTGGAACGGACAGGGTTTTATTGATTGCTTTATGCAGGGTCTCCAGCGATTCCACAGTCTTCTCGATTGATTTCCCTACGCTTGCCCTCTCGGCTACTTCTACCACGAAACTCCGCCACTTTGCCTTGAGACCTTCAATGAATTTATCATACGCTACCCGCGTCCTGTCAAGTTGACTAATGGCGTCACTATTCAAGAAGGAAAATTCCTTCCTGAGTTTGTCGGCGAATGCTCCGAAATCCCCTCCGGCCTCCTTGAAAACATCACTCAGTCTTGCACCAGTCCTGCTGAATATGTCCAGAGCCACCGCCGTCCTCTTTGATTCATCCTTGACCGTTCCAAGTCGGTTGGCAATCCGGCCGAAGGCATCATAAAGTGTAAGTGAACCATTCCGCACCTCATCCACCGTTATTCCGAATTGCCTGAATTTTAGGATTGACTCGGTGTTGCCACTCCTAAGCATGTCCAGTTCCCTTGATAAGTTAAATATCGCGGCCTGGAACAGGTTCAGGTCTGTCCCTGTCTGTATCGCGGCCGCTCTAAATACCTGCACCTGGTCGGTGGTCATCCCCATGGATGAGGCCATGCTCTTGAGTTCCGAGGCATAGTAGATGCTTTCCTTGGTCAGCGTCTTGACGGCGGTGACAATTCCCTGTATCGTCATCGGAACTCCGACGAACAATGCGAACATATTCCTTAGCGAACTGACCGCCTTGCCAGCCTCGGTAAAACTTGTTTCGACTGTCTTGCCGGCATCCCCGACCCCCTTCTGGAATGTCTTGAGTTCACCACTGGCCAGGTCCCTTATCCGCAGGAGTATCTCAAGCGTCTTTTGGTTATCAGCCATCTATTTGTCCTCCGTTGCCTGCAACCTCTTTACCTCTTGGTCAATGAACTCTATGGATTCCAAAAAAACTGCGGTCTGGTTTAGCAGGCCACCCGTTACCGGCAAGTGTCCTTTCTTGAAGAAATTGTAGTATTTCATAATCATCACCGTATCATTCGTCACCAGTTTCACCGGACACCTGTAAAAAGTCTCTATTCCCGACCCCTTGCATATCTTACATTTCTGGTCAGTGCCACCGCACCTGACACAGTCAACATCAAAGATGGGGTTCTCGGAATCTTTCTCGCATCCCCTTTCCGCCCTCAGTTGCCCGTTCACGGAGCAGGATTTGCAGTTGAACTTCAGCCTGCCCGCATAGAATCCCGCCCCGATTTTCAGTTTTTTAGTTCGTCCTCGCTCAACCTCGTCTGCTCGGTGATGAAGTTCGCCAGTTCCGTCCGATAGTCCCGCCTCAGGACATCCCACCGGTCCTGGTTCTTCTCATCAAATGGTATCGTCTTTCCGCTTCTGTCCTTGAAGTTTTCCCATCCGGTTATCCCCATATCGAGTATGGCAAGTTCCTTCGAGCCGGTCTTTATCGTAAAACTCCCGTCACGGTTAAAGACAGAGAACTCGTCCTGAAGGCGTGCCAGTTCCGTCGCCCTGAGAACCTTCACCTTAAAAATGGTCTGCTTCTCCTTAGGCAGTTTCCTGTCCGACTCAAGCACGTAGTCCACCACCCTGCCCGGGTCAATCGCTATTGGCATAAATTACCCCCTTTCTTGCCTTTTACTAAACTCAATCCAGCATTATAACTGCTGGATACTTATCTCGTCGTCACCAGAATTTCCGGCGAATATCAGGTCCATCGGAACGGTATCAATCCCGCCCCGGTCGCCGGCCTTCATCCCCGCATACTGCACCTTCGGGGCCGTGATGACGAACTTGTTCCCGTCAACACTTCCGAGCGTCTCAGTGAATGCCACCAGGGCGTCCGTTGTCATTTTCGTCAGGAAATCGTAGGTCGCAATGAGACACATCTCGGGGTCAATCGTCCCCTTCGGGTCGCGCTTCGTTATCACCGCCGACTTGTATCCCTCGGCAGTGTTCGGGTCGTCCCGCAGGACAACGTCGTTGCCGATGTCAATCGTCAGGCCGGATATTACCGCCGCGTAGGAATCCATCATCAGCGCCGCATTGAGGAACGCAGGCGGAATCGCCGAGGAGTATGTCACGCCGGTCAGCATCGCACCCGTGGCAATGGAATCAAGGACGCCCGTAAACTCGAACTCCATCATAACCGGCTCGCCGACCTTCTGGACGAACCTAACAGTTCCCCTTGCCCCCCTTATCTTCTTGACTATCCCGTCAAGATAGAGCGCCATCGTCAGTGACGGAATGGCCGTTGACGCCGGGGTATAGGTCACCGATGTGGAAGCCACCACTGTCTCGGTGAATCCGCAGGCCTTCAGGAGCGTCCCGTAGGACGGGGCCGTTCCTTTCGCACCCGAACCGTGCAGGTCAACCTTAAAACTTATCTTGGAAGACCTCTGTCCCACCCGTCCGCCCGCGGGCGAAAGAGAGGACCGCGACGGGTCGCGCTTGAAATACTTTACGTCCGGATCGTAGACCGCCTCATAGGTGTTGCTCACGACGTCCGAATTGGCAAGGGCAATCACGTCGCCCTCGGTCGTCTCTACCTTTGCCGCAACTTGGCATCTTCGTCTAATCATCTGTCTCTCACCTCCTTGTTCTTCTTCTTGTCCGGCTCAGCCTTGGAACTGTCCAGGCTGGGGTCCGGAATGATTTTGCCATCCTTGTCCTTATAGACGGTGACGGCGCCATTGACCGTCTCAACTACCACCTTCTCATCCTTCGCCATACCTACCTCCTTATTTGGTTTTATCCCGCCGTATACGGGTCGCTGAACTTGTGCCGGTAGTGCACCTCAATCCTTATCTCCACCCCGCCATAGGGCTTGTTTACCTCGTTGTAGAATGCGCTGTTGCCCAATAGTTTCGTATCCACTGCCACCCCGCCCCTGGTGTGGTCAACCATCAGCGCCTTCTCTATGTCGGCCAGCAGGATGTTGACCTGGGCACTCACGTCCCCGTATTCCTGAATCCAGCACTCCAGCGTCACCGCAAGCCGGCAGGTATACTTGTCGGACGGAGACTGCTCCTTCACCTCATCCGCCGGTATTACCAGGACGGTCGGGAACTCCCTTATGTCCAGCCCGACCATCTTTATCCGCTCCACCCGGTTTATGGTAATGTTATATCCGGCAGTTTTGGTAACCCCCTGCAGGGTCGTTACCAGGTTCTGTATCACGTCTTCCCTGACCGAATCGCTCATATTATTCCACCTTCCTTAATACCAGCGAGGCGCAGGTGAACAGGTTCTCCGGCGCCTTGCCTTCCCTTAAATATTTAAGATGCTTCTCCTCCCTCTCCTCCGGCTTGCCATAGATGGTGTTGTTCTCAATATAATACTTGACCGGGTCGGCTATCGAGTAGTCCGGCTCGTCAACCGGGACGAATGTCCCGACCAACCCCAGTATTATCCTTGAAAGTAGTTCCCTATGGTATGTCCTGAACGTGTTGAAGTCCTTAACATAGAAATCACAGGAGTGGGCAGTCAGTCCGTTCGGCTTCAGCACCCTCGCTATCTTCCTGAACGCCCTTATCGTCTCCCTGACAATATCATCATCATCCTTGAACGGGTAGATATGCTCAAGGACGCACACCGAGAAAACATAGTCAAAGGTCTCCTTCTTGTAGGGCAGGTTCAGTATATCAGCCCGCTTGTATCCTATGGCGCATCTCTTATAGTAATCCAATTCCTTCGCCGAGGGCATCTCTATGTCGCAGGCCTGCACCATGCAGTCTCGGTCGTTGAAGTAGAACGGCAGGACGCTATTGGCTGAACCTATATCAAGAACAGAACCGTGATGAATCAATGGTTGGCTTGCCTTAATTAACTTAGCATATTCCCACGGGCGCGTAACACTCCAGGGCATATTCATCCCCTGGTCAATAACAAGTTTATTCCTGAGAGTCGTAATTTCCTCCACCGGCTCTTTTAACTCAATCAAATCGGATTCGTAAAAAACGGAATTATATTTCATATTTTCACCCCCAGTATCTTCTCAAGTTTTGCCCTCGTGTTGTCAAACGAGTATTCCTCCGCCTTGTCATAGGCGTAATCTACCACCTTGTCCCTGAACTTGTTGTCATCCACTAACTTAAATGCCATCTTCAGCGCCTTGTCAATGTCCCGGCAGTGGTTAAGCCATGTATAAGGAAATAACTTCTGTCCCGCCACTGAGCCGGCACACACCATCGGAACTCTGAGGCAGGCGTGGTCAAGAGGAACCTGACCCCGCGTCTCAAGGCAATCCAAGTGTATCCCTATCCTGCACAGTGCCAGTATCTTGATGTAGTCGTTCCACCGCATAACGGGTATCTCTATGATTTCATCTATGTCGCACAGGTCCTTGTAATATGCCTTCTTCTCGTTATCGGGCAGGGGATTATTTGCGAAGGTTATTATCGGCCAGCCCGTCTTCTTCTGCAACTGCCCCGCCACATACAGGGATGATATGGCATTCCGCTCCTCGTTGATGTTCTTAAGCGACTTGCCAACCGCTATGATTTCTTTCCTGTCTTTCAGGGCGAACTGCTTGATGTATTCTATTGCCACCGGATGCTCTATGTCAAACGACTTCTTGGCAAAGTCTACCGGATGGGGGCGGTCTATGTTGTGCGACTCCCTGCCCCTCGTTATCACCTTCCAGTATCCCTCGCTCTCCGGCAGGCCATAGTGGAAGATGTAGTCCGAGGCGCTCACCATGTCCATATACTTTTTCTTGTTCTGGATAGAGAACGGATTCATCTGCCACCCGACCACGCCGTCCACATATATAATCGTCTTATAAGTCCTTTGTGAGTAAGTAACTATCTCAAGAAACTTGTTCAGTTTTTCGTCCCGCTGGTCGGTCATGAGCAGGAGCATCACATACTCAAAGTCCTGGCACTTCTGTGGTGTCATATCAACCCATCTTCCGACCTCGGTGGTATTCCGCCAGTCCGTGAAGCACCTCACCCAGTTGGTGAAGTTGTTTATCAGGTTGGTATCGTTGCCGTCCAGTTCCTTCTGGCTTATATCGTGAATCATCAGGAATTTTTTCATAGTTTCACCTATCCGTTCCCATCGGCCTTAGTGACGGCCACTCCGTATACTCCGGCTTCTCATCCTTGTAGTTCCGTCCATTATCCCTTTGCTTCCTTGTCCTTCTTGGCCGCCTTTTCCTTTTCTTTTTCATCCAAGCACCCCATTCTCTTCCCGACCAGTTCCGCGTCAACCATCCTATTGCCCCTGTCAAAAAGGATGTAACTCGTGTTCGGCATCCCATCCGTTATCGCCCAGTAATATCCACCCCTCTTCTGGAATCGGTCAAAAGTATCGGGACTCAATAATGATACCGTCTTGACCTTGTAGAACCACGCCACGTGCATCAGTCCACTGTCGTTGCACACCATATAGTCGCTGTTGGCAATGATAGAAATCTTATTCCTTATGCCTGAGTCGTCGCATAAGTAGGTAATATTTTTATATCCTATGTAACTCCTTAGGACTAATACCATATCCCTTGCATCCCCATTGTATGATTCAGGGTTAGATTCTTTTCCTGTTCCCATTATGATTACCTTGTATCCCTTTGTGACCAGCCAACCGATTATCTCCTTGGCCGCCTGTGGGCTAACCATCTTAGTCTCCTGCCCCGAGAAGAAGTGGACTGCCACAACCTTGCTTCCGTCCGCCCTCAAGCCCCTTATTATCTTCTCACCATATTCCCTCTCGTCCGGCTTCAGGTATATCTTCGGCTCGTCTGAATCGAAGTCGTTTATCTGAAGATTCATTTGTTGAAAAAAACTATCCATAGAAATCGCCCGTATTCTCGGAAAAGATAATAAAACATATATTCTATTAATCACCCTTTGAAACACAATCTCATTATCCATTTCAGGAAAAAACATCCCGATATTATTCTTTCTCTCTCCGAGTAAGTTTGACATAAAGGCGTAAATATCTTGATTTGTAAAATCTTGTTTCTGAATATATATCTCATCAATATAAGGATTAGTCTCAAATAATGCCCGTGCTGATTCAATACTTCTTGATGTATCAATAAATAAATTAATTTTAAGATTGGGGAAAACTTTCTTTATATGTCTTAATGCCCGTAAATAATAACTATCATATAAGCGGTGAACTAAATCTCCCAAGCCACCACCATAATATAAATAGACCTTAAAGTTGATTGCTTCTGCCATATCTTTCCATTTATCAATAGAATTCATAATTTTATATGAGTTCATATCGTCTTCCTCACCACCAATGCCGTCCACGAATTTTTCTCCGCCATCTGATTAGCCATCCCATAGAGCGTCCGCTTGTAGTCGACCACCAGTTTCTTGCCATGCTTTTCCATCATCTCGGCCCACCAGTATGGCGACTTGACGCATAGGTGGCTCCCATCCTCGTGGTTCGGGCCGGCGCAGTTCAGTTGCTTCTTGACCTCCTTGTCGTTGAAGTTGTTCGCGGGCATCAGTAACATCCCGCCGTCCACCCTCAACACCCTTTCCATCTCGGCTATCACCTTCGGGATATGCTCCTCCGCTATATGCTCCAGCGTGTCCCTTGAGAAGACGTAATCAAACATGCCATCCTTGTAGGGCAGTCCATCTATCACATCGCCCTGCGTAACCCTGCCCGGAATATGGGTATGGTTCACCGCATACTCCGAGATGTCAATCCCGTGCCCGTCATATCCCATCTTGGTCAGCCAGTAAATAACATTGCCAAGGGCGCACCCTATTGACAGCACCGAGTCGTATTTAAGAGGTTTCATAATGTCAACGAACAGTTCCGCAATCTCTCTATGAAATAAATTGTCCAAAGCAAACGAGTTATTGTCATACCAGTTGTCCGTAAAATACCTCTCATTATAATAGTCCGAGGATATTCTTTTTATTTTTGGCTCATCTTTACGCATCTGTCAAACCCTTTCATCACCTCGTCAACAGTGATGCTACTTAAGCATGGCGGCGGATAGACGGGTTTGTTGTCATTTTTTCTGCATCCCTTCCACGCCTGCCAGCAGGGGCAGTCGCCCCACCCGTCACTGTTCTTCCTGTGCCTCTGCACCGGAACCATTTCGGGAAAATACCTGCCGTATATGTCCAAGTCCTCGCACCCGAATATCGCCACGGTCGGCTTATGCAGTCCATTGGCAAGACAATACATTGACGTCGCCACCGTGATGACATGGTCGCACTGGCTTGTTATCGCCATCCACTCGCGCAGGTTGACATTTCCACCCATCATTATGACATTCTTGATTGGTAATTCCTTATTATGGAAACATATTATGCTAAAACCATAATTTTTGCTTATGATATCTACCACTTCCTGCCACCTATCCATTGGCCAGTCCTTGGACGGGTGGGCCGAGACCGGCTGTATGGTGACAATCGGTTTTGTTATCCCCTCAAGGATGCCTTTCGCAAACTCAATCTCACCGTCATTGAACGATATGTGCATATTATGGTTAGTCAGTTTTATCCCGGCACTTTCCGCCCAGATGTCGCTCCGGTGCTTGTCAACATTCGGCATGTGCCGGTGCTCGTATTCACCACACCTGTTTGTTATGTCGGCGAATATATACCATCCCATGGTGCTAATATGCTCCCAGTCAAGCACCTTGTCTATGAACGGGTGGTCGGACACCAACGGAATGAACTCCTCCGGCACAGCATAGACCAGTCCCTTGTCCGGATAAGACTTCTTTATGTCCTCAAACATCATCCGGCTGTTGAGGATATCCCCTATCCCGCCCTGCCGGCGCATGATGAGGATTTCCTTCTTCCTCCCCCTATGCTTGAGGATTGGCTTTGACCTCGGACTTACCACTGTTTCCATTTCTATCTCCCTTCTATTGTGCCGGGAACCATCTTACCGTCACCGTCGCTACCGGACTGACCGTGTCCGTCAGGGTGATGACATTACCCCTGACATACTTGGCCGCCTTGTTCGCCACGTGCCTCAGTTCCCCGGTCGTGGTCGCCGACGTGTCAAGGTCATACCAGTTGACATCGTCAAGACTGCCCTGTAGTTTCACACTACAAACTGTCGGCTCGCCTGTAACCTTTATTTCCCATGAATGATTGGCCATCGCATACGGGACCCTGACCGACTCGCCCGCCCCGACTACCAGCACTGCGTCCAGAAGCGTCTGGACATCGCCTATATTATACGACTTCATTTCCCATCCTCCTTTTTACAATACCTCTATAAGTTTCACGGACATCTCGTAGTTTCCGTGCTGTTTCTTGGGAATGCTCAGGCTGTCCTCGGAAAACCTGACCTTAATCTCGGATGACTCGTCTACGGGGACGTAGAACATTATGCCCGCCCTACCCCGCCTGTTCTTATATAGCCACACCAGCCTGTCCCTCTCCGTCCTGGTGGCATTCTTCCACCGCAGGTCAAACTCCCTCATCCGCCTGTCGTGGACCGCCCGCCTCATCACCGCCCCGTCCGTGAACGACGACTTCAAGACGGAATAACTGTGCCTCTGGACATACTCAAACTCGGGAACGAGGTCAAATATCGGCGTCCCGCCCACGGCGACTATCTCCTCGCCTATCCCCTCCGTCTCGTTAACTACCCTGACCAGTCCCATCTTACTAACAACCGACTCGATCAGTCCGGCCGTCTCGTTCACCACCTTCACGAGTGCCCGAAACAGTTTGCTCACTGACGTGTCAACCACCCCTTCCGTCTCATTGACCACCTTGACGATGGCAACACCATAGGTATATTCAATATGCAGTATCGGGGCTAACCAAGATGCACCGTTATAACTCCAAGGTCTACGGTAGGCATTGCTACCAGAACCAATGGATACCCCCGCAAATGACATCGCATTATTGGCTACCCAGCCTGCCCTGTTGACTATCCTCTGCACCAGTGAGACTATAGATGGAGTAACGTATGGGTAGCCTTCCACCCAGCCCGGAACGGGATCCCACGCTACACTTATGTCGGACCAAGCCCTGCCCATGAAATTAACGAGGGTGGAATAGGTAACAGGATTGTCCTGGTCTTCAACATAGAAATATTCTCTGCAAGTAACCCCTGAATTGCTCCCATAGGCGTTGAAGGCAAGATACGCCACATCTATTACTGCATCCTTCGGGACATTTACGTGAGCAAAACGGATGGCGGTGCCGTATTCATTTCCTAACAGGCTTCCAAGGTATAGATAGGCAAGAGTCAGATACCAAAAACCAGTGGCCGAACAACCCATCCCGTCATCCGTGCCTGCCGATACCTGCGGGTTTATAATTACATCTACCGTAACGGGATATACTGGCTCAGTCCCGTCAATCTTCTTGTCCTTTATGTCCTCCACCCGTTCGTGCGTCTCGGTATCGCCATTCTCATCCACCAGCACCCTGACCTGCGATGCCTCAACCTGATTGCCTTCTGCATCGGTGCAGTTTAGGAACTCCTGAACATTATGGTGCCTCGCCCCCTTGTTCTGTTTAATCTTATACCTGATTTTCTTTGATACCTTCACCTTGATTTTCTTCAGGATTGCCGCCCCTTCATTCCTCGCCTCAATGATAATGTCTATATCGTCAAAGGCATTGATATAAGTAATGCGGTTGCCATTTACGGTTCTATTTGATAAGTTAGGATTTCCTTTAACCTCAATCTCAATCCAGCCCGCTATCTTGGAATCAATCCTGAACCCTATCCGGTCATTGTAAATAGTGAGGTTATAGGGGGCATTGCTTACAGTTAATGCCCCGTCCACTTCATTGATGGTAGTATTGATGTCCTTCCACTGTTCCTCACCATCCGCATAGTCATCCTTGTAGTGGACTGAACCCTTGTGAATATCGGTGGCAAACCTACCCCCGCCAAGGTCGTAGGTCTTGCTATTCTCTTTCCTCTTTTCCGCAAGTTCCAGCATATTATCCTTCCAGCCTGCCTATGTTTTCCCGTATCTCCTGAGACCGCATCCTGCCGGTCGTGTCTACGGCATAGTCCATCCGGTAGTCCCCCGCTATCAGTTCCTGTTCGCACCTCAGCCAGCAGAGAAGGTGCAGGCGGATGAACTCGTCCTCACCCAAACTGCCGGACTCGTTCTGCGCAATCAGTCCGATGTCCAGTTGCCTATACTGAGTCCAGATTTCCCCTACTGTCTTTGCCATCAGTTATGTCCCCAATAAGTTATGGTTAACGAACACCTTCAGGGTATCGGCCGCCGTCTTATTGAATGGCGCCGCAAACAGTGCATGGTTCAGTGCCTTGGTCGGGGTAACTATGTTATCCACAATGGCCAACTCGGAAATATTATCGCCGGTCGCCTCCCCCGCGGCATAGGATACGCACCAACTAACACTATCCACCGCCGCCCCCGTGTTGTCCGGGTCGGTATCGTTCGTTTTGGGATAGGTGGCGTAAATGACCTTGCCCGAACCGGCAAGGAACGTCTCAACGTCCGTGTCGGCCTTCACTGGCGCATCCACACCCGTCCCCAGCCTCATACCGCCCACCGTGAAGTATGCGGACTCGCCCGCGCCCTTGGTGGCGTAATACCTGTCCCCGTCGTTCGTGACTATGTTCTTTAATGGTATGATTCTCTTCTCGCCCGTCTTGATATTGGTCAGGACTGCAAAACCCGTTCCCCTAATCTTGATTTTCTCGTTCATAGTTCCTCCTTAAAATCGTTTTACAACTTCAGAAATCCCGTCGTTTATTATGGTGGCGGTATTGCTTGCCTCTTTTTCCCACAAGTCAAACATTCCGAGTTGAGGTTTTATCATTACCGACTTAACTAAGACGAACATTGGGATACCCATTATTCTCCGATTCATACCTCGTCCCTTGGATACCTGTTTGACGAGTAATGGAGGTCTTCCTGGCCTCTTAATCATAACCAAGTCGGGAATTTCTTTTGGTGATTTATATCTACTTGCTCCACCCGCCGTCTTCGCCGCGTCAAGCGGGATGGCCAATGCCTTACCTGGCTTGGCTTTTATTATCCCGCCCTTCTCGTGTATCCTCGCATACTTGCTGCCCGAATAAATACTCAATGTCAATGCTTCGAGATTTTCCCCGAACACCACCCTCCCGAACGACCTCGCTAAGTCGCCGGTTATCCTCAGGTGCCCCCTGACCAGCGTCTTTTGTATCTTGGCAATGAAATCCTCCCCCACCTGCCGGAATGACTTCCGCATCTCAACGAGAAGTTTTCCGGGGAAAGCAGAAATAGCATTATTAAAACCCTCCAAATCCAAACGTATCTCGATTGACATCCTATCCGATACTCCCTATCCTTCTGTATGAACTGAGAACCCTTCGAACTTCGGGTAAAAACTCCGTCGGCTCATACGTATTTATGGAACCACCCTCCACACTTACGCTCCTCAGCCCTACCTCGGTCTTCCTCTGGAACTGGAATGCACACTGCATGTCGCAGGCCATCGCCAGGTCGGGATACGACATCACCAGGGGTGTCTGGGTAATCGTCTTCAGTTTGCAGGTCTTTGCCGACGTCTCTCCGGTAATCGTTTCGTTCGCCTCGAATATACCGTTTATCACGACTATCGTTATGGCGGTGTCGCCGGTCGTTATCGACCCGACCAGTTTCCCCCTCGCACCGGATAGGCTTCCACCAACGAACTCGCCCGATGTGAATGTCCCACTGACCGTCTCAATCGTCCCGGTCAACCGGTCGGTGTGTGGGGACAGTCCGCCCGTATACTGCACCCGGAGCGAGCCCTTCCCCTTGGCCACCGTGAAGTTGTCAACCTTCAGAATTCCGGTCGCCCCCTCAATATAGTAGTTGTCCGCGTCAAGGAGGGCGGTGTCGCCGTAGTCCCTCGCTATATCGTGCCACACCTTGAACGTCAGGGCGGTGTCAACCGGCACGCCCCTGAGCGGGAATATCTCCTGCCCATACTCGGTATCAAAAGTCTCCGTCCTCTCCACTTTTTCCGCATAGCGGTCAAATAGCGGCGAGTTCTCAATCATCTTGGATACCGACTGGACAAGTTGGTTGAAGATGTGGTCATCATCAATATTGGTGAATCCGAACTTCATGTATTGCTTGACCCGGTAGATATTCGTAAGGTTCATTTTGCCTTGCTCCTTTTATATATGATTCCGCGGGCACAAGGCCCGCTATCGGCGGAAGTCCCTAACAGCAATTACTTCTTGCCGGACTTCTTCGCCGCAGAGTTACTTATTGACTTATTGGCCGGTGGCGTCTTAACCGCCTTGTCAACCGGTGGCGCATCCACCGCCTTGGCCGGTGCCGGGGTCGGCTCCGGTTTCGGTGCTGGTGCGGTTTCCTTGACCTCCTCAACCTTCCAGTCCTGCCCCCTGATTTTGTCGGCGGTCACCTCTATGATTTCCCCTGCCCTCTTGGTAACCGTCTTGTCGCCCTCCCCGAGGAAAAACACATAACCCTTCCTTACCACGTATTTAGGCATACCATTTTCTCCTTTCTTGCCCCGTTAATAATAACAAAGGAAGGGGCGGATATCTGACTACCCGCCCCCGCCTAAAATACAAACTACGCAATCTTGGCATCAGCACACAGGCAGAACGACTCGGGGTGTCTCAGCCCGACATCGATATCCTGCAGGATGCGAATCCAGGTGTTGTTCTTGGCAAACGCGTCGCTTGTCTCCTGGGAGGCCATGACCTCCATACCACCCCATGTGGCGATTACCAGGTCGGCCCAGTTGCCCAGGTAGATTTCCGACAGGTTGGTGGAGCCGCCCTTGGACAGGTTGACCGGTATCTGGGTGGTCTTTCTGACTGCCATCCCGAATATCGTCCCCTTAAACGGCGATGCTATGTCAATCACGAGCAGTGGTTTCCCATCCAGGTCTTTAATCCTGCGGAAAACACTCCAAATCCTCGGATTAACCGCTATGCCCATAGTCTCGGCCTCTGCATTGTCCACCTCAATCTCCAACAGCATCGCCTCGATGTCGTCAATGGTGGGAATGGCGCCGGCCGCTCCGAGCACCTTGGTATTGATGTTGGCAGTGTTGGCTATGCCGGTGGGCTGGTCCGTCCCAGTCCCCCTCAGTGCCGCGAGGTCCTGAAGGTTGGCAAGGGTCTTGGCTATGTCGTTCCTGACAACACTCTCAATCGTGGGATTGCTCATCCTTAATAGCCGGTTGGACATCACGCACAATGCGCCTCCTGTCCGGGGAGTAAGCGAAAGTTGCCCGGTGGCAAGGTCGCTTGGGGTTACTGCGGCATTCTCAGCTACCCAGTAGCCGGTCGCCCCGCCCGTCTGCTTCGGAATGGTTACCGGGGAACCGGTCAGGCCGTCCAGTGCGGTGGCCCCGAGTTCCCTGCAGACGCTCTTGGCACGGAGCAGGGGAATTAGTTCCGTCATTGCCTCTGGCGGAACGAGGTATCCGCCAGCCGTGGGAGCGCCGACAGTCATTACCTTCTTGGTCGCGTCACAAACCGACTTCTCGTAGCCGGCGTCGGTCCAGTCCTTTATCGCTATGGCGTTGAAGAACTTCTGGAACGAGAACTTTTCCTTGCCCCCGTCCACGCCGGGCACCGATGGTATCCGGGACTTCATTGAACTCTCGACTACCACGATGCGCTGGTCAAGGGACGCCACCTGGTCCTTAACACCGGTGATGTCGCCCTTCAACCCGTCAATGCCGCCGTTTATCTTGGTCAGCATTTCCATTGCTTCCTTCTCTTTTGGTTCCATGGTTACTATTTCCTCCTTCTTTTTCCCTATCTGTCTATTTCTCAAGGTTCTTGCTGGTTTTGCTCCCCATGTCAAGAATGACGGAAAACACGCCCTTCCCGCCTGAGGCCTCATCTTTTGGCTTGTCGCCGGAATCGGCCACGGGAACGACATCCCCCGCATCCTTGGTGGACAGTCTCGCCAGTATTTCCTTGATAACATCCTTCATTAGCCCGATTGATTTTACTTCTTCCAGAATCATCTTCTGTTCGACCGATACGTGTTCAATGCTATTAAGAATCTGGACAATCATTTCCTTCAATCCTTCAGACTCGGTTGCCACTTCAACTTTTACCTTGTTATTATCATCTTGCTTGATGGGATTGCCCTCGGCATCGCAGTCAATCCATTCCAGTTTTATAACATTTCCTTTATCGTCAAGATAACCGACTTCCGGTAACTTGTCATCAAAGGACTTGCCGATGTCCGGATGCTCTGCCACCCACTTCTTCGCCTTCTCAAGATTCCATTCGGGCTTAGGAAAACGGAGGGACTGGATAAAATATCCTTCATCTTTTTTTTCTTCGCTCATAATTTCTCCTTCTTAACCATTCTGGTTAAATCATGACATTTATCACAAAGAGTTATACCATTATTAATATCCCATAACGGGGAATATAACATTGCGGCTTCATAAAGAGAGAATAATGGCATATATTTTTTGGCTTCTTCTAATAGACTTTTGAAAGATGTAATATGATGTGCTTCAAAACTAACTTTATGACCGCATCCGCTTTTTATTCTACACTTTTGACAAGTAAAATTGTCTCTAATAAAAATATTCTGTCTCCATTGTTGATTCCTAATAGAATTTCTTATATTTTTCATAATAGGAGTTTTATATTCATATCCTTTGGGTTTTTGCCCATGTTTATTGCCTAACATTATCTTTTTCATTATCTCTCTGTGTTCTGCTGATAGTGGTATACCTAAACGGGATTTTAACAATGCCTTTCTGGTTACATCTGGCATCTTATGACCTTTTGATTTTATGCCTATTTTAAGTCTTGCCTCTTCGCTTTTAGGCGGATATTTTAAGCCCCTATGTCCTTGAGCACATTTTTCAATATGTTCCTTAGAAAGTCTTTTGCCTGTTTTTGCTAAACTCATTTTTTTCTTGGTTTCTTCGGTATGATGTTTTCCATAAAATGGATTTTCTTTCCCTTTGAAGGTAAGTCCTAATCTTTTCATATAACTCTTATGAGCAAGACCTATTTTCTTTTTGTGTTCTTCGGAAAGTTTTTTACTATAAAATGAGTTTTCTTTGTCTTTTGGCATATTATTAACCTTTAAGTTTTCCCAGTATCATATAGATATTAATACCAGGCATTTTCTTACGCCTAAAACTATTACTTACGAACAGGTCGGGATTCCTTACCCGATATCTTATCTCAGTCCAGTCCGGGTCGTCCTCCCATATTTTATTTTCTGCGTTCTTAATCACGACACTGACACCGAGTTTTTCCAGTATGCCCGTTAGTGTTTCCCTTGAGATTATCTCGCTCTCCTCCATCTTGACGCACTCGTCAGCCGTGAATATTCCCTTACCACAGGACTCCATCAGGGCATTGGGATTGCACGGCACCGGGACGGCCGACAGTTCAAGAAGTTCCTGCTCAAGGTATTTCCTTCCCACGGCCTCCTTCCCTGACTCGTCCGTCCTTGCCTCCCACTTCTTCGGAACAAAGCCGACCGATGTCGCGTTGAGAAACTTGTTCTGGTATAGTTTCTTGACCGTCTGTCCCAGCGGGTAGACGTCCTCGGTGGGAAACTCTATCTTGAACCTCAGTTTCTTGGCCGTCATATCCTTCACCACCTCAATCGCCTTGCCAACCGGTAGGGAGCGATAGTCGTGGAATAGCATGAAGACCGGGTTCTTTAGGTATGATTCCAGGTCCCATCCCTCCAGTGTCATTATGTCGCCCGCCCTGTCCACCGTCTCGTCCGAGCCGGTGAATTCGAGGACGTTGTCATTTCCCTCAACCGCCTTCACATCAAAGTTCATTACCTTTCTCGTTAATTCCATACCGTTCCTCCTTATTTATTATTCCTTGGGCGCCCGTGAAAATGTGCAAAGACATCTACAATTATGACTAACAATTCCATAAACCAGATATGATTCATCATCCTGAACCGCAAAGTTATACAATGGCATCGTTTTCCTTATCTGGTATTTCTCTATTTTCTTTATGTCAATCTCGGTGAACTCATAAGTTCCCGAATGATTCAATGCTTTCAGGTCAAAGAATTCCCACCTCGGCTTTTTCCCACCGTAGTTGCAATGTGCCATTTGGTGGTCAGGATGTTGCAGTAGAATTTCCAAGTCTCTCCTTCTCTCTTTTTGTGCATCATTATGATAGGCTTGACTATCGCATTCAATAAACATCTTCTCGTCCGGCAAATAAAAATCCACCCGCCTCCTTCCCACCCAGTGTTGTTGGATATATTTGCGTCCGTTATTATCAAGAAATCTCTGCATCGCCCTATCAAGAGATGAACCATACCACCCCGCCTTACCAAGCGCCGAAAATGCTTTCTGCTTAAGCATGTTCAATGTGGAACCGTATTTACTTATGATTGCTTGCTTGCCTTTCTCGTGAACCGACGGGTCATATTTCAGATATCCACCGTCACCGTATATTTCAAAGCACTTCTTTCTCGCCACCTTCGTTATCTCATTCCTGTCTCTCGTGCCGTTGGCATATTCCTTTTTTAGTTGGATTGATGCTTTTTGGCTAATGATTTCCCTGTGCTTCGGGTTTTTCCATTGTTCTGTGACTGTTTTTCTACTCCAACAAAGTTTTGAGCAGAACTTCCTGTAATAAGGAATCTTCTTTCCGCAATGTCCACAGAATCCAGCCATTATCATTAACTTATCAGTCTGCATCAAATCTTTCGCCTCAACCCATCCCCGTTGAGTTAAAAATCTATGTTCAGGAGTAGTGGTTATCACACCTTTTCTGCAACGACCATGCCGTTTTGGTAATATTATTCTCACTACTTCCGAACCAATTTTTAATCTTCCTTTGAATATCCTGGTTACATTCTTGAATCTACCATTATGGGTCAAAACCGAGTCCCCACTTTTTATATGGGCTATACTCTTAAATCCTTTGTCAGTAAATACCTTAGTTCTTCCCTCTATAAAACAATTAATCACGTTCCCCGGCGCACCATCTACATCAGACGCATACCTCAGTCCGTTTGAGAACCTGTCGCCAACCGCCACAACCTCACCGTCAATGGCATGATTATACGGGGTCGTCCTTACCAGTTCATCCCTCGCACTGAGCCATTCCTGGTATTCCACCCCCTCCTGTTTCATCACCAGGAACCTCGTCCCCGATGCGGTCTGGGCCGTCTCCGTCCTCGCTATGGTCAGCGAACGGTTAGAGGTAAAGTTGAATACCGTCCTCACCCTGTCCTGCAGTTCCCCTATCGTCTCCTTGGCATTTATGCCCTCCATCAACGATTCCCTGAGGTTGCCCCTTATCGTATCGTTTATGTCAGTCACTTTTATTAGTTTTTCATTAAGGAATGCCAGCATCTTCGGGTCGGTGAGGTTGAACTGGAACAGTCCGCCCATCTCTTCGGATAGTTGCTCGCCCGCCATCGTCATTATCGTCTCGTAGAGGGGACGGGTAAGCGCCTTCAGTTTCTTGTCCCACTCCTGCTGTGCGAACAGGACCTGGTCAAGTTCAAACGAGTCAAGTTTAGTGACAGCAGTCCGCTGTTCGGCCGTCTTCCCACTCTCCAGTCTCTTTAACTGCTCTGACCTCAGTTCAAAGACATACCGTTTTATCTTGCTCTGAAACTTCTTTTCATTCGGGTCGAGTATCATCTTCACATACCCATTCCAGTATTTGTCCCTGTCCATCTTGAGAGTTGACTTGGCAGGTAGTAATTTCCTTGCCGACTCCTGCACGGGTGCGGGCGGCGTGGTCTCCTCTGGTGGCTTGCCTTCCCCGCCCATCAGTGATGTTATCGGCGTCATTGAGAACGGCACAAATATCTCGTCCCCCCATGGCACCGGCTCAAGGTTCATCTCAAGACGCTTGTTCACCTTGTTTATGGGATATCCCATCTGCCACAGTTTGTATCCAGTCTCCACCTTGGCATTGAAGTCCTCTTGGAGCGCCTCAATCACGCTCGTGTCGAAATATCCCCATACCTCCCCACCCTCTATGAACTTGAATACCTTTGCCTCAAGAATGTCCATCAGGTAGTTCGTCTTCGGGATGAGCGTCTTCTGCCAGAATGACCTCTCGTTTACCTTCGCCGTAGCAAAGTTCAAATCTTCAAACTTGGGCAGTTTGTATATGGCGAAAATCTCGTCCCGGTTGTATTTCCTGCCCTCAAGGAAAAGCATGTCGGTATGGCTCACTTGCGTCTGCTGGTATTCCATCCCGCCCTCAAGCAGTGCCACCCTTCTGGTGTTCTTCGGACCTTTGTGCCTGTCCTCCCACCCCTCGCGGATTGCCTTCCGCTGGTCGTCATTGAGACCGGTATTGCCCTTGTAGGTTAGCACCCCGCCCGGGTCGGCCGAGTTCTCAAAGAAGGCGAGATTGTATTTCGCCGCGTTCCAGTCCTGGTCGATGCTCATCTTCGCGGCGCTTATCGGGGACAGTCCCCGGTAGTAGTTGTATGGGTTGAAATACTTGAACTGTATCACCTGGGCGAGGGTAAGGTATTCCTCCTTGGCGCTTCCCATCGGCTGGTATTTCCACCCGACAAACACGTTATTTTCTATTACCGGATTGAAATTCTTACCGCTTACCGGCCATATCTCGGTCGGTAGGATGTTATACTTATTCTCGGCACCCTTCGGCCTCTCAAGAAGCCACATGCACTCGCCTTCCAGTTCCAGGTAAATCATCGTCGCCTCCCACAACTGGTGTCGGCTCATGTGTGGATTGGGATTCATAAAGAGATTGTATATCGGCCCGCTCTCTATGATTTTCGGGCTCTTGACCTCGCCCCTCGCCAGTTTGAACGGGATGGACGCTATACTTTGGGCAATGGTGTTGACGGCGACATGCACCCAGACGTGCTGGCGATATGGCTCGATAACATTCTCGCCGGACATCCTCATCCTCAGCGATTGGAAGAATGTCAGGTCGGCCGGGAACTTCCCGATGCCCTTCTCAAACCCAAGAAACCTTCGCGTGTTCTCATCCAATATCGGCTTGACTGCGACTGCCTTGTTTTCTATGGTGACGGGAATAATTGTCTTCTTGGCAGGCGGCTTGTATCTGACTATCCGCTTTATCTTGCTCATTTCGTGACCAAAATAAAAAAGTCCGAACGGCAGTCGGTTGACTGTCGCCCGGACTTCGGTTCTTCCGCTATCCGAACTTGCCTACTTAAATCTTCTTAGTGCATACTGGTTTCAATTTTATAGACCGTAAATTACATCGTGCCATTTATATGTTATAAAGTATACAGTGCCATTATTTGAAATCAAGCAAATAATATTATTTTATGCAAAATATCTTAACCACCACTTTCCTTGACTATCAAGTCCTCCATCTGTGTCGTCTGCTCCGTCCTGATGAAGACGATATTGCCCGCCTTCATCTCTATTACCATCCGCCCGTAGAAATTGCTACCCACGAATTCCTTCGCCTTGGCAGTAATAAAGTTGATGAACGCCCTCTCCTTCTCCTCCTGCCGGCTTATCATTGGCTCACCTCCCTTTTATCTGATGATTAAATATATTAATGTCAACCCTCCCACTCCACCTATCCACATCACTTACCAGCGCCCGCCTCACCTCGTCCGGAAGATGGCACCATATCAGACCGGCGTGTTTTTCGTCCTGTCCAATCTCCACTAACCAGTCCCTTTGTATCGGCTTGTCATTACGCCAGAAGAACTGCGTCAATTTCAACAGGTCGTTACTTCCGCACCCCTTCGGCACCACTCTCTCTAAAATGTCGTAGTGGCGCGGCCGCCCCTTACGGGTCATACCGTATTCCCTTCCTTCCCTTAGTGTGCCTTGTCCTGCTTACGCAGGCCCCGATATCATCCTCACCACCCTGGCACTTCTCGTGGACATGCCTCGGCTTCCTGATTGGCCTGTCGCAGACAAGGCACCGCCTGGGTTTGTTCATATCGTTATTACCTTCGGATATTTCTTTAATGCCTTATCCATTGGAATAAAGTATTTACCCATCCCATTACATTTGGGACATATTATCTTTCTGGAAATCGTTCCTTCATAACATGGTAACATCTCCAATTTCCATCCATCCCCATCACAATTATCACAGGAAACTAAGCACCATTCTGACTTTTTCATATTTACTCCTTATATCATCGATACCCTCGGCTCGGGGCCAAAACCTATCTGTCTAACAGACCAGCAAATGGCCCAGGCGATAACTGTATCATCATGGTCGCCTTCGTATTTTCCCTCGCCCGAGTCCTGGAAGTTCCGGCACTCGGACAGGAATATCGGACAGTTGACTTTCATAAGGTTGTCCTCAACCGCCATCTTTATGCCACTAAGCATGGTCGGTCTGGTCTTGGCATTTGTCTGCCAGCCGAGTTTGGTGGACTGGCTGGTGGTATCATAGTCCCTATGATAATAGAGCCGCGGGTAGTGGATGGCATTCAGTAGGGTGTTAAGCGTGCTATGCCCGTGGTTGTTCGCCTCCGGAGCCAGCAATGCTGTGTTGTATTCATATCCGAGTTTCGCCATCTTCTCACCGAATACCTCCGGCTTCCACCTGCCCCGCAGGCAGGCCACCTGCTCGCAGGTCTCGTAGTCAAGCACCCCTCCGACCGAGAAGTCGGAGTTAGGCAGACCTTCCCCTACATCACCCCCTATGATATACCTATGCCCCTCAACCGGCCTGGCCCAGACAGTCAGGCATCCGTCATCCCTTACCTCTATCGGCGATTTGCACAGTTCAACCAGTTTGTTTATGATTGATATATCAAAGTAGTGCTGGCCGGAGACCAGAAAGGCGGTGACATCAGAATTGTGAACATAAAATCCGTTAGCAGAATAATAATGTTCTGGTATTACCTCCCTGTCAAAAACCAATTCCTTACCGATATATTTGATTTCCTTTATCTTGTCAATAAATACGATTCCATGTCCCTTCCATCCGCCTCTATGTAAAGGTATTCTATTTATCCACCTATTGTTTTTCCTTTTTGAAATAAAACCTATCTCCTTCATGTATGCTTCCGTTTCCGATTTCCGCAAACATAATTCCCTGCCAACATAATTGTGCCCATCAGTATGTTTTTTAACTACCGCATTTACTTTACCCGTAATGCCGAACCCTAATAACAATAACTGAATGTCTCTCATAAAATCCTCATATTTCGTAAAGAATTTCACCTGGGGATATCTGTATCCGATAAACCCATCGGCATCAAATAGCCCCCTTGAGAAAGAGGCAATCACGCTCTTCGGGCTTCGTAAAATATAGTCGGGAACATGAACCTTTCTTTTTATTCCGGAACTCTTGAGTCCCGATGGGGTTGTCCGCCTCACCAAATCCAACGAAACAAACAGCACGTCCAACCATTTGCTTGATACCCTTAATTCTATCCCGCCATCCTTCGACCCGGTCAATCTTTCATTGACTTTGCCGAATACCTTAATTAGATAATTTTTATACTTCCTTATGACATCGGCATCCTGCCTGTCAAATACGATGCTTAGATTATAATAATTCCCCTTCTTGTCCTTATAGAAACTTCCATCCCCCATAAAAACACCGATAAATTCAGCGAGTTCCTCATCTATTTTTATCCTACTATTTAATATGGGTAGGTCGTAGGTTAATGAAACATATTGATATTCTCCATCCAGTCGTGGTGGCAATAATTTGATGGAATCGTTTTGTTTCAGACATTTTAATTGACACCAAGAACCATCAGATAGCATAAATTGGTGATTTTCCGTCGCTTTAACCGCATAACCCAACCCGGTCTCAATGCGGAAAACATCATTTTCACCTTTGCAACATTCCGGCTTATTTCTATAAACATCAAGACCATTGGTATCGGGAAATGATATTTTCGTATCAGCCGTAAAACATTCCGGATGCTCCTGTTGAAATAGTCCCTTGAGGCTGTTCTGCTTGGCACGGCGCCACTTTATCTGTTCCGGCCTGATTGCCATGCCATATTTGCCTGCCACCATTTCAACGAAGTTTTTCTCCTCCTCGGTCAGGATTATTTCCTCACCTATTTCAAACGGAAATGAGTTCATCGGCTCTATGAACCAGGGCAGGAATACCGGTATCCAGTCGTTCCCACCCTTCTTAGCCTCATTCCATGTCTCATAGAACCACCCCTTCGCACCCTGGGCAGTCCCCTCCAGCACCACGGGGCCGTAGGGACATGCCTCGCACAGTCCGGCAATCAGGTTGGCTATGTCCTGCACATTCATTGAATAACCAGTCTTGGTCCTGCCCCATAATCCTATCTCACTTCCATGTGCCCGCTGAAGTGTCATGCCACGCCCGAATGTCCTGTTCCCGGCCGTCCCGATATGAAACTTGGAATTGAGTTCCTTATACTCTATCTCGGCCTTGTTCTCGTAGTCCCTGACCGGCCTCACCTCCGGCGTAAGTTTCCGGTCAAACAGGTTGACCATCCTGAATATCTCTACCGTGCTTGCCTTGTCATGGGCAAGGGTGACAAGACTCTGGTTCTCCCTTGTCGCCGTCAGGTAGAAACTCTCCGCCTGTTCCTCGGTCGTTATCCCCCCCTGCCTATATTTTAGGACAAGGTAGTGGGGCTTTGCGTTCCTGTCCCTCTCCCGCCTCCTGGCCAATTCCATCCCCTTCATCCGCCGGTATGCCACCTGCGTCCGGTTGAAGAAGAACGGGACTATCCGCCCCACCTTGTCCCTGATACAGAGGAATCGCTGGATATAGCGTGCATCGCTACCCCAGATGTCCCTGATGCTATTCGGAATTGTCTGAACCTGTTCCATTGATTATTTTTCGGTCTTCGGCAATTACATCCCTATGCTCTATCGCCCTTTTTTTCCCTAATTCCCTAATTATACCCTCTATCCCGCTCAGTGCATCGGGCCGGCTGTCGGGACCGCCATGGATAAATTCCTCAAGCCGTATCAACTTGTCAAGGTCTCCCAGACTTGCCCTTATGCTTTCGCTC